>Ga0265329_10000262_pt1 | contig 27686 bp, 25 predicted proteins | sample 41627metaG_FD_202091 | JGI IMG/M metagenome (GOLD analysis project Ga0265329, IMG submission 202091) | Rhizosphere microbial communities from Carex aquatilis grown in University of Washington, Seatle, WA, United States - 4-16-27 metaG | ecosystem: Host-associated > Plants > Roots > Rhizosphere...
GATCAGCCCCGCGAAGCGTTGGCCGCGCGTGCGCTGCACGCCGTCGAGCACCGCGTCCCAGGTTTGAGCGTATGTCCAGTACCCCGTGAGCTTGGGATTGCCGGGCGCGGCCGTGACGTATTGACTGGCGCCGAGCCAAAAGTTGACGAGCGTCGCTCCCAGCGCCGCGCCGGCGTTGGCGTGCGCGGCCGCAATGTCGCAGCCGTCGATGCCCGGCGGTACGTCCGGCACCTGCGATCCGGACTTCCCCGCGCCGCCCGCCCCACCGCCCTCCGAGCCGCCGCCCGCCCCATTGCCGGAGTTGACCACGGCGCCACCGCCACCCGGGCCTGCCGAGCTGCCTCCCGTGCCAGGTGACGAGCCGCCTCCCGTGCCAGGTGACGGGCCCCCTCCCGTACCAGGTGACGGGCCGCCTCCCGTGCCAGGTGACGGGCCGCCTCCCGTGCCTCCGAAGAGCTGGCCGCCGGCGCCTCCGCCGGCGGCCATTGCCTGGGCAGCGCCGCCTGACCCGCCAACGCCGGCGCCCCCGGTCCCCCCCGAGCGCCCCGCCGGCCGGCTGTCGCACGCCACCAGCCAGATCAGCACCAGGCCCACACCAACGAGCCCCAACCGCCGAGACTCGAGCGACCTGCTTTCAATCTTCGAGGCAATGACCATGGTGAGCCCTCTGGCAAGAACCGCGGTGGCGAGGTCTGGCAGGATAGGCTACTCGCCGCGAGGAAGCGAGCGGCGAGCCCGGCGCGGCACCATGGACCACGCGTGGTTGTTCTGGGGTGGCCAGGACTTCATGAAGCAGCTCGGGCTGGCCAAGTGGCGCGGCTTGACACTCGTGCACCGCGGCCGACCTAGAATCAATGCTGCGCCGCCCATGCTTCCACCCCGCTGCGTTGCTCCTCCTCGCAATACGTCTGTGTATTGGTCGTCGTCGCGCCTTGCGGGGCCTTCGCCTGGGCGACGGATCATTGACGCCAATGCGGCCGCGGTGCACTAGAATTCGCCCATCAGGGCGACCGCAGGCGTGATCAGCCATCCGCCGACGTCGAGCCCGATCTGCGGCGTCGCTATCGTTGTGACCGCGTCTCCAGACGCCACGAGCTCGAGCACGGTCAGCTCCAGGCCGATGAACAAGGCCCGATATCCGACCGCCAGCCCCGCCTGCGCGCCCCAGTAGATTCCCCGGATGGTGAGACTTGCGGTCGCCTTCTCTCCATTCACGAGATCGAGCTCTGCCCCGGCACTCACGTGGGTGTACGCGAGCTTCGGTCCTCCCCACACCCGAAACCAGTCGCGCGAGGTTCCCAGCACGATGGGCAGATCCACCATCCACCGCTGAACGCCGCGCAGATGGACAACTGGCAGGACGTCGGCGATCGATGCCGACGCCACCTGCCCCGCATGAGACACGCCCAGTCCGGCGACCAGGTCGAAGGGTCCCGCTGCGCGCCGGAGAAGCTGCAGCCGACTGCCGAGTCGCCACGCGCCGCTGGCGTATTGCACGTTGACCTCCGTATCGTCGCGCACCGAGTACGCGGCCAACAGGTGGGGCCCCACCGACGGAGGGCTGCTCACGAAGCTCGCGCTCGCCTCGAACAGCTGCAATTTCTGCGGCGCGGTGAGCTGCTGGGTCGCAGCCGCCTGGGCGAGAGTGCGCGCGGCGTCGACCGTTCGGGTGATGGTTCCCGTGGGTATTCCAACCGCGATTCCCACGGCTACCTGGACATGCCCCCGGGGAGCCACTTCCGCCGGTCGCAATCCTGCCAGGGAGGGCGCACATCCCCAGGCACATGGGAGGGCGAAGGCGAGCCATATCGCCGCCCGGATCGACGATCCTTCGACACTCGCTGCGGGTGGCTTGGCACGCATCCGTCCCTCGATGATAATCACGGACCCGACGGGCCGATGGGACCGACAACGATGAAGATCGCGACCTGGAATGTGAACGGAATCCGAGCTCGCCGGGACGAGGTGATGTCGCTGGTGCTGGGCGAGCGACCGGACGTTCTTTGCTTGCAGGAGTTGAAAGCCACGGTGGACCAGATCCCCGAGGCCCTCTCGAAACTGGACGGATACTGGTGCTATTGGCACGGCAGCAAGGGTTACTCAGGGGTCAGCATCCACGTGCGGAAGGAGCTCGCGCCTGACCGCCCGAGGTTCTGGCATCCCGAGTTCGACCATGAGACCCGGATTGTGGTGGCAGACATCGATGGGATCTCCGTGGCGTCGATCTATGTGCCGAATGGCGGACGGGACTACCGCGCCAAGATTGGGTTCCTCGAGGCCCTCGCGACCTACGCCTCCTCGGCCCGCCTCGGCCGACGGGCCATGCTGCTGTGTGGAGATCTCAACATCGCCCGCACAGAGCTCGACGTTCACCCCCGGGACCGGAATCCACGGGTGGTGGGACAGCGACCTGAGGAGCGCTCCTTGTTCGAGCGCATCCTGGAGGACGGGGGGCTGAAGGACGTGGGGCGGCAGCTCGACCCGGACAACGCGTCGCTTTACACCTGGTGGGCGCCCTGGCGGAGCCTGCGTCAATTGAACATCGGGTGGCGTCTCGACTACGTCCTCGCCAGCAGCGATCTGGCAAGGCGGGCGCTCAAGTCGACTGTGCTGCGCGAAGCGGGGACCAGCGACCACGGAGCCGTGATCGTCGAGCTCTCGGAGGCACCGCCCCCGAGCAGGTACGCATCTTGATTCCCCACCGCCTTGGATTCACCCGCCTCCAGGACCAAGCTTCAACACCAGGGGAGGATCGTCCCCCATGAAATCGACGTGTTTCGCGGTCGTGTCGAAGTGGCTCGAGGTCTTGAAGAACTCGAATCTTCCCGCGGCGGCGTAGGGCTTCGTCTTCGAGAGGACCGTCGCGACTTCCTCAGCGGTCATCGGCTTGAATGTTCGGACTGCATCGAAGGCTTGAGCCAGGATCTTCTCGTTGTCGATCCCCGTGATGACGACGGACGTCGGCAGGTTCATCGCATAGTGGAGGCATTCGATCGGCGTGACCGGAGCTCCGCTCTTCAGGAACACCCCGTCACCCATGGTCTTCATCGCCAGCACGCCCACGTTCTGCTTCACGAGCTCGGGCAATACCAGATGAGAAAAGCTCCGAAAGTGGGCGTCCATCACGTTCAGCGGCATCTGTACCGTATCGAAGGCGAAGCCGTGCGCCTTGGCGACCTCCAGCATGTAGAGGTGGATTCGCGGATCCTTGTGCCCGGTGAACCCGATGTAGCGGAGCTTTCCGGCCTTCTTCGCTTGCACCAATGCCTCGATGGCACCATCCTCGGTGAAGATTCGATCGGGATCGTCGTAGCGCAGGATTTCGTGGAACTGGACGAGATCGATCCGGTCGGTCTTCAAGCGCGTCAGCGATTCTTCCAGCTGGGTCTTGGCGGTCTCCTTCGTGCGACCGTCGATCTTGGTCATCAAGAAGGCTTTCTTTCGATAGGCGCCCTGGGCCAGCGCGGTTCCCATCCACTTTTCACTGTTGCCGTGGCCGTAATCCCAGGAATTGTCGAGAAAATTGATGCCCCGATCCAGCGCTGCGTGAATGAGCTTTGTTGCGGCCGCTTCGGTCATTGGCTTCCGACTCAGGTGCGCCCCACCGAGCCCGATCAAGGACACCCGCTCACCGGTCTGTCCGAGCGTCCGAAATAGCATCTCACCGCGACGCTCGCCGGCGTCGGTGACCCGTGGAAGGTCATGCGGATCGAGTGACACCGCCGTGCCGTCTGGGTTCGCTTTTACAGGCTGCGCGAGCGCTGGCGCTCTTGCAGCCGCGGTGGCGCCTGCTCCAGCAAGACATGAATGCATGAAATTCCTTCGTTTCACGTGATTTCGCCCCCTCTTGTGTAGCCTGTTCGTCGCTCCAGGGATGTAAGACCGAACGCTTGAATGGCAAGCCGCCGGGCCTGGCCGTCTCGACGCGCGCGAACCTGCGCACTGGAAGGGCACTGGAAGGATGGTCACGGTGACGCTCGCGGGACCTCCTCGTGGCGCGTATCTTCCCTGGCTGGGTCTGGCCTCACCATGGCCTCTTGCCGTCCCGCGGTCGCCGCGGACGGGTACCCAGGGAGACGCGATCGATTCAACAGAGGACCATACGGGCCCTCGTCCCGCGTCAGTATAGTCGCGGGATGCTGCGGCAGATCTCACCGATGTGGAATGGGGCGCTCCTCGCCGTTGTGGCGGCGGTGAGCTTCGGGATCACCACTCCGGTGGTGGAGCTGGCCGGCCGGAGCGTGGGACCCCTGACGACGGCGGCGCTCCTGTATCTGGGAGCGTGTCTGTCGGCGGCCCTGCTCGGCTCCGCCGCCCGCGCCACGGGCCCTTCCTTGACCGCGGCCCATCTTCCTCGACTGGCGGCCGTCGCGTTCTTCGGGGCCGCCGTCGCCCCGGTCTTGCTCGCCTGGGGACTGCAACGGGCGGGCGCGACCACGGGCTCGCTCCTCCTCAATCTCGAGGCCGTGTTCACGGTGCTGCTCGCCCGCGTGTTCTACCGCGAGCCGCTCGGTCGGCGCGTCCTCGTCGCGCTCTCTCTCATGATCCTGGCCGGCGTCCTGCTGACCGTCGACGGCGCTCGAACCGCGGGCTGGGACGGCCTCGGAGCCCTGGCCGTGGCAGGCGCGACCTTGGCCTGGTCGCTCGACAACACGCTGACGCGTCCGCTCTCCGATCTCGACCCCGTGATGGTGGTCGCGGCCAAGGGGGCGCTGGGCGCAACCCTCACGGGTGGTCTCGCGCTCCTGGTCCGGCACGAGGCGCTCCCACCCGCTCGACCCACGTTGGTGCTGCTGGCGTGCGGGGCCACGGGCTATGGGCTCAGCCTGAGGCTCTACCTCTTGGCCCAGCGTCGCATCGGAGCGGCTCGAACGGGTTCCATCTTCGCGGTGGCCCCGTTCGTTGGCGCCGCCCTGGCCTGGTTGATCGGCGCTGGCTCCGCGGGGCCTTTCGCTGCCGTTGCGGCGGGGCTGTTCGCCATCGGGGTCTTCCTGCATCTGACCGAGCGCCACGGTCATCTCCACCTGCACGAGGCCGTCGAACACGAGCATGCTCACCGGCATGACGATTGGCACCACGGTCACGCTCACGATCCTCCCGTCCCGGGCGAGCATACGCACCTGCACCGGCACGAGGCGATCGAGCACAACCACGACCACGCACCGGATATTCACCACGCCCACACCCACACCCACGCCCACACCGAGCTCGATCCGGGCTCGTCCCCCTCACCTGCCGCGGATGACGCTGCTCGAGGAGGGACCCTGCCCGAATAGTCCCTCTTCCATCACAGGCGGCGGGTCATGATTGCGGGGCGCGGATGGAGACGTCGAAGGCGGCGGTTTCAATCTTGCCACGGGTCTTGATCTGAACGAAGACGCGATAGTCGCCGGCACGGGGGAAGTTGTACGGGAAGCGCACCAGGGGTGGAAAGCGCATGCCGACGTGATGGGAGTGATCCATCGGCGCCGCTCCCGGGACCAGCGCCAGAGCCGCCATCGGAACCGATCCGGTGGGATGGACGTGGGCGAAGATTGAGAGATCGCCGGCAACGATCATTGCGTGACCGGCCATCCCCATATACGGCTCGATATATGGCCGGACGCCCGGCCCGTCGCCCGGTTCGGTGCCGGGTTCGACGCCGTTGACCGCGTGGCCAGCGCGCGGGCCCGAGAGCGCGAACGCAAGCGAGACGGTTCTGCCGGCCGGAATCGACTCCGGTCCTTCCCACCGAAGAGCGCCACTGCCGTCCGGGAATGCGAACGATGGCGACGCTGCACTGGCGGCCTGCGGGATCGTCGCCCAGGCGTCGTCGGGATCCATCACGGCCGGCACCGCAGATGCCAGGCTGTCGGGTGTCAGGTCGACGTCGGTGGTGACGGTTTCGTCGAGTCCGGTCACGTGCACGATGTCGCCGAACAGCCGATAACTTCCCGCCGGGAGCGACCCGGAGGGTGGCAGCGACTGGACGAAGCGGGCCGCGTCGCCGAGCCTCGGATGGAGGTGGGCCACCGCGTCCAGCCCTGGGGTCCGTATGGCGAACAGGTGCATGAGATGGCCATGCTCGGGGACGAGATCGTCAGTCCGCCGCCAGCGCAGCCACCCGGGCTCGACGATCGAAAGGGCGAGCAAGCCGTCGTGGACGGTCGCACCGGCCTCGAGCGGCTTGTACACCATCCGACGGTAGGCGCGGGCCTCCGCGTTCCACCAGCGACGACCACCGACGATGGCGAGCGCCAGCACCACGGCGCAAACCGCCATGGCGATCTGACCGCGACGCATTCGTCGCCGGTCGATGGACGCGCCTGGCGGTAGGTCAGCCTCTCGCACGCTGGCGCCCACGATCGCCACCGCGCCGGTGACGATCAGCGCCAGCAAGATCACCAGCATCCCGGTGAGCCAGCCTGGCATCGGCTTCACCGCGCGCGCGATCGCAGGCACCGGCACCGCCAGGTCGCCGCCGCCACGACCGCCCTCGACGTTCACCCGCACCTGCCAGGTCCCCGTCTGCATCAGCCAGAGGGTGCTCCAGTACAGATGGGGATCGTTGGCATCGCGACGCGCCTCGTCGGCGAGCGGCGGTGAGGCTGCGCCCTCCCCGCGCAGAGGGAGGGGTACGACCGATAGCCGTGCAACGTCGTCGTCGCTGGCGAGGACCTCGATCGCCGCCACCCCGGGAATGACGTCGGGTGGTCGGATGGTGACCACCAGGTGATACGGTCCGGCCTGACCATCCTGGACAATCGCCCCCCTTCCCACGTGGGCCTCCGCGCGCCCTGTCCCGCCTCCCGACAGCAAGGAGACCACGGTCGCAGCGGCAGCCGCAGCCCGCACGCTCGCCCGGGTCATCGCCGAACGCGCCCCAACCAACCCCCGACCCCGCGCCCCGCCGCGACCGAGGCCACCGCCCCAGCCAGCGCCAGCGCCAGCCCGCCCCACAAATCGCCGCGGGATTCGTCCAAGAAGAGATACCGCCGGTAGTGAAACGTCGACGGCATGGCGAAGTCGAAATACTTCGCGCCCCAGAAGTAGTCTCGCGCGGACGGCGACATCAGGAACGAGGCAAACGGCCACTGGGCCGCCAGGAACACCACCAAGAACAGGCCGCCCCCCACGAGCACGGTCGGCAATCCCGGGCGCGCACGTCGGCGCCACATCCAGGCATCGAGCGCCGCCGCGGCGGGCAGCAGCAAGAGCGGGAACTCGGGTGGAATGAGGCAACTCACCGGCGACAACACCGGCCCGAGCTTGGGGTGGGCGGAAACCAGGGGAAACGTCCAGAGCAGCGCCAGCAGGAACAGCGAATAGCACGCTGCGCTGGTGGTCCCCGCCCAGCGCCGGCCCGTCGCTCCCTCCATGGCGACCAGCACCACCGGCGTGCACAGTCCCACCACCAGGTAGAACGATCCGGCGTGCATGAACACCCGCACTGTCTTCTCCATGAACAGCGTCATCAGCGCGATCAGGAGCATCCCGCCCACCACGAGTACCAGTGGCTCGATCGACCGGCGCGCCGCGGGTGACGCGCTCCGGTTCAAGGCACCCACCAGCATCACCAGCGCTCCGAGATGCAGGCAGACGATGCCCAGCGCCAGCACCACATGGGGTGGACTCAGGATCTTCACGTCCAAGCCATAGGCGTTGTGCCACCAGTCGTCGAAGGGCGCGGAGGCCAGCATCGTCACTCCGCCCCAGGCAGAGATGAAACCTCCGAGTGGTCCGCGAAATCCGAGCACACCGACGTTGGCCGACCGGCCCGCGGGCTCGATCCCCGCGACCTCGTCGTCGGCGGCGCGCCGCGCCCGCTCCCGCCCGAACGTCGCGGGCAGGGTCTGCGCCAGCGCCGACAGAGCGGCGAGCAGGGCCGCCGCGTAGATCGCGATGTGAGGCGGCGACCAGAAGCTGTCCCGGCCGATCGAGCGGTGCCAAGCGATGTCCCAGTGGACCCCGAGGGCCACCGTCAGCGAGGACGCAAGCGCGCACCAGAGCGGCCAGCCGATCGCGGCTCGCCCCGTCGCGAGAGCGGTCGACGACCGCCCGGCCGCCGGCTGTCGTGGGCGGGCCGCCTCCACGCCGGCGAGCGGCGTGCTCCTTGCCCTGTCGGCTGTGTCGCCCATGACCAGAGGCTACACCGCTGATGGTCGAGGGTCGATGGCGCCGCTGTACCGCCATCACCGTCATCCCCAAGCAGCGCTCGCCAACGCGGCGGCCGCCCGGCAGCATCCTTCAGCTTCGTGCTGCGGCGGCTCTTCTCTGACCGCACCTCCATCTCCGCCGAGTCGCGCGCGTCCATCGCTCCCTCGGATCGATTTGCCGGCGCAATCTCCCTCAGCTACCCGACTGGCCCCAGGGAGGTCTTCGGCCGAAACCAGCCGCGCAGGTTCAGGCAGGCGACGACCTGTGCGCGGCCAATTTCGACCGGCCTTGAGTCATCCTCGCATGTTTGAGACTCCGTCGGTGATGTTCGCGCAAATTCCACATACAGAGGAGGGATGGATGACGTATTCAAGAATGGTAGATGCCATCTTGCATTCACGCGGAAGAGAGGTGACTCATGGTCATTCAGTTGGTTCAGGTTGGAGTCGAGGTTCGAAGGGTTGAAACGAGGACTCCGAGGCGGCGTGGTGACGGACCCGGGGTCGCAGGAGCGCTGTTGGCGACCGTGCTCTCCCCTGCAGTCTTCCTGGCAGTCTTCCTGGCGGTGTTCTTGGCGGTGTTCTTGGCAGCGCCCCCTGCTCACGCTCAGTCGGCTGCTCCATTCCGGGACTTCGAGTCCTACGTTCAGTGGATGCAGTCCAAGCACAAGGCCCCGTTCGATCGTGAAGGAGCCATCATGCCGAAAGGGAGCGCCGAAACCCTTCGGACCGCCGCGCTGGTGCGAGCGACATCTCTGGCGGCCAGCACCTCGGGGATCTCGTCCACCGCCCAGAACGTGAAGGTCAATCAAGACCGAAACCCCTGGCCCAAGGCCGAGATTGCGGGGGCCGTCGATCCTAGCGGGAAGAACTACGCGGTCATGTCGAATGACTTTCGCCAGAACTACGATCGAATGTTCTTCCATTCATCCACCAACGGGGGAAAGACCTTCACCGACGATGCGATGGTCCAGGGATTCAGCCCCTACCTCGGATTCAGCCCGTTCTCGTTCCAGAGCGACCCCGGCCTGTCGTTCGATGCCAACGGGCTGAGCTATCTCTCGACGATCTCCGGGAACGCCGTCTTCGACTTCACAAACGGCTACCTCAACTTCGACACGGAGATCGAGGTGGCCCAAGGGTACGCGAACGGAACTTACGCGTCGTTGGTTCCCACGGCGATCGACGACCAACCGTGCAACGGATTGCTCTCGGGGGCACTCACCTGTGACGCCTCTCTGGACAAACCTCTGATCACCACGGACGCGGTGGCAGGGAGTCCCAACCTCGGGACGACTTACGTCTATTACACGTTCTTTTGCAACTCCCCGGTCGCGGGATTCTGTACAGACGGCTCGGCGACGAACATCCCTGCGTTCTCGTCGGTCATTCTCGAATCCCACTCCGCAGGCGCGGGTCTTCCCTTCTCATTGCCCGCCCAGGTGAGCGGCACCCTGACCCAGGCGCAGTTCTCGAACATGGTCGTCGATAGCCAGGGTACCCCGCACGTGTTCTTCGACGACTTCACGGGCTCCCCCAACATAAACATGTGGGAAGCCAGGCTCACGGAAGGGACCTGGGTGGTGTCGGCGCAACCGGTGGCAAGCTTCACCTTCAACGGGCTTGCCAACCCGAACTGGAGCTTCCGCGACCTCGGGGCGGTTGCGCCAGGGTGCGGCGGACGCGGAGACAGCGCCTACTGCGCCTTCTCGGCGAGCCAGATCGCCGGAGGCTCCGCGGAGGGAACCGCGAGCGTATACCTGGCGTCAATCAACTTGAAGAAGGGAACATCCTCGGTTCACCGGGTGAACAACGATGCTGTGGGAAATCTGAAGGACCACTTCTTCGGGTGGGCGACGGCCACCTCCAAAGGCGTCTTCGTGGGCTGGTACGACAATCGCAAAGATCCCTTCGGTATCAAGGTGGAGTACTACGTTGGCTTGTCCACCGATGGCGGCAAGACGTTCCCTACTCAGAAGGCCATCAGCGACGCGCCGTTCAACCCGTGCGTTGGCTTTCCGGGCTGTGGCTTCTTTGGCGACTACACCCAGTTGGTATCGGGATCGGACGGTGTCGTGCACGCGGCATGGTCCGATACGCGGGACGGAGCGAGCATGCAGATCTACTCGCAGAGCGTCTCGTGGTGATCGCTCGACGTCGGCGCCCGCGGCCTCGTGGAGCGCCGCCATGATGTGCATGTCCTGAAGACGTCGGTGCCAACGACGGTGCCCGCCGAGCCGGAACAGTGAGCCGAGCGGTTCCAGCGTGGTTGCTGGCCTGGGGCCCATGACGAATCGGATGCCGCCGCCTTGCAAGCGCTCCAGCCGCCCGCCGGCTCGGGACCAGCTCTATTCATTGTTCCGCCGTGCGGCCGCATCGCTCGCGCGCGTCAGGATCGAAGGGGCGAGCAGCGATCCGCTCTGGGAGCCCGATCGTGGGCGCCGATCCTTGCCCGAGGGCAGGAGGCCATCGACCAGGCTCATCACCCTTCCGATCATTTCCGGGAAGATGCCGTGGCCGAGCGCTGCCATCTGGGCAGGGAGACCCAGGACGACGTGGGCTTCTCCCTGCTCGATGGCAGACACGATCCGCCGCGCCGCTCGCGCGGAGGACACCGAGAGGAAGGGGAGGGAGTCGGAGATCGCGAACCACGCATGCTCCTTCTCGGGGGCGCCTTTGAAGCTGGCCCTTCACGGACTTCCGGTGCGCATGAGCCGGGAGCGATGGTCGAGACGAGGATACCGTCCCCCGAAAGGGCAGCGTGCATTCCCTCGGAGATGCCGACCAGCGCGAACTTGCTGGTGCAGTACGGCAGCAGGTGAGGCACCGAGAGAGGCCACCCACCGATGCGATGTTGGCAATGCGTCCACCGCCACGGGCCCTCATCTCCTCGCGAACCCCGAGCATGGAGCGCAACGGGGCCCTCCAGTGTAGCGCCATGGCGTCATCGAAGTCGATGCAGTTCCGTCGCGTCGAGGGGACCCACCTGGATCGCCCCCGCGTTGTTGATGAGCACGTCGATTCCTGCGAGGTCACGGCGAACTCGGTCGAGCATCCCCTCCACCGCGCCGTCCGCGGTGAGCTCGCACGGGAATCCAAGGGCGAGACCGGGCAAGTTGCGCCTCCGCACGTCGTCCAGAGCTCGATCAATCTCCGCCGCTTCGCGGGCGACCACCGCCACTCGAGCGCCCCGGGCAACCAGCAGTCGAACGACCTCGAGCCCCAGGCCCCTGGAGCCACCGGTGACGACGGCATTCCGCCCAGACCAGCGATAGCGACGCACCCGTCGCAGAACCCATCGAGCGCTCAGCAGCAAGCCCGCGACCATCGCCACCTTCGAAGCGAAGCTGCCTGTAGCCTCATCCCACGCCTTGATTGGAGCTCGTCCCGTGTCCTTGGCTCATGCAAGGAGAAAGCCGGCGACCGAGTCCGGTTCGTGACCGTTCGCAGGCGACAGGGTCCGGATCTCGGTTGTTGAGCACCGGGATGGACTGCCTTCCTTCGAAGGACGCAGGCGCGGCGCCCTCCGGGGGTCAGCAGCCCGTGGCTGCTGGGCCCGCGACTTGCTTGGCTGGTTGACGCAGGCAGGAAACACGGCTTCGCAACGACTTGCACAGGAGGAACGAATCATGTTGATGATCATCTTGGTCGTAGTTCTCGTGGCGGCGCTGGCGGGTGGTGGCCTCGGTCACTCTCGCTTCGGTTACGCCGGGTGGTCGCCCGCAGGCCTCATCATCATCGTCCTGCTCCTCCTGTACTTCACAGGCAACCTGCACCGCTGAGGCGTCTGACGAGATGGAGAGCTCCCCCGGCACGGAGGAGGAACAGCTCTGTCATTGCCAGCTGCTGCCGGTGGCGTAGCGGACAGGTAATCCGGGGGCACCCGCCGTTACCTGGAGGAAGCATCGGCGGCCCAAGAACGCGACCGCACAGCGTCACGCGCTTGCCTCTCGGCGGTGATGCCCGCGCTTCGAAACAACCGACCCCTGGCGATGAAGTGCCGGTCGCCATCGTGCGCCGCCAACAGGGGTGCTCCGGGACGAGCTTTCGGCCATGGAGGGTCCTTTGCTCGCCGGCGAGGAGTTCGCGGGGGGACGGTCAAGAGGCCCGAGGCCCGGTCATTCGTCGAGGGCTTGAGCGCCTGGCCGCGCCCGGTCCCACGACGTCATCACCGGCGTCTTCAGGATTTCGGCGACCGTGTGCCGTTCTCTCCCGGGCGCACCGTGCGATGGTCGCGCGCAGGCCACCACCCTCGACGCGACGAGCTCCAGCGAAGGGGAGGCGCGGAAGGTGCACCGAGGCAAGTGTGGAGCGCATCGTCTGCGCGCATTGTCTGCGCACATGGCTGGGGCGCGGGTCCGCCCGGAGGGAATCATCGCCTTGACGTTGCCGAAGCCTCATCTCTCGAACAGCGAGGTCCACTGCGGAACAGAGGAGGTCGGCCCTGACTCGATCCACGCCGCGACGGATTGGCCCACGGCTCCGAGCTGCGAAAGACGATCGGAGCCGACCCAGACTGCGCCGATACCGAGCGCCACGAGGATGAGCACCACCAGTCCAGAGCTTCCCCGTTGGTGTGGCTCCCGGTCAGGGCAAATCGGGATGACCGGCGCCGGCGGCCCGCATCGAATCCGCCGGCCTTGCCCGGGCGGAACCATCAAGACCAGTAGGTTGTCTCCGCGGCTGCAGTCCGTTCGGGACGAGACGGGCGGCGGCCAGCCGGCCCTTGGGGCTTTCCAGCGTATGCTCGGCATACCGAGCGGGGAGTGCAAGCTGAACGCCAGTCCACCGCGCTTCGGGTGGGCTAGCAGCCCGTGGTGAAGATCTCCGCGTCGCCGAAACGGGTGGGGCAAGGCCGTCTGCGGCGTCGCCGCTCGCTTGAATACCGCCAGTATCCCGCGCTTCGCTGCTCCTTGCACCCGGCCTCGCCGCGCCCATTTCGGCTCGGTCCGACTTCCACCACAGGCTGCTAGAACTAGATTGGTCCTGGCTCGGGTCTGTGCCATCGAAGGGGAAGCGCGAGAGCCGCGGCGGAGTACCTTGAGCGCACAGTCTGCGCAGATCGCTCGTCGTCAGCTCGTCGGCGCTGGATTGGACTGTGGCACGCGGATGGCTATTCGCTCTCTGCATGAAGACCGTGACGACGATCCGCAAGAGCTCCAAGGCCGGTCCGACACCGATCCGCAATGGCTCCGCGGCACCTAGCGAGCTCGTCAGCGCGACCCCCACTGCCGACATCGTCTCCGTGCCTGCCCGTCGGTGCCTGGCCATAGACGGCGCCGGTTCACCGAAGGCGCGGCCCTTCGAGGAAGCGATCGGTGCGCTGTATGGGACGGCGTATAGCCTGAAGTTCGCTCGCAAGAAGGCCGGGCGCAGCGACTTCAAGGTCGCGCCCCTCGAAGGACGGTGGTGGGCCGAGACGTCATCCGAGAGCGGCGATCGCCCCCTGCCCGAGCAGTGGCGATGGCGGCTCAGGGTCGGCGTCCCCGCCGACGTGACGAAGGACGAGCTCGAGCAGGTCAAGCGTGATGTGTTCACGAAGAAGCGAGGGAAGCTGGAGGGAAGCCCCCTGGTGCACCAGGTGTTCCTCGAGTCGGTCCCCTCCCAGCGCGTGGGCCGCATCCTTCACGTCGGTCCCTACAGCGAGGAAAAGGCCAGCTTCGCCCTCATCTCGTCTGTTCTCGACCAGGCAGGCCTCGAGGCAGCGCCGACCCACATCGAAGTCTACCTGAACGATCCGTCGCGGACCCGCCCCGACGCCCTCGAGACCGTTCTTCTCCGAGAGCTCGTTCGATGAGGCCCAGCCGGGCACCCTCCGTGCGGACGAGTGCCGCGAAGGAAGGGGCGCCGGCGCCTTGGCGCAGGCCTTCCCGCCCGGGCTCCGAGGAAGGCGCGCCCATGGGCAGCGCGCCGATCTTGCGCTCGATTCCTCGCGGCGACGCAGATCTTGCTGGGACATCGCACCTGTAGGCGCTTGTGGTCGGCGGCGCTGCGCTGGCCTCGGTCGTGCAACAGTGGCACGGACGGGTCTGGTCGGCCCGCCAGGAAGAAAACCCACCGAGGAGGTCCCGATGGTACGTTCGCTGATTCGCACCGCCATGCTGGTCGCCACCGTTGCTCTCTCCGCTTCCGCGAAGGCTGGCACGCCCAGCCCCGCCGAGGCGGAGGGGAACAAGATGGAGAAGCAAGGCAATGTGGAAGAGAAGGCCGCCAACGCCGAGAAGGCCGAGGGCGCCAAGATGGAGAAGAAGGGCAAGGCCAAGCAGGAAGCTGGCGACAAGAATGACAATCCGGTGCAAGAAGCCGCTGGCAAGAAGATGAAGAAGAAGGGTCACGCCATCGAGAAGGAAGGCGAGGCCCGCGGCGAGGCAGCGGCGGAGATGGAGAAGTCCGGTAACAACGCGGAGGCGGCCGGAGTCAAGGCCCGGAAGAACGCCGAGAAGGCCAAGGCCGACGCGAAGAAGTAGCTCTCGACGACACACTCCTCTCCGACGCTTCAGCCGAGGGAATGAATCATGTTGATGCTCATCTTGATAGTTCTGGTCGTGGCGGCACTGGCAGGCGGCGGCCTCGGTCACAGACGCTTCGGATACGCCGGCTGGTCGCCAGCTGGCATTCTGATCGGAGTCCTGCTCGTCCTCTATCTTACCGGCAACCTGCATCGCTAGGAGCCTGGCTCCTCGACCGTGTCGCCGGCACACAAGTTGCTTTTCAAGGATGTCGAAAGGGAGGTCATCATGTTGTGGACTTTGGCTGTGCTTCTTGTGGTGCTGTGGGCACTGGGTCTGGTCACCTCGTACACGCTGGGGGGGTTCATTCACATCCTGATCGTCCTCGCGGTGGTCGTGGTGGTGGTCCAGGTGATTCAAGGCCGTCGAAGTGCCTGAGCGATCACGTAAGGACCCGGGTCGGAACTGATCATGCAGTTCTGGCTGCGGAGGCGCCCGGCTTGCGAGGCGCCAGGAGAGTGCATACCCGTCGGTATGTAACCGACGAGCAACGAAGCCGGGCCGGGATGGATCCGCGGCCAGACTGCCTGAGTAATTTTGACCGGGGTCCTGAGGGTCGAGACCCTCGCACGAGCCCTACCCCATCTCGTCTTGCGAAAGGAATCATGACAACCACGTACAAGCGCCTGGCCGGATTCTTGGTGCTCGCCCTCCTGACCGGACCCGCGTCGCTGGGCTTCGCCAGCACCCAGCCCCCGACCCCGGTCATCGAACACGCGCCGGCACCGGTCAGCGCTCACCAGGCACAGGCGCCCGCGCGGACGTATGCCGCACGCGAGGTCGCCAGCGCCTCCAAGGTCGGCAAGTTTCAGGGCGGCGGCACCGCCGTCTACATCGGTGGGTCGACTCTGGTGATCGTTCTGCTGGTCGTCCTCATCGTCCTTCTGATCTAGAACAAGCGACCGGGCAGGCGGCATCCGCCGCGTATTCCAGCGCCCCGACCGAAGCGAAAGGGGTATTGGCAGCCGGCGGGTGGTTGCCCACGGCCACGGACGTGCCCATCATCGCGGACCAACCATGTCGAGCTGGCCCGCGCGCAGGAACGCCACGACCGGGGTGATGTTGCTCGCGGCCATTGGCGGTCTCGGCGCCACCCCGGCCGCCGGCGCGGACGCCACCGCCACCGCGCCGACGGCGCCGACCGCGCCGGGTGACCCAGGTGGTCCGACCCCGCCCATCGAGATCCTCTTCCACGCGGATCTCGATGGGCGGTTCGCCGCCCACGGGTGCGAACGAGAGCAATCGCGCGCCCCGGACTTCGCCCGACTGGTGGGCGCCCTGTCGACCGCGCGGGCCGAGGCGGCCGAGGCGCCGCGCGAGGCACCGGTCGTTCTGATGGGCGGGAACCTGGTGGGGCCCGAGCTGGTCGCGCGGGGGGTCTTCGTTCGTGGCGCCGCCGGGGCGGACGCGCTGGCGGCGCTGATGGCGGGCGCGCGCTACGACGCCGTGGCGCTCGGACATCACGAGCTCTCGCTCGCTCCGGAGGCGCTGGTGGCGCTGGTGGCGGGACTGGCGGCGCGCGGAGTCCCCGTGGTGGCCACCAATCTGACCTGCGACGCTACCCGCGCCCGACTGTGCCAGTCCATCCGGCGCTGGGTGCTGGTGCGTCGCGGGCGCGCTCTGATCGGGGTGCTGGCCACCCTCTCGCCGTCGGTGCTTCCCGGCGTCAACGCACCCGCGCGCGCGGGGCTCGGGCTCGGGGAAGTGCTGGCCACCGTACGAGAGACGGCGCGCGCGCTGCGCGACGCGGGGGCGACCCAGGTGATCCTGATGAGCCAGGGTCCGCGCGACCGCCGAGGGCTGCAGGAGATCGATGCCCTCCAGCGCGCCTTCGAACGAGCCGCCGACCGCGCCCCCGACAGCCCGATGCGGGCCGCCGGCCCCGCCGTCGCCGCTCCCGACATCATCCTCGCCGGTGGACTTGCGGACGAAGACTCCGGGCAAGCCCTGCGCTGGCTGCTCCGCGACGCGGCCCCAGGGGTGGTGGGGAGCCAGCCCGGAACCGCCAGCCTCTCGCGGGTTCTGCTGGCCGGCACCGGCGAGACCCTGAACGTGGACGCGCTCGACCTGGCGGGCACCCCCGCGGTGGGCGGCAGCGGCGAGCCAGCGGGAGCCGAGAGTCCGGGCGGACGCCGCGGGCCAGGCCCGATCACCCCGGACCCTGCCACCGCCGCGCGCCTCGCGCCCGAGCTGGCCGAGGCCTGCGCGCGCGAGCGGGTGCCGGTCTCGGCCGCGCCCGTCCGGGGTTCCCTGTCCCGGGAGGCCTTCCTCATCTACGTGCTCGAGATCATGCGACGCCGCGCCGGCGCCGAGGTCGCCGTGATCAACCGCGCGGCGGTGAGGCGGACGCCCTTTCCACTCGTCGGACGCATCACCCGCGGCGATCTGCTCGGTGCCCTGCCCTACCCGGCGGTGATCGGAACGGCCCGCATGACCGGTGGCGCGCTCGAAGCCACCCTCGGTCCCAGCGTGACCGCGAGCTCGGCACCGGGCACGGGTCCATCGCGGACGGAGGAGTCGAGGCTGGCGACTGTGGGGCTCACGCGCTCGGGAGGCGCGCTGCTCGTCAACGGCCGCCCGCTCGACAAGGCCCGCGACTACCAGATCGCCACCATCGGCTTCGTGGCCTCGGGGGGCGATGGTCTGGTCGCCGCGGGAGCGATGCGCTGGAACCCCGTCGAGGGCGCCCCCGATCTGCGCGCGGCGGTGGCCAGCTTCCTGGAGGCCGACACCGCCGCCGCGGACGGCGATCCCACGGTCGATCCCCGAACCGACTTTGGTGCCGGGGCCGACGCCCGGACCCTGGTGATCGGCCTGACCGATCTCGGAGTCGACGTGTCGGATACCCGCATCTCCAACCGAGCCGACTACGGCGACGCGCAGCTCGCGCGCGCGGACCAGCTCGTGCTGAAGGGGGACGCAACCGGAATCCTGCAGCTCCGCCATCCCATTCACGAGGCCGATACCCGCCTCAACCTGAAGTATGCCTGGACGCGCAGTCGCCCCATCGACGCACCAGCCACCTCGGGGGAGACCACCGATCTGATCACCTTCTCCTCGCTCTACAACTATCGAGGTTGGCGGCTCCGGCGGCCGAACCCGCGGCGCGAGGTCCCCGATCCCTACGCCCGGATCGGCATCGAATCGGAGTTCACCCGCCCGCCGGTGACCCCGACCCAGCCGCGCACCTTCCACCATCTCGAGCTCACCCAGACCATTGGTGCCATGTTCACGCTGGTGCCGGCGCTGAAGGTGCGCGCGGGCGCGGGCGGGCGCAAGGAGCTGCTGGCCACGGCCGAAGAGGGTCGCTGGCGTCCCGTCCTCGAGGCCGGAGCGGGGCTGTCACCGGTGGGATTTCCCCTCCCGGGGACGCCGCTCGCGGTGAAGCTCGAGGGCCTGCTCGACTACACCTTCGTGGATCCGGCGGGCCTCCGCGAGCATGAGCTGCGTGGCAGCGGCAAGCTCTCGGTGCCCTTGTTGCCGCTGCTGTTCATCACCGCCGGGCTGGACGTCTTCGCGGTCGAGCGCCAGGGGCAGGGGTGGGGGGCCTCGTACGACACCACGGTCGGTCTGCGCATCCACCTCGACGCCGCCCACCAATCGCTCTGACCCGGGCCTGACGGACGACACGGAGACGGAGAAGGAGACCTCAGGGATCTCGACCCCTGAGTGCCTTCGCGAGGCGGCTGAGGTTCGCCACCGCCGCGACCAATTCTGTGGGCTCGATGGGTTTGGACAGGTGCATGTTGAACCCCGCCTGCAGCGCCCTCCTGCGATCGTCGACGGTGGTGTACCCCGTCAAGCACGCCGCCGGCGTGTCGCCGCCGCGCTCGGCGGGAAGGGCGCGGACCCGCGCGATCAAGCCGTAGCCGTCCTCGTGGTGCATCCCGATGTCGCACAAGAGCACATCGGGTGCCTCCGCTTCGAAGGCCAAGAAGGCCGCCGCCGCCGAGGCCGCCATCTTCACGACCGCCCCGCACTCGGCCAGGACCGCCGCCACCAGCTCGCGGGCGTCAGGCTCGTCGTCGACGACCAGGAGGCGGAGCTCGCGCAGCTCCGCCGGCCGCTCGAACTCGAGCCGGGTGTGCGCCGCCGCCCGAGCCGAAGCCGGCGCGGGTGGTGCGCGCCGCAACACGGCCACCGGAACCCGAACGATGAAGGTCGCCCCCTGCCCGAGCCCATCGCTGCGCGCCTCGATGGTCCCGCCATGCATCTCGACCAGGTTCTTCGCGATGGCGAGACCGAGACCGAGCCCGCCGTGCTGTCTGGTGGTGGACGAGTCAGCTTGCTTGAAGCGATCGAAGACCTGCGGGAGAAACGTGGCCGAGATCCCCTGTCCGCTATCGGAGACGCAGAGTTCGAGGTGCGAGTCGTCGCGACGAAGCACGACGCGAATCAGGCCACCGCGCGGGGTGAACTTGGTGGCGTTGGTGAGGAGGTTCCACACGATCTGCTGAAGCCTCCCCGCGTCGCCGGACAGCATGCCTTCGGTATCGAGGACCACCGAGAGGCGCAGTCCCTTCGCCTCGACGGCTGGGCGCGCCGACTCGACCGCGGCCTCGATGACGCGAGCAAACGAGACCGTCTGGACGTCGAGCGGCAGCTTCCCCGAGGTGATCCGCGAGACGTCGAGCAGGTCATCGACCAGCTGGGCCTGGCTGACGGCGCTCCGCTCGATGGTCTCGAGCGCGGTGGCGGCCCGGTCCGCGGACAGCGACCCGGTCCGCAAGAGCCGGGTCCATCCCAGGATGGCGTTGAGTGGATTGCGCAGCTCGTGGCTGACCACGGCCAGGAATTCGTCCTTGGCACGGCTGGCCGACTCGGCGGCCTGTCGGGAGCTCTCGGCGCGGGCGAGCAGGCCCTGGCGCTCCGCCTCGGCCGCTCTTGCGCAGGTGACGTCGAAGAACGAAGACACCACGCCCGAGACCTTGCCGTGCAGATCGAACAGGGGCTGCGCGTTGACGGACAGCCACACCAGTCGACCGTCAGGCCGCGGCACGCCCATGATCTGGTTCGAGACCGGGCGTCCCTCGTGAAGCGCACGCACGGACGCCCGCTCTTCGTTGGGCAGCGGCGTGCCGTCCTCTCGGACCCTGCGCCAGCGTGGGTCGAACGAGGTCCGGGCGGCGAGCTGGTCGGCAGGGAGGCCGAGGAGGCGCTCGGCGCTGGCGTTGGCAAAGTGAATGGCGCCGTCGACGCCGAGCAGGAGGACGCCTTCTTCGAGCGCGGCCATGATGGCCCGGCCGCGCTCCTCGCTGTCTCGCAGCGCGAGCTCGGTGCGTTTGCGATCGGTGATGTCGGCGAACGACGAGATGCCTGCCACCAGGCGGTGCGCGTCATCATAGATCGGCGCCGAGTTGACCAGCAGCGTGCGGTGGCTGCCGTCACGCCGCACGAAGCGGACCTCCTCATCGAGGACGAGCTCTCCGCGCAGGGCGCGGAGCAGCGGGAACTCCCTGATGGCGTAGGGCCGACCGTCACGGTGCAGGGCGGTGTACGCACCGAACTCGGCGAGGGACTCGGTGTGCAGCGCGGGGTGGCCGATGATGGTCTCGGCGAGCGCGTTCGAGAGGAGGGTCTTCCCGGATGGGTCCGCGATCATGATGCCAGCCGGCATCTGGTTGATTGCGCCCTCCAGGAACTGCCGGGACGCTTCGACCGAGCGCCGCGCGACCACCTGCTCGGTGACGTCGACGGCAAAGAGCATCACCCCGTCGATCACCCCGTGGGAGTCGCGGGTGACCTGGTTGATCCCGTCGAAGTACCGTTGCTCCAGGCGACCGTCGTCCTGGCGATCGAGCCGCGCCGGAAACTCCCGTGCCGTGAAGGGCTCTCCGGTGGCATAGATTCCTTCGAAGATATCCCAGACGCCTTGGGCGTTCAGCTCGGGCAAGGCCTCCCGGCCCGGCTTGCCGATCAGATCCTCGGGCCGCCGACCCACCAGGCGACAATAGCGGTCGTTCGCGAGCTCGAAGATCAACCGCGGCCCGTGCAAGACCGCAATCGACGCCGGCGCCCCGAGCAGGAAGGACTGCAACCGCTGGCGCTCGCTCTCGGCGTAGGCCATGGCGGTGGTGTTGGCGATGGCGGCCACGATCTGCTCTCCGGCCAGCTCGAAGAAGGCCTGGTAGTCCGCATCGAAGGCGCGGCGTGGGCTGAGGCCAGCCACGAGAAAACCGTGGGCCGCGCCCAGGCCGGGTCGCTCGAGGGAGAGCACGATCGCGCTGGTGATCGGTTCTGGATACGGGCCGCCGTGGATCTCGCCGAGGCGCGCCTGAACGTCGCCGATCTTCCAGGAGCGGGCCGGCGGCGTGAGCGCCGGGGGAAAGAGCGGCCAGATCGCGGGCTCGGCATCAGAGGGCGCCAGCGGGAGCGTGGCTGGGCGCGCGGCGGGCTGGTCGTCGAGCCCGGTCCACGCCACCAGCCTCGCGCGGTTCGGATCCCCGCCTCGCAGATAGAAGAGGGCAAAGGGCACGTCCTCGCTGGACTCGGCCAGAGTGTCGCGGGCCACCTGGCACACCTCGAGCGGCGTCCGCACGCTGGACAGGCCCGCCGCGAGCTTGCGAAGGGCGCGCAGCCGTCGTTCGGCGAGGACGCGCTCGGTCGTCTCGTATATCACGCCGAGCACCCCACCGATGCCTCCGCGGTCATCGCTGAGGGGGCTGTACGAGAGGGTGAAGAAGCACTCTTCCAGATAGCCGTTGCGGTCGAGCGGGAGGCTGCCATCGGCCAGCGCCACCGCTTCGCCCGCCATCACCCGATGAAACATGGGGCCGACGATGTGCCAGAGCTCGGCGAAGCTGTCCGCGGTCCGGCTGCCCATGGCGCCGGGATACTTGCTCGCGCCCAGGACGGGGCGGTACGCGTCGTTGTGGAGGAAGATGAACTCGGGTCCCCAAAGGATTCGCATCGCGAAGCGGGAAGCGAGCATCATTCCGACTGCCGTCCGCAGCGTGGTCGGCCAGCCAGACACCGGACCGAGCGGATTTTTGGACCAGTCAATCGCACGAAGCAGCGCACCGGCATCACCGCCACCGGCCAGGCAGGGGTCGACGACCGGCTCGGCTGACGAAGCGCTCATGCGACCGGAAAGATAACCACAGGGGTAGGCTCCCGCGAATGGGCGCCCATCACGCTCGATCCGGGCCTCCAGCCATACGCGGCCCACCCCAGTTGTAACCATCTGGAAACAATCCGCGGCCTCGAGAGAGACCGTAGGGCCTGAAAGCAGCGGCGCCGCAAGAGGTCGCCAGACGGCACGCTTCTTGATGTGAGCATGCAGGAGGTGAAGATGGCCCCTACCCACATGGTAACCTCTGTACTGGTCGTGGACGACGACGCCGACGTCAGGGAGGGGCTCTGCGACCTGCTCGTCGAGGAAGGGTTCTCGGTGGCGTCGGCTGCCAATGGAGCCGATGCGCTGGATCATCTCAGGCAACCCTGTCTGCCCGACGTGGTCCTTCTGGATCTGCGAATGCCGGAGATGGACGGGTACGAATTCCTGAAGTGTCGGCAGGCGGACGAGAAGCTGCGCGATGTGCCGGTGATCGTGGTGAGCGCGACGCCCGAAGCCCACCGGTTGCACTTCCCGATCCGGGCCATGCTCGTGAAGCCGCTCAACTTTCAGCGACTGCTCGCCCTGCTCAACGGGGGGGCACCGCTGGCGGCGTCACCCACCACCGGTTAGCAGCCATGCCTTCGGTCAGCGTCCGATGGGACGACTATCCTGACCGCGCGCGAGGACCGGCCCGGATCGTCGGCCGAAGGTGATGTCGCTTCGACGACGGCGCACGGAGCGAGGACTACCCCGAGCGCGGGGGCCGAACTGGCGCCGCGGGGACCTCCTGCACCACCTCGCGTGCGGGCTTGTCCGCGCGCAGGCCCTGAAACGAGGGATGTCTGAGCTTGCCGTCCCGGGTCAGCTCGCCGAAGGCGATCTCGGCCACCAGCTGCGGCTTCACCCAGTGAATCTGCCGGCCTGCGCCAGGGATGGCACTGGCGAACGGTGAGCGGTCCGTCACGATGGCATCCAGCCGCCTCCGCAGCTCGAGCGCCACCTTCTGGGAGAACCCGGTGCCGACCTTTCCCGCCGGCACGAGGGCGTCGGCGCGGTAGAAACCCACGAGGAGGGCACCGATGCCCTCCCGCGCGCCCTCGGGCTCGGTGAACCCGCCGATCACCAGCTCCTGCCGGCGCAGCGCCTTGGTCTTGACCCAGCCCGGACCGCGGCCGCCATGGTACGGGTCGTTCCGGCGCTTCGAGACGATGCCCTCGAGCCCCGCGGCGCGGGCCTTCTGGAAGAAGGCCGGTCCGTTCCCGAGAACGTGGTCGGTATAACGGATCACGCCGCCGGACCCGCTCCGCCTGTCGGACCCGAGGAGGCGCGCCAGGGCCACCTTGCGCTCCTCGAGGGGCAACGGCCGCAGATCGCGACCGCCGAGGAAGAGCAGATCGAACGCGAAGTAGACCAGCTGCCCGGGGGCGTCGCCCCCGAGGTGATTCTGCAGCGCCTGAAAGCTGGTGGTCCCGTCCGGCCTCAGGATGGCGATCTCACCGTCGAGGAGCGCGCCGCTCGCGTCGAGCCCGGCCGCAGCATCGGCCACGGGCTGGAAGCGGTCGGTCCAGTCTTGGCCCGTGCGGGTGAAGAGCGTCACCCGCGGGCCCACGACGCGGCACTCGATTCGATACCCGTCGAACTTGACCTCGTGGAGCCAGTCGTCCCCAGCGGGCGCTCGGTCGACCAGGGTGGCCAGCTGCGGGGGAACGAAGGCGATGGTCGCGTGGTCCGTTCCCCCCGGGCCGGCTCCCATCTTCTTTGCCATCCTCATCCCACCCGTTCTACCTGGGCGGAGGCGCCCAGCAAGTGCCCGGCGGGGCAGGTATCGCCTGCCTCGAGGGTCTGGTTGGAGTGGCGAGATGGCAGAACCGTCGCAGGGTCAAGGACCGCGCTTTGACTTCGGGACCGAGCATGAAAGAAACCTCCCCCCAGGCCATGAACACCGGCGCTCCCGGACCGTCGCTCGCCGACGAAAGAAACGTCGGCGGCCCGCGGCCCAGCGATGGAATTCTGCCGATCGTGGGTCTCGGCGGATCGGCTGGCGGCATCGCGGCGTTGCAGGGATTCTTGGCGGCGACGCCGGTGGATTCCGGGATGGCGTTCGTGGTCATCCTGCACCTTTCGCCGCATCACGAGAGCACGCTGGCGGAGATGTTCCAGCGCTCAACGGCGATGCCGGTGGTGGCGGCGACGAACGGGGTGACGGTCAAACCGAACTCCGTGTACGTGATCCCACCGGCGGTCATCGTATCCTCATCGTGGACGACAACATGGACGCGGCCGACTCGCTCGGCCAGCTTCGCGAGATGATGGGGAACCACGTCCTCACGGCCTATGACGGGGAGTCCGGCATCGAGGCGGCGCGGGCGTTCCAGCCCGGCGTCGTGCTGTGCGACATCGGCATGCCGAAGATGAACGGGTACGACACCGCCCGCAGCATCCGGGCCGAGGCGTGGGGCAAAGACACGGTCCTGGTGGCGCTGACCGGATGGAGTCAGGAGGACGACCTGCGAAAGAGTGCGGACGCCGGGTTCGATCACCACTTGATCAAGCCGGTCGAAGCCGCCGCGCTGATGAAGCTATTGGCCGGCTTGCGGACGGCAAGCCTGAAGTCGGGGCAGAGAAAATCCGACGGCTGGAGCTCTTTCAGCCCACAGAAGACCCCGAAGTCTCGATAGCCCCGGGTGTCGCCGTGACGGCGTTCCAGCGGCAGCCTCGTCCGCCGGTTCTTGATCCTCCTGTCGGGTCGCGAAGGGTCGTGTCACCGCGGTCATGAGCGTGGACGGGAGGGGCGCACGCCGTCGACGCGCCCGAGGGTTGGTGATCAGCCGGTCGTCCCCCGGTGCTTCCCCCGAAGGAACGCAGTCCGGACGATGGGGAGCTCGTCGGCTCGCCGGAGCGTGGCGAGGCATGCGATGATGTGCCGATGCCAAGATTCGCTGTCCAAGTCGGGGAAGTCGTGCATGCGCCCGGGCCGCAGGTGGTAGCGGGGCGAGTCCGTCGGATCTCGCGCCGAGGGTCTCGGGTCGCCATCGCCTTGGGTGTCCTGCTGCCCCTCGCTCCCGTCCCAAGAGCCGTGTACGCAGCGGTGACCATCACCACCCAGCGGGGAACGCGCCCTGCCTCGACCCTCCGTGCTGACGGCGATCGCCTGCGAATCGATCACCCCGCGCCTGAACCCGGCGGGCGGGCGACCGTCATCCTGCTGGACGCGGCGGCCAAGCGGATGGTCACCCTGGACGAATCGACCAAGAGCTACACGGAGATCACCGAAGAGGACATGAAGCGGCTGAGCGGACAGATGGAGGGCTTTCGCGCGCAAATGCAAGAGCGGATGAAGAGCATGCCGCCCGAGCAGCGTCAAAAGATGGAGGAGCTGATGACCCGCGGCGGCGGTGGCCTGGGGGCTGGCGCCGTTTCCAAGAAGCAGAGCGATTGGGTATTCGAAGCGCTCGGGCAGAAGAAGACCGTCAACGGGTTCAGGTGCGAGATGTATCGCGTGAAGGTGGATGGAAAGCCCCGCGAGGAGGACTGCATTTCGCCGTGGAGCGCAGGCGTGGTCAAGCGTGAGGATTTTGCGGGTCTGGCGAGATTCGGCGAGGAGATGGTGAAGGGGCTCGGCGGAGGCGGCGCAACACGGGCCGGCGAAGCCTTCCTCAGGTTCGACAAGGCCCCGGGCCTCCCCATCTCGCGCGTGCCGCTCGATGCGGACGGCAAACCGGGCGAGGAGGAGCAGATCAAGACCATCAAGCGAGGGGAGATCGCGCCGGCCCTGTTCGCCGTTCCCTTGGGGTTCACGAAGAAGGAGCTTCCTTTCAAGCCGGGCGGCCCGGGTGGGCCGGGTGGCGCCCGCAGAGGAACGGGCGACGCTCATTGAGGCTCCCGAGCGCCGTCACCGGGACCGTCACCGTCTGATTCGGCCAGCGACGCCGCCGCGTGCTGGCGCTGGGTGGCCGACCTCCTCCCTGGCTGTGGTCGCCCAGGTGCCGCTCGCCTGATGGCGTTTCCACCAATACCCATGATGCCCCCCGCCGTTACCGGTGCCGCCCTTTCTGCGCCGCGGCCCCTGCCGCCGCTCCGGGCGGGAACGATGAGGAATGGCGCCGGCCCCGAGCTTTGGCGCTCGATCTTGGGCTGGCACGATGCGTGTAGGAATGGAGGCCTCAGGAGGACTCCACATGGAAACGACAGATGACCGGAGCTCGGAAAGCGAGCACGGGAAGGGCAATCACGGGGAAGGCAATCACGGAAGGATCGCGTGTCTCCTCGCCGATGGGTTCGAGGATTCGGAATTCGATGTTCCCCGCCAGCGGCTGGAAGCTGCCGGCTACCACGTCGACGTCATTGGCGCGAAGGTCGGCCAGGAGCTGAGAGGTTACAAGGGACGCGTGACGACCCGGACAACGCTGGCCGTCGGCGATGCCAGGGCCGAAGCCTACGAAGGCCTGCTGATTCCTGGCGGGCACTCTCCGGACGCTCTGCGGGCCGATCAGCGCTTCGTGAGCTTCGTTCAGACCTTCGAGCAGACGAAGCGCCCCCTGGCGGCCGTCTGCCACGGGCCGCAGTTGCTGATGACGGCCGGCCTGGTGAAGGGGCGCAGGTTGACCGCGTGGCCGACGATCCAGGAGGACCTGCGTCAGGTCGGCGCCCATGTCGAGGACGAGCAGGTGGTTGTAGACGGCAACTGGATCACCAGCCGCAAGCCCGAGGATCTGGAGGCCTTCAGCGCCAAGCTGATCGAGGAGCTCGGCGAGCTGGAGTCACGCGGGCTATGGCCGCTGACCGATAGTCCCTCGCAGCTCGGTGTGTGACTGCCGCGAGCCGCGTCTCGAAACGCCTCCTCTCGCCAGCGCCCTCGCTCGTTGCCGAGCATCGATCGCACCGCCGAGGTAACCTCATTCGATGCGTGAGCCGGCACGGCCGCGCACATGGATGAGATCGCCGATGCCGAGCCCGGCGTGTGGATGCGGCGCCTGGACGCGGAGATAGTGCCACCCCTCAGCGACTACGCCGCCTTCTGGTCGGCAGGGATCGCCTTTGTCTTCCTCACCTGCGGCCGCTGGCAGCACTATCACACCCCCAACGATACGCCCGAGAAGCTCGACTACCCGAAAATGGCGGCGCTCGCTCGCTGGTTAGAGCGCTGGACCCGCGATACATGCGCCCGTTCCGAGCCGCGGATACGGTTCGCCAACACGCGCGACGACGCGGCCAGCGTGCGCACCCTGATTGCCCTGACCCAGGCGTTGGAACCGATCGCACCACGGGCAGCCCTTGGCCGGCGTCTGGCCGAGTCGTTGCTCGCCAGGTGCGACGCGCGAGGGCGCTTGGCGAAGGCCGACCTGCAGGTCATCCAAGCCCTGATGCACGAACTGGAGTCGGATCTCGGCTGACGATTCGGTTCGGTCGGCCTACTCGGTGGTCGTGTGCGCTTCCCCCTACTTGGGGGCCTTCCAGATCTTGCCGGCGCCGGCGGCGGTGCCGCCTTCCGTCCAGTAGACGTTCGCATCATCGAGCGCGATCGCGCCGGGCCAGTTGAGACCGGTCGCGACGTTGGTCGGCGCATTCCCACAGCCTCCGACCGCGCACTTTCGAACCAGTCCAGTGCCGGTCACCGGCGCGCCGCCCGTAAAGTAAGGCCCCGCTTCCGTCCAGTATACGTTGATCCCGTCGGTGGCGACGGCGATCGGCGCGTCGAGCCCGCTCGCAAGCACCGTCGGCGCCGTCCCGCACCCTGACTTCGCGCACGCGAGGACCATTCCAATCTCGGGATTACCGTCGGTGAAGTAGACGTTGTTGGCGTCGAGCGCGACCTGTCGGGCGTCCGCCACGTCAGCCGAGCCCGCCATCAGGACCGTCGGAGCACCACCGCACCCGGCGAGCGGACACCTGAAGAGCGTGTTTGGCGCTTGCGCGACCCAATAGATCCCGCTCGCGTCGACGGCAACCCCGACGTTGCAGGGAGAATAGCCCGCCGACCAGATC
>Ga0265329_10000269_pt1 | contig 27442 bp, 23 predicted proteins | sample 41627metaG_FD_202091 | JGI IMG/M metagenome (GOLD analysis project Ga0265329, IMG submission 202091) | Rhizosphere microbial communities from Carex aquatilis grown in University of Washington, Seatle, WA, United States - 4-16-27 metaG | ecosystem: Host-associated > Plants > Roots > Rhizosphere...
TTCTCCCCAAAATAAAATTGCAAGATTTCAGCGCTCACCACGCCGAAACCTTGCAATGTTTCAATACAAAAATCAATACAAATCACAACAAAAAAGCGAGTTTATTTAATTTTTAACGGAGGACTAAACCAACCCCGCGCACGCTGAAGCGTACGCCACTGATGGCCCTACCGAGTCGTGGGTTCGGACGCGGGGTGCATGCCGTGTTGCGGGACTTCGTGAACGCCGCGTGCCGGCGGTTCCTGGGACATTCGGTAGAAATGGTCGAGCGGGCCGGGACCTTTTCCGATGGCATATCCCTTTTCGATGGCTTTTGTGACGTAGGTCTTTGCGAGCAGGACGGCTTCCCGCAACGGACGTCCGCTGGCAAGTTGAGCCGCGATCGCAGAGGCGAAAGTGCACCCGGAACCGTGGGTATTTTCGCTCTTAATGTGCTCGCCCCCGAAACGGAGCACTTCCGTGCCATCGAAAAGAACGTCGGTGGCTTTCTCCATGTGGCCGCCCTTGATCACTACGGCGCGCGCTCCGCGTTCCACGATTTTTCGTGCCGCCGCTTCCATGGAGGCATAATCTTTGATTGCGATTCCGGAAAGTATTTCCGCTTCCGAAATATTCGGAGTCAGCACACTGGCGCGCTTCAATAATTCTTCGCCCAAATATTTGATGCCGCCCGGATCGAGCAGATCCGCTGCGCCCGAGGTGGACTTCATCACAGGGTCCAGAACGACGTGCTCGACACCCGCGCGATCTAAAAATTCGGCAACGACTACCGCGTTCCCGCGATGGCCCAGCATGCCGATTTTGATCGCAGCGATTCTTATATCGTCCAGCAAGGCATCGAGTTGCGCGCGTAATTCGGCCGCAGATGTGTCATGTACGGATTTCACGCCCTGGGTCGATTGCACGGTCAGTGCGGTAACCGCCGCGATGCCGTAGCAACGATGCGCGGAAAAAGTTTTCAGATCCGCGGCGACGCCCGCGCCTGCGGAAGGATCGAATCCGGCGATTGTCAATACGATCGGTGGGGTCTGATTGTGATTCGACAAAGTTAGCATTTCCTCCGCACGACGCGGTCAGCAGAATATTTGGCTGGCAGGGCCTGGGCGGGAACAAACCAGCAAACGCAATGTACGCGTGTCGCTGTTTGCAAGCAAGAACATTCTATGCGGAAATGCTTAAGACGACAGGGTTTGCACCGCAGCGGGAACTAATAAATGGAATTCGAATGCGATTTTCGTTCTTCAGATTCGCTTAAGGAAACAGCCCTCGCACCGTGGTGGCTTCCGCGACGCGCCCGACGGCGAGAATGTAAGCGGCAGCTCTGGGAGTGACGTGAAATTTGCGCATGGTTTCGTAGACGTCGTTAAAGGCGCGCTTCATTACATATTCCAGCTTTGAGTTGACCTCCTGCAACTGCCAGAAAAAGCCCTGCAAATCCTGCGCCCATTCGAAATAGCTGACTGTAACGCCGCCGGCGTTCGAAAGTATATCGGGGAGAACGAAAACGCCTTTGCGCGAAAGTACTTCATCCGCATGGGGGGTGGTCGGTCCGTTGGCGGCTTCCGCGACGATTTTTGCTTTAATGTTCTCGGCGTTGTGCAATGTGATCACGTTTTCGAGCGCGGCAGGAATCAGGATGTCGCACTTGAGGGCCAGCAATTCGTCATTCGAAATGCGTGACCCGCCGGGCATTCCCACCACTGTGCCGGCGCGCTCTTTATATCGGGACGCTCGCAGAGGGTCGATCCCTCGTGGATTGTGCACGCCACCGCGCGAGTCGCTGATCGCAACGATTTTGGCTTTCTTTTCGGCAAACAAGCGCGCAACTGCCGCGCCAACATTTCCAAAACCCTGAATTGCAACGGTCGCGCCGCGGAGAGAAATCTTCTTCACCTTGCAGGCTTCTTCTACCACATACATGCATCCGCGGCCGGTAGCATCGCTGCGTCCTTCCGACCCTCCGATCGAAACAGGCTTGCCGGTGACGACCCCCGGTGACGCGTGACCGACCGTCATCGCATAGGTGTCCATGATCCACGCCATGGTCTGCGCGTCGGTATACACGTCGGGAGCCGGAATATCGACTTCGGGGCCGATGATGGGCTGAATTTCTGCGGCGTAGCGGCGCGTCATGCGCTCAAGTTCGCCTTTGGACATACGCTTGGGATCGCAAATGACTCCGCCCTTGGCGCCACCGTAGGGAAGATTCACAACCGCCGTTTTCCATGTCATCCACGCGGCAAGCGCCTTTACTTCATCGAGAGTAACGCCGGGATGGTAGCGGAGACCGCCTTTTGCGGGGCCGCGCGACACGTTATGCTGGACTCGAAAGCCGGTAAACACTTTCAACTGCCCATTATCCATTTTCGTGGGGATGGCGACTTCCATCACACGCTTAGGTGTTCGCAGGATTTGCCGCAGGCCGGGATCGAGCTTCAGGTATTCCGCCGCCATATCGAACTGAATTTGCGCGATGCGGAAAGGATTCAAATCCTCGCGCGGCGCCATCCTCGGAACAATGGGCTGGGGAACAGGTTTTACGACCGTGGCCATTGGCGGTTCTCTCCTTGAGGTTCGCGACTACGCGCTTGCCGCACGCTGCGTTGATTGCCGGTAGCGCGTTCGGCATTCGGCCGAGCAGAAGTGCAATGTCTGTCCCGCTTGCTCCCAGGGGAATGAAATTTCGGTTGAAACATACGTCCCGCACCACGGGTCTTGAGGCAAAGCAACCGCTGGCCTGATTACGTCAGGTGGTGGCGTCGGTGTTGCCTTGGATTCTTGCAACACCCTGGTCATAAGCTTACGCACCAGCCATGCCAGACCCTGGCTCGTCCACCGGTCGATTCGTTCCTGTAAACTCACCAGCTTGACGCTTTCCAGCAGCTTGTTGCGGCCCGGCTTCGACGCGTATTATCAAGACGACTGCCTCTTACTGGGTCCCAGATCAGGGTGGCTGTACCGAACTGATTGATCAGCCGTTAAGTACGAAAAGCTTAACCGCACGACAGGCCGAGTGTAGACAACAGGGAAAAGCTGTGTCAACCAAAGAACCGTCCTGGTTGTTCTACGGGGGGTGGTGATGGAGGGTGGCGATTGCCCCTAGTGAGGTCTGAACATTCTGTAACTTACTATAAGTAAAGGTGTTAGAAGTTACCGAAGGCTGCGATATCTCGATTTGCAGTCCAAAAACACCGGCAAATAATTCTTCGAAATATCCTGTCCGGGCGGGCGGCTTGTTTGCGACTGACAACAGAGTGAATACCAACTAATCAGGCAAGGGCCGGAATTCGATCGGTGCCGATGTACGGTCGAAGTGACTCCGGGATGATGACTGAGCCGTCCTTTTGCTGATAATTTTCGACAATTGCGAGCCATGTCCGGCCGACAGCGAGGCCTGACCCGTTCAGTGTGTGCACGAACTCGCTTTTTCCGCCCTTAGGTTTGAACCGGATCCCGGAGCGACGCGCCTGAAACGATTCAGTATTCGAACACGACGAGATTTCCATGAACTCGTTGGCCGAGGGCAGCCATACTTCGATGTCGTAAGTCTTGGACGACTGGAATCCCATGTCGCCGGTACACAACTGCACGACGCGGTAGTGGAGGCCAAGTTTTTGCAGGACGCGCTCGGCGTCCGCGACCAGGGATTCCAATTCGTCGTAGCTTTGTTCCGGGCGCGTGAACTTGAACATCTCTACTTTTTGAAATTGGTGCTGGCGCTTCAGCCCGCGCGTGTCTTTTCCGGCGGCGCCGGCCTCGGAGCGGAAACACGCTGTCCACGCGCACAACTTGATGGGCAGCGCATCGGCATCAAGTGTTTCCTCGCGATAGAAACTGGTGAGTTCGACCTCGGCGGTCGGCGTGAGCCACAAGTCGGTGCCTTCCAGATGAAACATGTCCGCGGCAAATTTCGGCAATTGGCCCACGCCTGTAAGCGCGGCGGTATTCACGATGAAGGGCGGCAGAATTTCCGTATATCCGTTCGCGGCGTGTGTATCCAGAAAAAAGGATGCAAGGGCGCGCTCCATTCGTGCGCCAAGGCCGCGATAGACTGCGAAGCGCGTGCCGGCGATCTTTGTGGCGCGCTGGAAATCGAGAATGCCGGCTCCTTCGGCGATCTCCCAATGCGGACGCGGCACGAAATCAAATTTCGGCGGCGCGCCCCAGCGACGCACCTCGATGTTTGCGCTTGCATCGTGGCCGACGGGAACGGAACTGTGCGGTTTATTCGGCACAGTCAGCATGAAATCCGCGAGGAGGGCGTCGAGTTCGGCGGCGCGGTCATCGGCCAACTTAATTTCGTCCGAGACGCGCTTCATTTCGGCCAGCAGGGACGAAGCATCATCGCCCGCCTTCTTCATACGGGCAATTTCAGTGCTGGCTTTGTTGCGCTCGGCCTTCAGGCGCTCCGCGGTGGTGATCCGCTCGCGGCGTTCCTGATCGAGCGCGCGGAAGCCGTCGAAATCGATGGCGGCGCCGCGGTTCTTCGCCATCTGTTCGAATTCGTCCAGGTGTTCGCGAAAATATCCAAGATCATGCATAGGGAAAGAATACCCTAAGAGACGTGATTCGTGAGTCGTGATTTGTGGGTGGAAGCGAGTCGAAAGTTAAGAGTCGAAAATCGAAAGCTCAGATCGGAAATGACATTTTGGCTCCTGTTTAGCGATTGGCTGTCAACTTTAGACTCTCGACTTTCGACTTCTCCGGCCTGTGCTAGCATCGAAAAAGAGACCGACCATGACCAACGAAGTTCAGCAGGAAGAACTTTACGCGCACGCCCCTAGGCGGAGTCCGGACCAATTTCAATTTATCCGCTATAAGATCGATGGCCCGGTTGCCCACCTGACGCTCAATCGTCCCGAGCACAATTTATTGAACGAATCGATGCTGCGGGAATTGGCCGACGGTATTACTTCCGTGGCGGAGATGGCTTCGGTGAAATTGATCGTGCTCGCTGCGTCCGGAAGGATTTTTTCCGGCGGAGTGGATATCGGCGAGTACACAGCGGAGCGCGCGTTCTCCATGCTGGATGCGTTTCATGCCGCGTGCATCGCGATGGTCGAAGCGGCGCAGCCGGTGCTTGTGGTTGTGGACGGCGCGGCAATTGGCGGCGGCGCGGAGCTGATTGCTTATGGCGATCTGGTTGTGGCTACGCCGCGCGCTTATTTCGCGTTACCTGAAATTACCATCGGAGTGTTCCCACCTCTGGCCTCGACGATGTTCCCGCATATTATTGGCCCAAAGCGCGCGCTTGAGCTAGTGTTGACCGGCGAGGCGATCACTGCAGAGCGGGCGCACAGCCTCGGCCTGGTGAATCGTCTGGTGCCGGAAGCGCAACTCCAGACTGCTGTGAATGAGTTAATCGCCAAAATTACGGCGCAGTCCGGCGCTGTCTTGGGTATGGCGAAAAAGGCTGTTATTGCTGGAATGGGATTGTCCCTGCGCGAAGCCTTGCGTAATTCGATGAGCATTTTCCTCAATGAGCTGTACCGCCTCGAGGATTCCCAGGAAGGTTTGCGCGCCCTGCTTGAAAAACGCAAGCCGGAGTGGAAGAATCGGTAGGCAAGCTTAGGCGCTCCCCGGCCAATCCTGAGTTTAAGCCGGCAGGACTGATATGGACGACCCGCTGAATATTCCCTCCGGCCTTTCCGAGGGCACGCACGCGGAACCACAGGAACATTCTCCCAAACCTGCGCCCGATTTGGAATTTCCTCTCGCAGGCGATCCGTCCACGCAATTTGTTATTTCTGAGGCACCGGAATCCTCGATGCTGCTGCCAACCGCAGCCGGGCGTTCTCCAGAACAGAATGAGGCGCTGCGCAAGCGCGGTTTTCGCCAGAACCTTTTCCTGTTGCTCTCCTTCAGTCTCGCCGCGTTCATTCTGACTGCGTGGATTCTGGTTCGAATGGATTCACCGTTCGGACTTTTCTCCACCGGTCCGCAGGAAATCGTGCGCGCGCAACTTCTGGCTGTCGACCGCGGCCAGTTTCGTCCTGCTTACGACATGTTTTCGGTACGTTACCGCAAGCAGGTTCCCTTCGACCTGTGGCATGAGCTGATCGTCACGCACTGGCAAATGTTTCACGCGGAAGTGGTGAGCGCGGGAGAAACGGCGCAGAGCGGTCCTGGGGTGACGCTCGAAATCCATTTGCGCGATGAGGACGATACCGAGTACCGCGCGCGTTTTACGCTGATTCGGATCGAGGGCCGCTGGTGGATCGACGATGTCCGCTGGATGCAGGAAGCAAGCGAGAGCAATATTTCTCGAACGTGATCTGAAATTACTTCAGCTCGAATTCCAGGAATTCCAAGCGCGTTGTCCCGATGTTGCGTATCCCGCGCGTCACACCGGGATCCTGCCAATAAAACTCCCCGAGCTTGCCATGCATCGCCCGATCGGGCTGGCCGGGGACGCTTTCGACCAGATCGTCTGCGTTGAGGAAGATTCTGATTCCGGGGGCTTGCTGTGTGATGGCGGCAACCGATTGGCCCGGTTCCAGCGCAATCCTCCAGCCGCGCACACGGTCGTTGTCGATGACCTGCACATAACCCGGGACCTCGGCTCGCGACGAGGGCGCGAATCCGCTGGGTTGATCGAGATTGAAAATGAAAGAGACATTATGGAACGCGGTCGATCCAACATTGCCCTCGCTGTGAATCCGGATTTTCTTGAGGTAGTCGACGTAATTGATTCTCCCGAGTTGCGCGGGCTGGACAGGGTCGGGCTGCGGCGCGCCGAAGGTCCGATTCACCATCTCGGAAGCCTCAACGGTCACCGAAAGACTTGGCCGGTCATGGATGTGGTATCCGGTGTTACGGCCGGGAGGAATGTAAATGTTCAGCAGCGTCACGAATTCATTTTTGAATACGGGCAAGTGATAGGGAGCTTTCAGGATTTGGACGGGCGTTTCGTTCTGGGCGATTGTGGCAGGCGCAAATAAGCACGCGAGTAAGCCGAAACCAACGATGGGGCGCTTCATGGGAGTTCCTGAGCCTTTGTACATCCTCTGAATTATTTCAGTTCGAATTCCAAGAATTCAACTCGTGTCGTGCCAATGTTATGAAGCGCCCGAGTCAATCCGGGATCCTGCCAATAAAATTCACCGAGCTTGGGATGCATTCCCCGGTCGGGCTGGCCGGGAACGCTTTCCGCCAGATCGCCTTCGCTGAGAAAAACTCTCAGCCCGGGCGCTTGCGGGGTGACGGCGGCCGCGGACTGGCCCGGCTCGAGCACCAGCCGCCACCCGCGTACACGCTCGTTGTCCATGATCTGCACGTAGGCAGGAACGTCGGCCCGCGAAGATGGCGTGAACCCGCCGGGCTTATCGGAGTTCAACAAAAACATGATCAGGTGGTAGGGAGTGGTGCCGACATTGAAAGCATTATGTGTTCGCGTCTGCTTACGGTTGTCGGAATAGCTCGCCCCTCCGCTCGCAGCATGGCGCGCAGGACCGGGCTGAGCCTGACCAGGGATCTGGTCGCTCAGGTCCGCAGGCTCGACGGTGACTGACACGCTTTGCGTTGTATGAATGTGGTAGCCAGTGCTGCGGCCCGGCGGGATGTAAACATTCAATAGCGTCACATATTCGTTTTTAAAAACCGGGACGTGATAGGGAGCTTTGAGGACCGGGACGGGCGTTTCGTCCTGCGCAATTGCGGGATTTCCGAACGTGACAGCGAGTGCAACGAAAGTAAGGATGAAGCGCTTCATGGGAGTTCTCCCGGCGTTCGCAGGATCGAATTGAGAATGACGGGCCACATTATACACGCCCGCGTAAGGGCAGTTTGTCATGTTCGCACCGGTACGGTTGACACCTCGTGGCTGACGACTTAGACTGCCGTTCGACAATCTTGCAGGCTTGGGAAGTGGGGAAGGCCGTGAAAATCGGCCACGGTCCCGCCACTGTGATCGGCGAAACGCCGAAAGTCAGGACACCCTCCCACGCTGCTGTAGCTGACACTCTTCGCGAGAAAGGGTGTGGCGTTGCGCCCCGTTTTCCTCGCGGGGCTTTTTTATTGTGGGAAGACAATTTTGATGGAATGCACTTTCAGAATCGGGACACAGAGCGAAGCGGGTTCACGGCTAGGTGACGGCGCGACGCGAGTGGTGATTTCGGCGGTTGCGCTTTTGCTGTTTAGTTTTCCGTTCACGTGTACAAAGGCGTTCGGTGCGCAAACTGCCGCGCCTCGTACGTTCACGGATGAGGTCGGACGGCATGTGGAAGTTCCGGCAGCTGTGAAACGCATTGTTTCGCTTGCGCCCAATATTACGGAGATCGTCTATGCGCTGGGCGAAGGCGATCGTTTGGCCGGGGACACGGACTTTTGCGATTACCCGGCGGAGGCGGCACGGAAGCCGCGCGTGGGCGGCCCTGTGAATCCGAATCTGGAGCAGATCGCGGCGCTTACGCCGGACCTGGTGTTAGCCACGAAATCCATCAATCGGCCGGAGACTGTGGACGCGCTGGCGCGAATCGGATTGCCTGTGTTTGTTACCGATCCGCATTCGGTGGATCAGATGATCGCGTCGGTCGAACACATCGGGGATGTTCTGCATGCTGAAAAAAAAGCTACTCCGTTGGCGAACGATCTCCGCGCAAGACTTGCCAGTCTCGACATGCGTCTGGCCGGAGTTGCTCCGAGCCGCGTGCTGTTTGTGATCTGGACCAGCCCGCTGATTTCCGTCGGCAAGAACACGTTTCTCGCGGACGCGCTGCGGCACGCCGGCGCGCGCTCCGTGGTGGATACGTCCGTGGAATGGCCGCGCGTCAACATGGAAGAAATCGTGCGCCTGCAACCGGAATTTCTGGTCTTTGCAAGCTCCCACGATAAAGACATGCAACATGATATCGACGCGTTGCGCGGGCGGCCGGGCTGGCGCGATCTGGATGCGATGCGCAAGGGACAAATCGTGGTGATCAGCGATGCCATCAATCGTCCCGCGCCGCGCATGGTGGATGCAGTGGAGCAACTCGCGCGCGCGCTGCACTCGGATCTAATTTCGAGCGGCGAAATGCGAAACGACACAGCGGACATAACCGAGGAGGCCTGCGCGTGCGCCCGCTGACGATGAAGCGATTGCTATGGACCTGCGGCGCGCTGGCGGCAGTGCTGCTTGCTTGCGTGGTGATCGCGCTGAAACTGGGCGCGGTGCCGATTTCGGTGATCGATCTGGTTTTGAATCTCGGCCGCGTCGCCATTGGGCGAAGCGACCAGCTTCCGACCGAATATCGCCTGATCGTTTTCGATCTGCGGCTGCCGCGAATTCTGCTGGGCATCATGGTAGGCGCGGCGCTTTCAGTTTCCGGAGCGAGCTTTCAGGCTCTGCTGCGGAATCCGCTGGCGGATCCTTACGTGCTGGGAGTTTCGAGCGGCGCGGCGCTGGGCTCAATTCTCGCGTTAATCATTGCGCCCCAAGTGGCGCTGCTGACGCCGCTGGGCGCGTTTCTCGGGGCCATGGGGACGATTGCGGCAGTTTATTTCCTGGGCCGCCGTGAAGGACAGCTCGACAGCACAACGCTATTGCTGAGCGGGGTAATCACGGCCTCATTTTTGATGGCGATTGTAATGTTCCTTGTTACCACGCTCGCCGGGCGCGACTTGCGCGGATACGTATTCTGGCTGATGGGCGATCTCTCAACGCCGATTCAACCCGGGCTGCGATGGATTCTTACAGTGGGACTGCTGGCCGGTATCGGCGCGATCTACACAACTGCCGCCGATTTGAATTTGCTGATTACCGGCGAGCGCGAAGCGATTCATCTGGGCGTGGACGTGACGCGCGTGAAACTGGTTGTGTATGTTTCCGCGTCGCTGCTGACTGCCCTGGCCGTTTCTGCCGGAGGAGCGATCGGCTACGTCGGCCTGCTTGTGCCGCATGCGGTGCGGCTGGTCTTCGGCTCGGATTACAGGTTGCTGATTCCTGCTTCCGCGCTTGTGGGCGCCATCGCCATCGTTCTTGCCGACACTTTGGCGCGCACCATCGTGGCGCCCACGGAATTGCCCGTTGGCGCGATGACGGCGATGGCCGGCGCGCCGGTGTTCATTTATCTGCTGCGCAGGGGGATGAAGTGAGCACGCCGGGAATTTCGACGCGCGGATTCGGCGGACAGGACGAATCGCCCAACGCGGTTCGCACCGAACGCCTGAACGTCGAGCAGGCAAGCTATGCCTATGCCAGCAGCGCGCAGGCAGCGCCGACGTTCACGCTGGGCGCTTCCAGTTTTCAAGCGCACGAAGGTGAACTGGTCGCCATTCTTGGTCCGAATGCCAGCGGCAAATCGACATTGCTGCGCCTGATTTCGGGGACGATTGCGCCGCTCTCCGGGCGCGTGGAACTCGATGGCCAGGAAACCAGCAGGCTCGATGTGCGGACTCGCGCGCAGCGGATTGCCGTGGTGCATCAGGAAAGCTCGGTGCTGTTTCCGGCGCTGGCCGGCGATTTTGTTTTGCAGGGGCGTCACCCGTACGGGCGGGCATTGCGACTGGCGACGGAAGAGGACGTCACTATCGCGCGCAACGCGCTGGCGCAAGTGGGCGGAGAGCACCTTGCGATGCGAACGATCGGCGATCTTTCCGGCGGTGAAAAGCAGCGCGTGATTCTGGCTCGCGCGCTGGCGCAGCAACCGCGACTGGTGCTGCTCGATGAACCCACGCTGCATCTGGACATCGGCGCGCAGGTGGATTTGCTCGAACGGTTGCGGCAATTGGCGCGGGAGAATCGATATGCCGTGGTGGTAGTTACGCACGAACTCGCGCTGGCCGCGGAATTTGCTGATCAGGTGGTGTTGTTGCATCACGGCAGATGCCTGCGCGTCGGGACGTCGGCCGAGGTGTACCAGCAGGAATTGTTGGAACAGGTTTTCGAAGCGCCGCTCGATGTCGAAATCGGGCCTGCAGGACGCCCGCGCGTGAATTTGCGCGCGCGGCGGAATGAAGATGCGACGTAACGTTTTTGGTAGAACAGGTTTCAACCTGTTCGGTTTTGGTTTTGGTAAAGACAATGTAAGCCCTTGAACAAAACCAAAAACGGACAGGTTGAAACCTGTCCTACTTTTCGCTGACTCCGTGCCGGGAAGACGGTGCAAATCCGTCGCCGACGCGCGACTGTAAGGCGGATTTATTACGCGCGAGCCACTGCCCTGCATGCCGGGGCGGGAAGACCGCGCGACTCAGTACCGCCGAGCCAGGAGACCGACGGAGCCAGCAGCCGCCAAGCCGGAATCGATCCCGGACACGCGGACAACCTGAACCTCCCGCGCGAAACGGGAGAGGAGGCTCCAGATGTGTTTTTTCGATCGCGTTTTATCTTTTCTTTGCGTTATCGCTTTTGTGATGTTTTTTCCTCTGTCACCGTCTACTGCCGCACAAAGCAAATCCAACGGAACGATTTCCGGAACGATTACCGATCCGCGAGGCTCTCTGATTACTGGAGCACAAATCAACGCAACAGCCGTTGACCGGGCCGGCGCAGTAGGTCATACCAGCTCCGGAAACGATGGGCTTTTTTCGCTGGGCGTGCCACCGGGGCGCTATCGCGTCACAATTTCGCGCGATTCGTTTGCAACAGTCGAGCAGGAAGTTGTCGTTGCCTCCGGCGCGACGCGCGACCTCGATGTTCGCATGACATTGGAGCCGCTTTCTTCAAAAGTTGTCGTCACCGCACAGGTTCTACCACTCGATGCGAGTTCTTCGCCTGCGCCGGTAGACATCCTGACGCGCGAACAGATCGACCAGCGCGTGGCAACCTCGCTTCCGGACTTGCTCGGCACGATGCCTGGCTTCAGCCTCGGGCGCACGGGTGCTGAGGGAGGCCAAACGTCGCTGTTTCTTGACGGCGGCAATTCGAATTACACAAAAGTGCTGGTAGATGGGACGCCTGCAAATACTCCCGGTGGCCTCATCGATTTCTCGACTTTCACACTCGACAATATCGAGAAGATCGAAATCGTCCACGGGGCGGAAAGCGCGCTTTATGGCTCGGATGCGATGGATGGCGTCATTCAGATATTCACGCGCCGCGGTACTACGCGCATACCTGAGTTCACGGCTTTCGGCGAAGGCGGCAATTTCGACACGGGGCGCGGCGGCGCGGACCTTTCCGGCCTGCTGGGAAAATTCGATTATTCCGCCGGCGTTTCGGACCTGGAAACGCAGGGCCAGGGCCTGAACGATGCATTCCGAAATCGCACATTGTCCGGAAATTTTGGATGGAAACTCACCGATACGGCGCGCATCAGCATGGCGCTGCGCGACAACGTCACCGATGCGGGAACTCCCGGCCAGACGTTGCTCGTACCGCCCAATCTGACCGATAGCACCGCCTGGCAAAATTTTAACGCCAGCCTGCGCGGAGATTTATCCACCGGCTCACACTGGCAGCATCAGTTGTTGGGAACCGAATCGTACAGCCGCGAACTAAGTGTGGACCCATTTTTTCCGACCTTCTATCAGTTCAACCGGTCGAGCTTTTCCGGGCAATCCACTTTCTCGGTGAAAGGATTTGGCGTAACGGGTGGCTACGAGTATGAAGTCGAGAACGGATTCATCAGCTACATCGGCATTCACGAGAGGAGAAACAATCAGGCAGGCTTTCTCGATGCGCGATGGCAGCCCATCGCTCGGTTGACGTTGAACGCCGGAGTTCGCGCCGAGGACAACGCCAACTTCGGAACGCGCGGGGTGCCGCGCGTGGGAGCGGCCTATGCTTTGCGCATTGCAAGTGGCGTATTTGGAGACACGCGGCTGCGCGCGTCTTATGGGCAAGGAATCGTTGAACCGCGATTCGACCAGTCTTACGGCTCCGATCCGTGCTTTCCCGGAAATCCGAGCTTGCTTCCCGAACAAAGCAGCACCGTGCATGCCGGGATCGAGCAAAAACTGGCGTCTGACCGCGTGCGTGTCACGGTCGATTATTTCGATAACCGCTTTCACGATATCGTCAGCTTCGGGCCATTGCTGGCCCCGCCTCCGGGATGTCCGCTTTCGGAATTCAACAGCTTCGGCGCCGGTACATACTTCAATACGGATTTGTCCCGCTCGCGCGGCGGAAATCTTTCGGCCGAAGGACGCATCACGCACTGGCTGACTGCGGCGGGAAGTTATACGTACGACCCGACACGCGTGATCGCCGCGCCGAACGCATTCGATCCGACTGAGATTCCGGGCAATCGCCTTCTGCGGCGGCCTGTTAACTCCGGCAATCTCACGCTCAATGCGGCATTCAAGCGAATGAACTGGAATATCTCCGGATATTTTACCGGCCGCCGCACGGACAGCGATTTTCTTGGCCTCGGATACACCGAGAACCCCGGGTACGCTCGAGTGGACACGTCCGCATCGTTTGCCGTCTATCACGGAATCAGCATCTACGCCCGCATCGCGAATCTGGCGGATAAGAAATATCAGGACGCGTTGGGTTTTCCGGCTCTCTGTCGCGAATATCGCATCGGCATGAAATACACAACGCACCACGAGTGAGGATCACATGGCGGAAGACATATTATTCTGCTGGAGTGGCGGCAAAGACAGCGCGATGGCGCTCCACGCGTTGCAGTCAGAGCGCGAATATCGCGTCACCGGATTACTCACCACCATCACGGAAATTTACGACCGCGTCAGCATGCATGGAGTCCGCCGTGTGCTGCTGGAGCGGCAAGCCGCATCAATCGGCCTGCCGCTCCACGTGGTTCCGATTCCCCCGCAGTGCGTCAATGCCACCTATGAATTACGAATGAAAGAAGCGCTGACCGAACATCTGGCGGCGGGAGTGAAGAACGTGGCCTTCGGCGATATATTTTTGGAAGATCTCCGAGTATATCGCGAACGGAACCTCGACCTGCTCAATATGAAAGGGGTGTTCCCGATCTGGATGTGCGATACGCGCGAATTGGCGGACGAATTTCTCCACCTCGGTTTCAAGGCAATTGCGGTCTGCATCGATCCGCGTGTTCTCGATCCGTCTTTTGCGGGCCGCATGCTTGACGAATCTTTTTTTGCCGATTTGCCGCCCGGGGTCGATCCCTGCGGAGAAAACGGTGAATTTCACTCCTTTGTTTTCGATGGTCCCGTGTTTCGGACCCCGGTTCGATTTGTCAGCGGCGAAAAAGTGTTGCGGGAAGGATTCTGGTTTTGCGATCTATTGCCGGTGTGAGAGAAAAAGACGAGCTGGGGAATATTCTCTTCGGTTTGTCTTTGCAATTTGAGCGCAGATTCCACCGGTCGGGAGAATCTGCGCTCATTGCAATCTCAATCAACTGATCGACGCGGTTAACGTGGTGCAGTCTTCTCGTTGTGCTTTTCCTGATAGATCTGCTTGCTGGCGCCGTTCTGCTGTTTGTTGATGTTTTTCTTCTCCTGCGGGGTGAGCTTCCCGCCATTCGCCTGACGGTCTGTTTTTATATTTTTGTTGATGTTTTGTTCCGTTTTCTCGGCTTTCGCGGCTTCTGAAGGCGACATCTGCCCGCTCTTGATGCCGTTGGCGATCCGCTGCTGCTGATTATCGCGGCGCGCACCCACCTCATTGTTGCCGTATTGGTCGGTCGCGGCATTGTGCTTGTCGTTGTAGATGGACTTGCTCAGATTGTTCTGCTGCCCATTTACTTGCTGGCGTTCCTGCGGAGTCAGCGTGCCGCCGTTGGCCGCGCGGTCGTTGTGAATCTCCTTGTTTAACCCCGCTTCGCGATTCTCGAGATTCCTGGTTTCGCCGGGCGTCAGTTGACCGGAGGCCACACCATTGGCGATGCGCCCCTGTTGATTGAATCGGCGGCCGTTCACCGAATCCATCGCTGCCGTTCCGGGCCGCCCGTTGTTGACGGAGGCGAGCTGACTGCGGTCCTGACCGGCGGTATGCTCATGCGTGAGCTGGTTGGACGTCGGTTGGAAGTGCTGTTCGCGCACTGCTGCCTGCTCTTCCGAAGTCGGTTGCCGGGTGATTCCGCCCGGGCCATTAAAGCTGGTGTGGTTGTTGACCACGGTCGTGTTGTTGATCACGGTTCGGTCGACATAAACATTGCGCACGATTGTCGTGTTCACATTCGTGACGGCGGTGTTGTAAACAAAGCCGCCACCGGCCCAGCGTCCGCCGAAGAAACCAACGCCGCCATAACCGAAGCCATAGTTAATGCCGCCGTAAAAGCCAACGTGTGGCCCCCCATATCCGGCATGCCAGCCGTAAAAGCCGCCCTCAAATCCCCAGTAGCCCGGCGTCCACAGCACGCCCACGCGAGGCGGCGCCACCCACACGCCCGGAACCCAGTAGTAGCCTGCGGGGCCGTAAGCCCAGTAGCCCGGCGTCCAGATAAATCCATCCTGGGGACACGGTGGCTGGGCGTAAACCGGCAATGCCGGCGGGCCAATCCGAATCGAGACCCCAACAGCAATCTGCGCAAACGATGCCGCCGGAATCAAGAACAGGAAAAACAGCAGGAAGAAATTTCGCGATTTAGCAAACATTCGCATAAACAGCCCCTCCGTGGGCCTGTTTGACGTGTGGACTACAAAATCTATGTAAATTAGCTGTCCCCCCGAGCGGCTGGCCGGTCCCGGGCACGGCTATCTTCAATCTATTAAACACTCGACGCAAGAAAAAGTCGCTAGGGGATGGGTGAGAGTAAACTTATTCGGAGCGGCCCTGGGTTGCGGCCAAAATTGCAGGGTGAATGATATACTAGGCGGCTCCTATGACACTAGTGACGCAAATTTCACCGGAAATCATGGCGGGTTACGAGCCCGTCATCGGGCTTGAAGTCCACACGCAGCTGAAGACGGCGACCAAGGCTTTTTGCGCATGCTCGACTCGTTTTGGCGATCCGCCGAACACAAATACTTGTCCGGTATGCCTCGGCCTGCCCGGCGCGCTGCCTGTTCTTAACCGCCGCGCAGTCGAACTGGGAATCCGCGCGGCCCTGGCGATCAATTTGAAAGTGCAGGGAAGCTCTCGCTTTGCACGGAAAAATTATTTCTATCCCGATCTGCCCAAGGGCTATCAAATCTCCATGTACGAATTGCCGCTGGCGATCGACGGCTGGATTGAGATCCAGCACGACGGGCAGACCAAGCGGATCGGCATCACGCGCCTGCATCTGGAAGACGACGCGGCGAAAAATCTGCATGAAGGATTTCCGGACTCTGCTGAGAAAAGCTATGTGGATTACAACCGCGGAGGCACGCCGCTGGCCGAAATTGTATCCGAACCGGACATGCGGTCGCCCACCGAGGCGTATGCCTACCTGACGGCGCTCAAGCAGGTGCTGCTCTACACGGAAGTGAGCGACTGCAACATGGAGGAAGGCTCGCTGCGCTGCGACGCCAACGTCAGCGTGCGGCGACGCGGTGCGGAAAAGTTTGGCACGAAGGCTGAGGTGAAGAATCTCAATTCCTTCCGCCATCTCCAACATGCTCTCGAATACGAAATCGAGCGGCAAATCGGCCTGCTCGAATCCGGGGGCAGGATTGCCCAGGAAACTCGCCTCTGGAACGTCGCGACGGGTCGCACCGAGCCCATGCGTTCCAAGGAATTTGCGCACGACTACCGCTATTTCCCGGAACCAGACTTACTTCCTCTGAAGGTGAGTGCGGCATGGCGTGATGAAATTGCAGGGACGTTGCCCGAACTGCCGGAGGCGAAGCGTCAGCGATTTGTATCCGAGTTTGGCATCACTCCTTACGACGCCGAAGTTCTCGCCTCGACGCGCGCGCTAGCTGCGTACTTTGAAGGCGTGGTCGCCGCCGGGGCTTCGCCAAAGCCCGCAGCCAATTGGATTCAGGTCGAGTTGCTGCGCCAGCTCAACGAGGCGGGAAAAGAAATTACGGAAAGCCCCGTGCCTCCGCCCGAGCTGTCCGCATTGATCTCCAAAGTCGAAAAGGGTGAAATCAACGCGGCGACCGGCAAGAAAGTTTTTGCGCGGATGTTTGAAACCGGAAAGCCCGCGTCTGAAATCATCGATGCCGAAGGCTTCAGCCAGGTGAGCGACACGGGAGAAATCGAGCGCTGGTGCCGCGAAGTGATCGAGAAGAATCCTGACAATGCGGCGAAATATCGCGCAGGCAATCAGGGAGTTTTTCAATTTTTAGTCGGCCAGGTGATGCGCGCTTCGCGCGGACAGGCCAAGCCGCAAGTGGTAAACGATACGCTGAAACGCTTGCTCTCCTGACCATGAAGACCAAAGGAGTTTTCCCATGTTGAAGGAAGGCGATCCAGCGCTGCCATTTCGATTGGCGGCAGATGACGGACATGAAATCTCTCTCGCCGACTTCCGCGGCAAGCATGTGGCGCTCTATTTTTATCCGAAGGCGAGCACACCGGGATGCACCAACGAAGCCATCGAGTTTCGCGACTTGAAATCGCAGTTCGATATGCTGAATACAATTATTCTGGGATGCAGCGCGGACTCGGTGCAGGCGCTGGCAAAATTCAAGGCCAAACAGAGGCTGAACTTCCCGCTGCTGAGCGATCCGGATTTCACTGTGATTGAAGGCTACAACGCTCGGCGGATGAAAAGCTTCCTCGGGAAATCGTATCTTGGGATTGTGCGCAGCACGGTGCTGATCGGCCCTGACGGGAAGATCGAAAAGATCTGGGCGACCGCAAAATCCAAGGGACATGCAGCAGAAATCGTGGAAGCGCTGAAGGGGCTCCAGTAGGACAGACTTCAGTCTGTCCGCTTTTGGTTTTCATTCAAACAAGAAACCAAACCCGGACAGACTGAAGTCTGTCCTACTAGAGCGTCACCCTGAATCCGCCTTCGCGCTCTTCGATTAAGAGATTGTCTATCAGGCGCGTTGTGCCAAATCTTGCCGCTAGCAGCGCCATGCACGTGCCCCGCAAATGCGTTACCTGCTCCAGCGTTTCCGCGTCTACTAGTTCCACATAATCCAACTCCGCCAGCGGCTCAGTTCTAATTTTGTCGCGCATTGCTGCGGCTAATCGCATCGCATCGCGCTCGCCACGGTCGATTGCTTGCCGCGCATCGTCCAAAACACGGTAAAGCACCGTCGCCGCGCGGCGTTCGTCCGGTGAAAGATAGGCGTTGCGCGAGGACATCGCCAGGCCATCCGCCTCGCGCACGATGGGACACACGGAGATTTCGGAATCGAGATGCAAATCGCGCGCCATTTGCTGGATTAACCGCGCCTGTTGCGCGTCTTTGCGGCCGAAGAATGCTTTGTGCGGCTGCACGATTTCCAGAAGCTTTAACACCACAGTGGTGACGCCGCGAAAGTGTCCGGGCCGCACGCGTCCCTCCAGACGATCGGAAAGTCCCTCCACATTCACCCATGTGCGAAATCCTTTGGGATACATTTCGTCTGCCTGCGGGGCAAACAAATAGCTGACGCCCGCCGCTTCTAGGCGCGCTCGATCGGTCTCGAATGTGCGCGGGTATTTTTGAAAGTCTTCCGAGGGGCCGAATTGTGTGGGATTCACAAAAATGGACGCGATCACCGGATTACATTCCGACATCGCTGCGCGCAGCAGGGCTATGTGTCCTTCGTGCAGCGCGCCCATCGTGGGAACCAAGCCCACGGGACGCCCTTCGGTCCGCGCCTTGCGGGCAATTTGTTTCATCCATTCAATCGTGTGTATGGTTTCCAAATCGTTCGTGTTTTCCGGAAGATTCAGACCCTGGCGGCCGCAGCTCGCTCGCGGTAGAACCCAATTATGTCGGTCGAAACCGCCTTCACGCCTAATTGCCGCAGTAAGGTGACGATCTGCCCTCGATGATACGTCCCGTGGTTTGAGAGTTGGTGCAGAATTTGCCATATCGGACTGAAAAAGTCCCTACCCACCAGATTCTTGTACTGGAGCACACTCTCAATCTTCGCCGGGGTCAGCTTTGAAACGTAGTCGATTAGGTCGCGATCCTTTTCCTCAAGCTTTCCGCGCACGGTAGCGTAATCCGGAAAATCGCTCGCGGCACGAAGGCTCGGATGCCACCGCCCCGCGATGCGCTCCTGCCAAACCCACTCCGCCCCGTACATATGCACCAGCGTACCGCGCACAGATTGAAAACTCGCGCCCAAATCTCTGGAGAACTGTTCGGGAGAAAGCGCCGCGCAAGCATCGAGAATTTTCCGGTTCGCCCACCGATTGTATTGAAATAGTAAAAGCGCGTGGTCACAAGTAATCACAAACGTACTCCACCATTGTTTTTCCTAATTGTACCCGGAGTTTCGAACTCTGCGCCTCAGCGTCTCCGCGCGAGATTCGCGTCTCTATGTTCGCCCGGCAAGTGGTAGGACTCTTCATCCGACGGAAATTGCCCCTGCTGAACGTCACTACAATACTCGGCAACTGCATGGGAAATGATTTCCCCAACATTCGCATAGCGCCGCGCGAATTTCGGCTTGTGGCCAAAACTCAGCCCCAGCAAATCGTTGATCACCAGAATCTGACCGTCGCAATCCGGTCCTGCGCCAATGCCAATCGTCGGAATCCGAAGTTCGGCCGTAATTCGTGCCGCAAGTTCGCGCGGAATCGACTCCAGAACGATCGCAAACGCTCCCGCCGCTTCCACCGCGCGCGCGTCCCGCAAGAGCTGGTCGGCAGCTTCCTCGGACTTGCCCTGCACGCGGAAACCTCCCAGCGCGTTGACCGATTGCGGCGTGAGGCCGATATGGCCCATCACAGGAATTTCCGCCTCCACCAGGCGCGAGATCAACTCCATGCGTCGCTCGCCGCCTTCAATCTTGACGGCCTCCGCACCGGCTTCCTTCACGAAACGGACAGCGTGGCGCACCGCTTCCATCGGGTCGTCGTGGTAGCTGCCGTACGGCATGTCCGCCACGAGCAAAGCACGTCGTGTGCCGCGCCGCACGGCGCGTGTGTGGTGCAGCATCTCTTCCAGTGTGACCGGCAGCGTGCTGTCATAGCCGAGAACGACCATGGCCAGTGAATCGCCCACCAGCAGGACGTCCACGCCGGCTTCATCGAGGAATCGCGCGGTTGGATAGTCGTATGCCGTAAGGCACGTAATTTTCGATGGTGACTGGCTTCCAAATGACGGAGAAGTCTTACGTTCGAGGATGCTGGGCACGGTAACTTTACCGTTGCCTGCAGAAGGAACAACACTCATGACCGCCTCCGGTGCCGCTCCCAGATTCAGGATACAGCCCAATGGAGGATATTCTACCAGATTTGGTATTTTTAGACTAGGGCCCATTTCCGAATCGAAAAGACCGCCCACAACTCGTGGCCAAGAATGTATGATCGGGGCACTGGCAAGGGTCAAACGCAATAACGCCAAATCGGCTAAATGAGGAGATGAAGATGCAGGTATTGAAAATTGTTGGGATCACGATACTGGCCGGCGCCGCAGGGATGTTGCTGGGCGAAAGAATCCAGGCGGAGCGCACGGTGCGGGCGGAAAGCTCAGCAGACACCGCGGAATATCCAAAAGACGTGTATGCCGACTCCAGGAACCGCCTGCCGTTCCCGAAGCGTGAAGAATTGGACGATGAGGGCAAGAAGGTTTACGACTACATCATTGGGCCAAAGCGGTTGGCCGGGGCTACCCCTACAGTTCGCGTCTATAGCCCCAAGCTCGCAACTCCGCTGGGAGAAATGGCTAAATATCTAAAATATGGGACAGGGATGCCCGACCGGCTGCTGGAGATTGCCGTGCTGACAACGGCGCGTGAAAACGAATGCCAGTTCGAATGGACGCAATGGGAAACGCATGGACGCGATCCGAAGGACACGCGGCATATCGAACCGGAAATCATCGATATCATTAAGTACCAAAAGCCCGTGACGGGTCTCGGCGAGAAGGAAACGACGATTATCAACTTCGGGCGGGAAATGATTACCAAGAGGAAGGTGTCATCCGCGACTTTCGCCGATGCGCTACGCCTGTTCGGTCCACGCGGTACTCTGGATCTGGTCTGGCTAATGGGCGACTATACGGCAGCCTCACTGGAATTGACTGCCTTTGACCAGCAATTGCTGCCGGGACAGAAGCCGCTGCTTCCCGTTCGCTAGGTTTATGGGAGTCCAGCCTGGGAACGCCAATCTCCCGATTGGCGATGGTGGGTAAGCACAAAACGCCAATCGGGAGATTGGCGTTCCCAGGTTTCAGCCCCAACAACTGGAATCAAAGTTAATTGGTACATTGCCGCCAGCTATGGGAAATCGAGTTGCAGAAAAAACAAAGGGCGCCATTTAGGCGCCCTTTGCTTTTCAATTCAACACTGTCAGGAACGAATTACTTCCCAACCTAGAACACGTACTTGAGAGCGAACTGGATCAAGCGCGGGTTGACCGATGTGGAGTTGATCTGCCCGAATGTTCCGTTTGAGGCGTCCAGCTGGCCGCCGGTTGGAGAGTTGAACTGCGCATGGTTGAACATGTTGAAGAACTCGGTGCGGAACACGAGTTTTGCATCCTCGTGTATTCCCCCGACTGTAGTGGTCTTCTGGATCGTTCCATCGAAGTTAAACTGGCCGGGGCCAAGAACGATGCCGTATCCGGCATTCCCCCAACTCACATCGCCACCCACACCACCTATTGCTCCCGTGGTCGGCAACGTAGCGGCACAGGCCTTGGAACTGCAGATAAATGCGGCCGTGTTGAAGAACCCACTGAGGCGGTTCTTGATGGGGCCGGAAAGCGCCACATTGGAGGCGTTATTTGTGCCAGCAAAAAAGGCCGTTGAGGAAACCGCAGCCGAGCCTGCATACCCGTAAACGGCTCCGCCGCGGGTATCGACAATCGTCAGTGGTTGCCCATCCTGCACGATGGTTACGCCGGCCACATTCCACCCATTGGCAAACTTGCCCATGAGTCCGTCGTGGTGTCCGAAGGGCAGGTCATAGCTGTAGCTAATGGTCAGACGGTGCGGGCGATAATACGCAGACGGGCCATAGTGTTCGGTATTGGGATCGTTAAAGGTGGCGTGGTCGACGGTCGTCAGCACGCGAGACCATGTGTACGCTGTCTGCATGGTTAATCCGCGCGACAACTGCTTGCGAACAGTCACCTGCAAGCTGTCATAGAGAGTCTTCCCCGCGGGAGTCAGGTACGCTAGACCGCTTGGCGTGAAGCCCAGGTAGGGAACTCGGAGCGCCGCGTTCCCGCTCGTGTTCGTTGTGATGCCGTTAACCGGCGTAGTTGCCGTTGCGAGGATAGGCTCGTTGATTTCGTGGAAACCATTGCCTCCACCGGTGCCCGCGCCAGTGTACAGCTGATGGATCGAGTGGCTTCCCACATATCCCGTTTCCAGGACCCATCCACTGTGGAATTCATATTGAGTGTTCAGGTTCCACTGATAGGTGGTTGGGACTTTGTAGTTTGGATCCATCACAATGACGTTAAGATTCGACCCTGTCCCAGTCTGGCCGTTTGGATCGGCCACGCTGTTTGGGTTGGTATCGATGTTCACCCAGCGTGTTGCCGCAGCCCATCCCAGGCCGCCAGTCGCAGGGCTGGCTAAACGAGCCGCATCTGCCGCTGGATAGGGAATAGCCTCGGTAGCCTGCCAGTTTGACGCTTGGGTAGATTGAAAGACCGGGACGGCATATGGAAAGTTTTGTACCACAGCGGAATTGTAGCCTGAGATGCCAGAGCGATCGTAGAACACTCCAAACCCGCCGCGGACGACAAAGCGGTCGGTGGCGAGGGGCTTCCACGCAAAACCCAAGCGCGGGGCAAAGGCGTCACGCGGCGGCCTGTTCTGGGTGGGCACCTGCTGAGTGTTCTTGAAAATACCGCCGACTGTCGGCGTAGCGTAAAGGGAAGGGTTGAAGTTGGACGGGACTACAAACCCGGCCAATGTTCCAGGAATACAGGTCGGATTCGTAGCATTCGGAACGAACGTGCCAGGGCAGGTAGGCGAATTCCCCACCGTTCCAAGGGTATTGGCCGTATTGATCAGGCTGGCAAACACGTTCGTGGCATTACCTAATTGGTCGTAGTAGAGCCCGTTATATTCATAACGCACGCCGAGGTTCAGAGTCAGGCTGTTGGTTAGCTTAATGTCATCCTGCACAAAAGCGTTCCCGGCCTGAGTTCTGAAGAAGTGGTTGTCGCCGGCAGGAGCGGTAATCGAAGTTGCGGTACCACCGTTGGCGATATTGCTGAAGGCACTGCCGTTGGTAGTCCCCGCAGCGGCGCTATTCGTGCAGGTAGCGTTGGGCACGCCTGCTGCGCTAAACTGAGAGGGTGCGCAACCCGGCAAGCCCACCAGGAAGTCATCGAAGGTTTTGAACGTTTCGTTCGCGTTGCCGCCTCCTGCCAGAGCCGGGAAATACCAGTTGTTCCGGTCGCGTTCGTATTCGAACCCGGTTCGAATGGTGTGCTTCCCGTGCGTCCAGGAGATCTGGTCCGCTACTTCCCAGGAGGTGTTGAACTTCCTGGCAACGGCAACTCCGGTGCCCAGGGCCATCAGGCCAGTGATCGTGAATCTGTTGCTCACATCGTAGGTAGACTCTACCGGCTCGACTCCCAACTGGGTATTGGTGACAAGGCTCCCGTTGGCGTTTACGAACTGAGGGAAGTCAAATACCACCGAGCGCTGTAACGAGGCTCGGAATTCGTTTACCAGGTTTGTTGTGGCAACCGTGGTGAGTTTGGCAACCATGTACATGTTCGGGAAGCGGACGCTACCCGGTGAACCCGGAACTCCTTGGCTGATCGCCGAGGCTGTCGCGCCAGTCCCGATCGTGCCGATGGTCTGAACGGCACTATAAAAATACCGTCCCGAAATCGTGTTCTTCGGGTTGAGGACATAATCGAAGTTGCCGACGCCTTGATCTTCAATGTAGTGGGCGGGAATACTGAATGCTGAGCCCAAATTCGGTCCCGTGCCGGCTCCCGTGCCGTAAGCGCTCGGAACGTAGTATCCGCCAACCCCGGCGCTTCCGGGAGTCTGTAGCTCAAGAAGTGCAAGGGCTCGTGGATTGATGTTCGAGCCGGTACAGGAAACCGGTGTAGGGGCAACACCGTTAACGGCGGCTATAGTGTTGCCAGCAGAGGAGGGTCCTCCGGGGCAGAATGCCGCGCCCAGAAGAGCGCGGTAAGCAAGACCCGCTGCATCGGTGTTAGCCACGCCACCGGTAAAGGTGGTCGTGCCACGGGGACCCGACGGGAGACCGACCAGTTTGGGGTTGGAATATCCCGCCGCCGCAAGACCGTTCGCTTGCCAGGTTCTTTGGTAGGAAGCGAAAAAGAACAGTTTGTCTTTCTTCACCGGCCCGCCGAAGGTGCCTCCAAATTGGTTCTGGTTTAGGACCGGGCGGGTGTTCGGCGCGGGGGCCACGTTCTCCTGACGGAAAAATTCGTTGGCGTTGAGCACGGTGTTGCGGAAAAATTCAAACGCTGAGCCGTGATACTGGTTGGTGCCGGACTTGGTCACCACGTTGACGTTGGCGCCGGAGTTGCGTCCGTACGAAGCATCGAACGACGAGGTCTGAATCTTGAATTCCTGAATCGAGTCCGGATTCACGATACCGACACCGGTGGTGGCGCCTCCGGAATCGGCTCCGGTTCCGCCGCCGGCGGTGTTGATCAGGGATGCGCCGTCCTGCTGATAGTTGTTCTGCGTGGGGAGCGCGCCGTTGACAGTGGGGTCCTGCGTTCCGCGGCCCATCAGGGTTGCGTTATACACATTGACGTTGGTACCGGCGGCAAGGCCCAGAATCGTGGTGTAGTTGCGCGTGGTCAAGGGCAGATCGGCAACGGTTTGGCCGGATACGAGCGTACCCACCGAGGAACTGGCGGTCTGAACGATTTCTGCTTCACCGGTAACGGTTACCTGCTGCGTTTGCGAACCGACTTGAAGGGTTTGGTCAAGAACGTTAATTTCCGTCACGATGATCGTGACCGACGGTACTTCCACCTTGTTGAACCCAGTGGCCTCAAACTGCACGCTGTAAGCGCCCGGCGGCAGGAATCCGATTCTGTAAGCGCCATCGGCGGTGGTCGTCGCCGCGCGCGCCTGGTTGGTGTCCAGGCTCGTGACTGTGACGGTCGCGTTGGGCACAGCCGCTCCCGAAGAGTCTTTTACCGTACCGCTCAATGCGCCTGTCGCGGAAGACTGGCTGAACGACGCAGGAGCTAATAATGTGGTGAGGCAAAACAGGACTGCAAAGCCAAATACAAAAGCGCGACTGCGCGTAATCATTGACACGTTGATTCACCCCTTTATTGTTTCATAGCAATATGGCCTGCTATGAAAGGCACCCTTGACACACCTGAGTTCAGGATTCGCCTTATGGAGAGACACGGTAAGTTAACTAGTTAGTGGAAGTCAAGCTGAATTTTACCATTTGGCAAGAAATAGAAATAATTTTTAGGGGATACGGGCTTGATATTACAGCCCGACGTGCCGCGAATTACGGCTGTCCCCCCCTAAAAAAAGGGGCGGCGACGGTGCTTTCAAACAACAATATCCGCTTAAACTATTCGCTTCTTATACTTCCCCTCGATAACTTTAGAATGAATAATTTTCTCTTTAATCACGGTCAAATCGACCTCGGTTAGCTCTCCGTGAAAGGTAAGCTGTTTCGATATGCACAAAGTTTTGAGACGGGCGACCGGCTCGGACCGAATTTCTCTGAGACTTATAATCGTTGGTTTGTCGAAGCACGGATATTCACCAACACCAATCCGCAAAATGTCGTCCTCAAAGCGCCCGGTATCAAAGAATTTGTGATTTGTGGTCGTAATCGCAAGCAGTGCCTCATCCTCTTCAGTATTCTTGTTGAGGACGATCCCGAACTTGTATCGAGTATCACGATTAGGGTCATCACACTCCATATTGAATTTGAGAATTGAACCGGGTTTGTATCGTTGGTTGAAGTAAAGCTCGCCGAGACCAACAGCAAGGCTAGACATTAGACAAAAAGCTGGTGAGTTTTCTGATTGAGGATAGCGTCTAACTCGCATCCCTCTTCATGTTCACTGCGGAACACGTCGAGCATAACGAGAGTTTCCGCATCCGCATCGAAAAAGAAAAGTTCATAAGGAATCCGGGCTCGTCCGTCCGGGATACGTCCCTGATTAGGGATTTTCCACGCGGGCTCGGAATGCGTTAGATTGACTAAATCGCCAGCACTACGCCATCCGTAGTTCCGCACCACATTGCCCAATACTTCTAACTCCGATTCGGAAAATACGTCAGGGTCATGTGCTCGTTTGGCTTTGAAGATCGGATGTGGATTAACACCCTTCTCAACATCCAAATATTGACAGAAAAGATTCCGGTCCGAATCTTCCACTTCCGGATTCTCGCTTGCGTCTGACATCTCATTGAGCGCCACCGAAGGAACCGGACCGTATGGCAGGCAGTAATAAACATCGCCTAAGATGGGACGGCCATATCTGAGAAGATGTTCCTTATCCGCAAAATAAAATAGCTTCGCAGCCTTCAACTTGGTCAGATCGGAAACACCTGCATTCGAGAAGAATACCAAACTGTGTACAAGTTTTTCTGGTTTAAATTTAAGCGTCATATCGCACAGAGGGCGGTGAACGGAGAGTAGCACAGACCCTGTACCAAAGTACAGTTCTAGTACTAGCTGTCCTCTACTACTACTTTCCTACGTCGGATCAACCATGTCAATTTGAATAAAGCACAGGGTGTACAACCTGCCTTTTCGAACAGGTTCCGCTATTCACCTAACACGGTCTTCGCAGCATTATAACCAGCTTCGCCCGACGCCCGGTGCCCCATGGTTTGCGAAGCAAATCATGGGGAATTGAGTTTCGAATTTCGGTCGGAAGTTTATCAGAATTATCGGAAGTGTGGCGCGCCCGGAGAGATTCGAACTCCCGACCCTCTGCTTCGAAGGCGTCGGGGGTAAATTCTAAGTCGTGTCTTTGCTGTCGCATCCGGGCACTGCAACCTCCCTCAAAAGTTCCATTGTTCCAAGCTCAACAGGTGAAGTGAAAATGAACAAAAGACTGCTTCGGCTAACTGAGAAATACCGTCCGCATAAGGTAGAAGACTTTGTTGGATTACCAAAAATCAAGGCCATCGTATCGAATTTCCTTAAGAATCCATACCCCGCCGCGTTTCTATTTATCGGTGAGCCGGGTATAGGCAAGACGGCGATGGCGATTGCAATGGCTGATGCGCTTCACTCCCAACCCCTACACCTAGCTTCGGAGACATGTAACTACGACAACCTCGACAAATTATTGCGGGAATGCGAAATGTGTCCGACTTTTTGGAACGGGGAGTATGCAAAATTCCATTTTGTCCTAATTGACGAGATAGATTCTACGACTCAGACGGCGCAGCGGAGGCTGCTAGCAAAACTGGACGCATCGGAATTGATTAACAATGCCGTTTTCGTATTCACGACGAACACAATCAAATCACTAGAAGCTGTTGCATAACCTAATACAGGGTCTTGAAAAGAAGGTAGTTGAATTTTCTGAGATGAGAGATAAGGAGAAACAGCAGCGCCCAAGGAGGGCCGATGGCCCGATCGGGTGCGTTGCTGA
>Ga0265329_10000273_pt1 | contig 27336 bp, 29 predicted proteins | sample 41627metaG_FD_202091 | JGI IMG/M metagenome (GOLD analysis project Ga0265329, IMG submission 202091) | Rhizosphere microbial communities from Carex aquatilis grown in University of Washington, Seatle, WA, United States - 4-16-27 metaG | ecosystem: Host-associated > Plants > Roots > Rhizosphere...
CTGTGCGGTCTGACTCAAAAAGCACCGAGCCCGGAATGACGAGAACCGTCTGTCCATCGTGGGTTGCCATCTCGATCCGTTTGGTTTCCACCAGAGGTGTGAGTTTCTGGGCGAGCGATTTCATGGCAGCGTCCCGCGCCTGAGCTGCGGCTTGCAGCGCCCGCAGCGTGATCAGGCGAGCCTTGGCGTCGTCGAGTGCCTGTTGCAGGGATTCCTTGTCCTTGACCAGGGTGCCCACGTTCGCCCCCAGCCGGCTCAATTCCTTCTGCAATTCTTCATGAATCGCTGTTGCCTCTTCGAGTCGCATTTGCAGATTGTGCGAGGCCGCGTCTAGCTCGGCCACATTCGTCTCCTTGGTCTGCAGCGTCGCCTGTATGGTCGCTAGCTCCGCGCGAAGAACCCGGATCTGCTGCCGGGCGCGAAGGGAATCCTCGCGCGCAAGGTTCGCCCCGGTGACGGCCTGGTTGTAGCGCGAAGCCGAAACAAGGCAGCCAGCGAGCGGCGCGAGGGCGAGAAAAGACCAGGCAAGTATTCTCCGCATTTCAGGCTTCACGACCGACGCAAGCCGAGTTCGACTCGACCATCGATCACAATTGTCCGATCCAGAAATGTCCATTGGCCTCCTTGTCCCATGCTATCGCCGCGCTGACCAGTCCCAGATGTCAACGTGTATGTGTTTGAGATGGTGGAGGAGGTTCTGCCGTGACGGGAGCCACTGCTCGCTTTTGGCGACCGGCGCGGTCTTGGGAACACGCACCACCAGCACCGGCGTCGTGATCAGCACGGCAAGCGGGACATCCAAAGTACGGCCCGCTTGCACTTGATGGGTGATCGGAAACTGGCTGGCCCATCGCATTTTGGGAACAAGACGTGGTGTGCGGAATCTAACCAGACGGCCAAGACGGGCAGGAGGCTGCAATCGGCATGTGGACAAAGCCTGCTTCGGCGTAGCGGCTGCCCGTCCTGAAACTACATCATGAACGACGTCGTACCTCACATTCGCGTAGTGGCGGCCGTGATCGAGCACCAAGGGCGATATCTCATCACGCAGCGACGCTCGACGGCTGTGCTATCCGGTTTGTGGGAATTCCCGAGCGGCAGAGTCGAGCTAGGCGAGAGCGACGAGCTCGCGCTCCAACGGGAGATGCGGGAGCGCGTCGGTGTCGATGTAGATGTGGGCGTCTCCACAGCCCACCGCACCCACCGCTACGATGGCTATGTCGTTGACCTGGTCCTCTACCGGGCCACCATCGCAGCCACCCAGGAACCGCGTCCAGTTGGGGTGGCCGATCTTCGCTGGGTGGCGCCTCTGGAACTGGAGAACTACGCCTTTCCCCCGGCTGACCAGGCCACCGCCGACTTGCTTTTCGGGACCAACCGCGCCGCCTGCTTGTCCAAGCCCATGCAGACGCAAGATTTGCGCGCAAGTGCAGAAACCAATGGTGAACTAGTGGCACAATAGAAGGACCAGGCCAGAGCATGCAATCCATATTGCGGCATCTGATTGAATTCGTGATCATCTTTCCGGCGATCGTCTTACATGAGATCTCCCACGGCTACGTCGCTAACCGGCTCGGCGATCCGACCGCCAAGCGCGCCGGCCGCCTGACCTTGAACCCGCTCGCCCACGTCGACCCGATCGGCACAGTCGTCCTGCCGATCGTCATGCTCGTGCTGTCGGGAGGGTCATACTTCTTCGGCTGGGCCAAGCCGGTGCCGATCGACCCGCGAAATTTCCGGGATGAGCGGACCGGGATGCTGCTGACGGGAATCGCAGGCCCGATGATGAACGTCGTGCTGGCGATCGTCGTCGGTCTGGTGTCGCGAGCGTTTCCTGCGGCGGTCTTCGCGCCGGGCCAATTTACGAGCATCGGCTCGGTGCTGCTGTTCTTCTGCTACGGGAACCTCGTCCTGGCGTTCTTCAACTTGATCCCAATCCCGCCGCTCGATGGCTCGCGTATCGTTGAATGGTTCCTGCCGGACACCGCACGCAACATTTACAGCTCCATCGCACGCTACGGCTTCGTCATCCTGATCGGCGCGACCTGGATGATCCCTGGACTTTTCGGCGCGTACCTGGCAATGACAGTCGTCCCCATATTCGGCCTGCTGACTGGAGCGCAATAGCGATTCGTTCGCCAGCTTCCAGTTTTTGCGCTGGGACACATTAGGGGTACAAAGAATGCTCGCCACCTCGAGATGCGTATTTCTTGCAATAGCCGGGCTGCCTGGCGGCGCAAACGCGAGCAAGGCAGGTACCCATGCCATGCGGCGACAGCGAGGCGTAGCCGGTCAAGCCCCGTACGCGCGCTCGTTGCTAATCTGCGGCCTCACGTCCGTTCGCGTGAGCAAGCGTCAGCGGCCATGTTCGCTTGGTTGAGGCGTCGGCGCCGCGATGCGATTCGCCGGCGCCCATTTCCGGCCGAGTGGCGCGCGTTCATCGAGAAGAACGTTCCCTACGTGGCATGCCTGTCTGCCGAGGACCGGGAGGAACTGGTCGGGCACATCCAGGTGTTTCTGGCGGAGAAGCACTTTGAAGGGTGCGGCGGCCTGCAGATGACCGACGAGGCCCGGGTGACCATCGCCGCGCAAGCGTGCGTGCTGCTTCTGCATCGCCAGACGGACTACTATCCGAACCTCGTCTCGATCTTGGTGTATCCGACAACGTATCTGGTGCCCGGCGGTCAGGGTACCCCGGATGGGCTGGTCGCCGAGGGCACGCAGGCTCGGCTCGGAGAATCATGGGCGCGCGACGTGGTGGTGCTGGCCTGGGACAGTGTGCTTTCAGGTGCCGCCGACATCCACGACGGACACAACGTCGTGCTGCACGAGTTTGCCCATCAACTGGACCAGGAGAGCGGCGCGGGCGACGGCGCGCCGGTTCTTCCCCGGCGCTCGATGTACGTCGCATGGGCGCGCGTGCTCGGCCACGACTTCGATCAACTGGTGCGCGACACGGCCCACCACCACCGTACGCTGATCGATCACTACGGCGCGACCAATCCGGCCGAATTCTTCGCTGTCGCTACCGAGACCTTCTTCGAGAAGCCGCGCCAGCTTCAGTCAAAACACCCCGAACTCTACCTCCAACTACAGCAGTTCTACAGCCAGGACCCGGCTGCACTGGGCAGCCGCTGATCGTTGAGCTGAGCAGGGGAGAGGCGCTCACAGCCATCGCCGAAAAGCGTAGAAAAATCTTTCCACCAAACGCGGGAGAAGTCCCCGGCGCGCCCAGTTTGTGCGGTCGATTGCGATACAGCGATCGAGATCAGCGTCGAAGTTTCGGTCGAGCGTGCGGGCGGTCGCCTTGTCGCCCACCAGCACGCTCAGCTCCCAGTTCAGAAGCAGGCTGCGTCGGTCAAGGTTGTACGAACCGATGGCGCAGACCACGCCGTCAACAGACAGGACCTTCGCGTGGAGCATCGAAGGCAGCCATTCGTAGACCGCAACACCGGCCCGCAGCAGGGCCGCGTACGTGGCGTGCGCAGCCCACTGCATTGCGAGGATGTCGTTGTGGTGCGGGAACATAACCCGAACGTCGACGCCTCGTTTGACGGCGTTTCGCAAGAGCCGTCGCCAGCTACGGCCTGGGATGAAGTAGCCAGCCATGATCCGCACCGTGTGCTGAGCCTGTCTGACCGCGAATTGGTAGTGTCGGCGAATGCGCCGACGGTCCCGCAACCCGCCGATGCCAAGCACCTGCACGCGCGCCAAGTCGGCACTCTGCGAAGGCCGTGGAACCGCTGCCAGGGGAGGCGGCTCGCCACGCTCCCCAGTCGCGTGGCTCCAAGATGCAAAGAACTGCCATCGAAGATTCGCTACAGCGGGGCCCGTGAGCCGGCAGTGCACGTCATGCCAGCCTCGGCCTCCCCACGCCGCAGGGGCATAGTCGTCCCCGATATTCAGCCCGCCGGTGAAGGCCACGGCTCCGTCCACGACCAGGAGCTTGCGGTGGTCACGCACCGGCCAGGCCCAGCGCCGTCGCCACGGCCGGACCGAGTGGAACACGGCGAGCGAGATGTCTGCGTCGCGCATGCGTTGTCGGGTCGTCTCGGAGAGCCCGAACGAACCAAATCCATCGATGATCGCGTGAATCCGCAGCCCAGCCCGGGCTCGCGCCTCGAGCGCCTCCACGAACTTCTTCCCGGTGGCGTCATCCGTCCAGATATAGGTCTCGAGCAGAATCTCCGACTTCGCCGCTCCGATCGCATCAAGCATCGCCGAGTAGGTCTCATCCCCGTCGACAAGCACGTCGACGTTGTGCCCTCCACGAACAGCGTCGGGGTGAAGGAAGTATCGATCCAGCGGTCGCCTCGCCGCTGCATCGCGCGAGCGTTGTTCGCCTATCAGGGGGCGATTTTGTCGCTCAACCACTGGCGCGTCTTCTCGAAGGATTCCTTCCGGCATGGCTTCCGTCACTGAATCATCGCCTCGTGCATGAGGCGCATCGCTTCGGCCATCTTCTGAAGCCGCGCGACGGTCAGCGGATCAGTGGGGCGGCCTTCACAGTGGTAACTCTGCTCAATCATTTTGTATCCGACTGAGTCTTCTGCACGATTCGCGCCACAGGGTTACGAGTGAAGTTGGGGCATAGCGGAGCGGTCTTCTCCTACGGCGGTAGCGTAGATCCCGTCCTGGCCGCCGGGCAGCGCGGGCTGCAGCGGACCGAGACGCCCAGTGAGGACGTTCGGACGGCGGTAAATCGTCTCCTTCAAATAGAATGAAACGGTACCTCATCTTGATTGAAGCCGCCGCTCACCGCGATAAGACCGAAATGCGATTGCGTCAGGACTGCCACCCGATGCGCCTCATATCCATGGCCCTCAGTGTCCGACGCGCTTCATGGTGGTCCAACCGGGACCTCTTTGCCCCTTGGACCGATTCTTGCGTAAGCCCAGAACCGAGAGGCAGGAAACACATGCGTTGTGAAGAAATCATGAGTCAGGACGTACAGTGGATCCGCCGTGACGAGACCGTCGCGCGGACCGCCAAGTTGATGGCCTTCCACAACCTCGGGTTGTTGCCGGTGTGCAGCGCCGATGGCAAGGCCATCGGTGTGATCACTGATCGTGACATCGCCCTGCGGGTTGTCGGAAAGGATCGACGAGCCGCAAAGACCAAGGTGGGAGACGTGATGACGGCTCCGGTACAGTTCGTCCCGCCCGACTGCCCGGTGGATCGAGCCGGCGAGATGATGGTCAGCGCGGGGGTATCCCGCTTGCTGGTGCTCGACGACGAGGGACATCTCAAGGGCCTTGTCAGCCTCGCCGATCTGCTGGTTCACGAATCGGCCGGTGACGCCTTGGACACCGCTCGCGGCATCTACGCACGGGAGACGCCAGACCACCCTACGGTAGGCCACCCGCACCCCGCCACCGAGCCGACGCCCGAGTATTTCCACGGCGCACACGACCGCGCCCCTGCCGACGTATCGGGCGCGGAACACCCCGCCCGTCTCGAGGCCGAGAATGTGAACGGCGGCGGCGACCGTAGCTCCAAGGAATTCCCATAGTCGCTGTTGCTCGGCACTGCCCAACTGGACAACCGGGCCTTCCGAGAGGATCCTCGACTGCTTCCCAAACCGACTGGCAGGGCCACCGACTGTGGACCCTTCAAGCTTGTAATCTCGCCGTAAGGTGGGGGCAACGATTGCACCTATGATAGGGGCGCGAGGGTGGACTCGCCGAGTGCTCTCATCCTGTGCCGAGGCCTGTGTGCGGAGAAGGAATGCACATGGTGACCGAGCATCAAGCCAACGCCGATCGATGGCGAATCAGAGTTGCGCGGGCGCGTGAAGGAGATCAAGGGCCGCAAGTCATCGTCGAGACGACTCCTCCATCCCTCGAATTGAATGGGCGATACTTCATCTTGATTGAAGAGATCGCCCATCCCGCGACCATCCGCCATACAACTACCTAAACTTACTTGCAGCGCATAGTGGCCCGAAACCTGCTAGGCCAGTGTGTGGATGGACGGCACGGACACGCCATCGGGTGCCGCGCCCTATTGCGACGTGTAGATAGGTATATCTGAAGCGGAGAGGAGTAATGACAAATGGAATTCTCAACCAGTACAGCGGGCGGCATAGCTACCCTTCGCATCGTGGGCGAGTTGGACGTGATCACCACTCCGGCTCTTCGCCAATCCGTCGACGCCTTGGTCGCTGAACGGCATCCCCGCGTCGTCGTCGATGTGTCGGGTTTGCGGCTCATCGATAGCTCGGGCGTGGGCGTGGTGGTGTTCCTGTACAAGAAGGCCAAGGAGTACGGCGGCGTGGTAACCGTCCAGGGCTTGCGCGAGCAGCCGCTGGCGATCTTCAAGCTTCTACGCCTGGATCGAATTCTGACGGCGTAAAGGGTTCGCGCGCGCAGCCAGGTTCGCGCGCATGCGAAATCGCCATGATTTCATCAAACCTAAGCGGATTGACAGGGTGCGACCTGCTGCGCGGCTTGGTCTTCGGAGGGAAATCCAATTCCGAGATACAGTCCCGCTTGGACGCACAGTCCGCTACCCCGGAGAACTTTCAGAGGCTGGCTTTTGACCTTGCGGGCCTGACTGTGCCCGAGCAAACAGCCAAGGCTGTTTTCAAGTCTCTGGCCACCCATCTTCAGAATTTGCGCGGGGTCCTAAAGCGGCCGATCGGGGTTAGGACTGCCGCGCTGGACCTGTCTGATCGCCTGGAAAGCTTCTTGCGAGAAGAAGGCGTGGCGGGGAAACTGTCCCATGAGAGCCTTGTGCGGATGGCCTCTGTTGATTATCTCACTGGGTTGCCGAATTTCGGGAGCCTTTCCGAGCGCTTCGAAAGTGAGATGAAGCGGGCCGAGCGCTACGGCCGTCTGCTCTCTCTGCTCATGATCGACGTCGACGGCTTCAAGGAGATCAACGACCAATTCGGCCATCTGACCGGGAACTTGGCTTTGAAGCATGTGGCGGGTCTGCTCCGAAACTTCGTCAGGGAAACCGACATAGCGGGCCGCTATGGTGGCGACGAATTCATGATCCTGCTGCCAGAGACCCCCAAGCACACAGCTGAGGGACTGGCCGAGGGGATTCGGGCGTTGATTTCCGCCACGCCCTTACACTTGGATGAACAAGGTCTGCTCCCCGTGACAGTTAGTGTGGGCATGGCGTCGTTTCCACGGGACGCACGAACCGCAGGTGCGCTAATGGCCGAAGCGGACGAAGCCCTGTACAACGCCAAGCGCGCCGGGCGGAACCAGGTGTGCTTCTCCAAGCCGAAGACTTCAGCCGTCCTTTCGCTTGGTCCGTCCGCGGCCCAGACCTATCACTGCGTGCATGTCATGGGAGATTTCAACGGGTGGGATCGAACGGCTGAGCCCATGAATTGGGATCCACTGAAGAAGTGCTTCAACGTCGAATTGTTTCTGGCGCCCGGCAAGTACGAGTACAAGTTGTTGCTCAACAAGGAGAAGCTGACAATCGACCCCGATAACCCGGAGTCGGTGTACGACGGATTTGACGGATGCAATTCGGTTCTGAGGGTTTCCGGGTAGAGAGAGCCATTAGCCGGTGCTTTCCTGCTATGCTTGATGCACAATGGGTTGGGTTGGGCGTGTTCTTGGGTTCGTTCTCTTCCTGAGCGCGAGACCGGCGCTCGGCCACGAATGCACGGCTTCGTTGGTCGGCGGGGAGCCTGCGCTGCAGCACCTGAATGCAGAAGCTCGTCTCCACTTCATTCACGAACGCTTGCGCGTCGACGCCCGCCATGCCCGTATTTGGAGCTACTCTTGGGGCACAATCTATTCGGCTCTCGCGACGGGCCAATTCGTGGCGGCTCCTTTGGTATCCCACGCTTCGGGGCTGGATCTGTACGTGGGAGGCAGCGCCGCGCTGATTGGTGTGATGCCGCTGGTCTTCACACCGCTCAAGGTCATGGGTGATGAGAAGCGCCTTGACGAACTCGAGGCCGAGGCTTCGCAAAGAGATTCCTGTGTTGCGCTTGCCCAGGCGGAGAAACTGTTGAACAGAGATGCAGCCAATGAAGATCGAGGGCGGAGTCTGCTCTTTCACGGCGGCAACGTCGTCGTCAACGCCGGGATCTTCTTCATCATCGGCGCTGGTTTTGGCCACTGGACCAGCGCGACCATCAGTTTGCTGACCGGCCTTGCGACAGGGGAGGTCATGATCTTCACTCAGCCAGTTGGCGCCGTCGAGGCTTTGCGCCAGTACCGCCGCGGTGACCTGGGCTTCCCATTGGCCGGGGTTCGCATGGGAATCGCACCTTTGATTGCCAAGGATAGGTCGGGCATGGTCTTGATTGTGACTTTCTAGGAAAGACACGCTCAAGCCGGCCCTCCCGCAGCGGCGGCGCAGGACTTGCAGGCCTCCTGCGGTCATCATGCGGAATATGCCGAAGGTGTGCCCGCGAGCGGCACGGAATGGTGACGGGCGGGCAGGCCGTTGGCACCAAGTGGTGACCCCGGGGCGGGCCGTTTGCTCCGCGCTCGTTTTGGCGTGGCTTGGATCGCTCGGCATCGCCCGAGCCCAGACAGTGGCCGACAAGGACGCGTCCCCCGTCGCGCCCGCGCCTGCTGATAATCCGCCCATCGCGCTGCCATCGCCCGGGGCTTCGCCTGAAAAGGTCGAGGACGCCAAGTCCACGGCCAAGGCTGCCAAGCTCACGCCTCTCGTCCCGAGCCCGCGAAATCCCCTGCGCCCGGCCTTCCAGCTCTACGCCGAAATTGATTTGCCCATCCTGGGGATCGGGCTGGTGTTCGAGAGTGCGCGGCTATTTCGACCACAATCGCAGAAGGCGTTCTGCGCCCCACTTTGCCCCACCAGCGATCTCAATGTGCTCGATCGCACAACGGCGGGCTACTGGAGCCCAGGCTGGCAGACTGCCTCGGACTATGGTCTCTACGCCATCGGTCTCGGGGCTGCGACCTTGCTCTTCGTGGACGAGGGGCTTTGGCCGGGCCTGAACGACGCCGTCGTGATCGCCGAGTCGGGGCTCGCCGCAACCGCCGCTGCCTCCGTGATGACGCTCGCAGCGGGCCGGCCGCGTCCCTTTCTCTATGGCACGAAGGCGCCGCTTTCCGAACGCAATGGCGCCGACGCGGGGCTGTCGTTCCTGAGCAGTCACGCTGCGGTCAGCTTCGCCGTCGCGACATCCACGTTGGTGGCCATGCGACGGCTTCACCCCCACTCGCGGGCAAACTGGATCGTGCTGGGTGTTGGGGGCGCGATTGCGAGCTTCGTGGCCACAGCGCGGGTTCTCGGCGGCATGCATTTCATTAGCGACGTGGTGGGTGGAGCGGTCGTGGGATCGTCGCTGGGGGTGATCATCCCCTCGCTGCACGGCTCGCCGGTTTCACTCGTACCGGTAGCCGGGGACGGAGGTCAGCGGGGCATGGCGGTCAACGTCCGATTCTGACCCTCCAGCGCACATGTGAATACCGCGCAATCGGCGCGCGGGCCCACGCCCACCGTGTCGCCGGCGCGCGATTTGCAGAGCCTGCAGATCAGAAAGAGAGGCAATCATGTTGTGGGGCTTGGCTATACTTTTTGTAGTGCTGTGGGGATTGGGTTTACTGACCTCGTACACACTGGGAGGATTCATTCACATCCTGCTCGTGCTGGCGGTGATCGTCGTGGTGATACGGGTGATCCAAGGCCGTCGGGTCACCTGATTCAAGTCAGCCATCTTGAATTGATCGCCAATTGAACGGCGCCAACTTGCGAGTGCTCTCCAGCACTCGCGAGGTGGCTCTGCGTGGTGCAAGGAGAACATAATGACACAAAAACGATTTTTGAAGGGCGGAGTGCTCACGGCATTCACAGCCGGCGTCATCTTCCTGGGGTGGTTCATAGTCAGGCCCAAGTCGGCGGACGCTTACACCATTTCCACTATTGTCACTGCTGGGTGCCATGAAAGCATCACGACAGAGGCGTTCCTAGCTGTGCGGCACGATCTTGACCCCGCAATTGCGGCAGCCGCGGCGCCTCTTCCCGCGGACAGAAACGACCAGGCACTCATCGACGATCTGGAGTTTACCCCGGCGGACGGCATGACCGATCTGGGTGGCGCAACCTTGCTGGTGGGCGTCCGCGACAACGATCTGAAGGGGCGAGATTCGATGGATCTCAGCCAGTTGCCGCTGGTTCATGGCGATCCCGGCGCGCAGCACGAGCATTGCCTCCGCGACGCGAATGAGCCGGAGCCCGGCGGATCGAACACGGCAATCGATGCGTGTCACGCATTCATCATCGAACGGGTTGGGGAGGCCCTCGAGGGGCTCGATGCCACAACAAGCATGCCCAATCCCAACATTAGGACCTCGCTGCCGCTCTACCTGGCGCTTCGCCATGGCGTGAATGCCTTGCTGCCGACTTACCACGTGCGCATGGGGCAAGCGATTCACGCCGTCGAGGATAGCTTCACCCATACCTATCGCACGGCTCTTGGGATGCAGATTACCGTCGTGATGGATTGGGTGGACAAGGCTAACGGGAAGTGGGACGAGGCGACCAACGGGCCTCCCCACTCAAGCGAGATGGACCGCTGTGATGATCCCGACCCTTTGCGAGCACAGCGGCGCGCGCTTGCGACTGAAGCCGCCACCGCAGTCTTGCGCACGACGCTCGATCCCAACCAAACCGATAAGATCGCTGCAGTGGAGGCGATCTTGAAGGATTATCTCAGCTACGCGCCACCGGGTTCCAATCTCGATTACCCGGAGGGTTGCACGTTCGCCAACAATTGGTGCGACGCGCCTGAACACAAATTGGGCAATGGGTCGCTGCTCGGCTGCAGCGTGGGCGGGCCGGGAAACCGGAGCGCGGCTTCGGGATTGGCAGTCTTTCTTGGGCTACTCGCCTTGCTGAGACGGGCCCGGCGACGACGCCGCGCCATCGTCGGCATGACCTTGCTTTTCATCGCAGGCCTCCTGCCGAGCCGTGCGTTCGCCCAGGCAGAGGCCAGCCCAGCCGGCTCTGAGGCTGCCGCCGCAGAAGAGAAGCACAGCCCACCGCCGCCCGTGACCACGCCGGTGAAAGAGCCGGGTCCGAAAGATCCTTCGAAAATGGCCCTGGGTGCCTATCTGGGCGGCTCAGGATCGTATGCTGACGCGGCCGCCGCGGTTACACTGGGCGCGCGCCTCCGTTTTAGCAAGCATTGGACATTCGGGCTCGACGCGGAATGGAACCCGTGGATTGCCATCAACGGCCGCACGGCCGTGCGCGAGGGCGCTTTCAATGGGTACGGAACCGTGATACTGCGGCTGCCGCTGGCCTACGAGAAATTCAACCTTCGCACCACGGCCAATCTGGGATTCTCCCGCCTGTTGATCGATCTGTACGGTGCCCCCAAGGGCAGTATGGGGATCTACGCGGGGCTCAGCCCGTTGGGACTCGAATGGAAGGTGTCCAGGCTCCTCTTCGTAATTATCAATCCACTGAACTTCGCGATGCCAGCCCCGCAGCTCAGCGGCGTTCCGTTCACCTATTCGCAGTATCGTGTCACAATCGGACTGGAGATCTACGGCGGCTGAGGTGCCCTGCGCGCTGCAATGTACCGATTCATTCAAACTGAGTGAATCGGTACATCATCTTGACGGAAGCAGGGAGGAGACATATGGGCGAAAGCACGCAAAGCATGCGCCCTGTGAGGTGTCGCAGTCACGCCTGGCAAAGCATCGCATATGGTCAGTTAGTGGTGGTCGTGGTCCCCACCATGGTCGTAATGACCGCGGCCCTCGTCGTGTCCTCGATACTCGCCCCCTCTATTGGGGCCTTCGCCCCGCCCGCGCCCACGGAACCCCCAGAAACATCCGCTCATCCCGACGGCAGCCAGCAGCAGCAGAATCGAGAGTCTTTTCATTTGAAGCCATACCTTTCGGTCTGCCGCGTCGTCCCCGCATTGGCGGTGGTTCAGACGGTGGCAGACGCAAGATCATCTGTTGCACGCGGGATGCCAGCAGGCCTTTGAAAAGCGCGGCGGCATGGCGGATGCAGCAGTTCCTGGGTGAAAGCGGCATTTTCCACTCTGGGACTGGAGGAAATTGGTGATCTTCATGACGATGAGAACTCATGGCCGCAGTCGAAATCACAATGTGCTGGCAGTGGTGGGATTGGTGCTGCTGGCCGACGCGGTGGCGTGCTCTGGCCACGAGAAGCCGACTGCGACTTCGCCAGATATCCGGCGTGCGACACAGTCCCCCCCACCCACGTTGGATCGGCCGAGCTGTGAGCCGAGTCAGGACGGGCAGGTGCGGTACAGTTGGAACGAGTCCAAATTGAACGTCTGTCGCGGTGATACCGGCACGTGGGTCGAGGCCAACCTGAATATCCCGCGCGCCGCCGTCCACGTGACAGCGGTGAGCCCGGGAAGCCAGTGCCAAGCAGGAGGGTCAAGCATCGAGCTTGGCCTTGACCAGAACCATAACGGCACGCTCGAGAACTCGACCACAGTTTTGGTGTGCAACGGGGGAACCGGGCCGCAGGGGCCGCCTGGGGCGCCGGGCCCTCAAGGCGCGGCAGGTCCGCCAGGCGCACCCGGGCCACCAGGGACGCCGGGCAGCAGGGGCATCAGCGGGCTGCCAGGTACATACCCGTCTGGGGTGGTGGAGGATCATCCGTAATCAATTGTGAACTATGGGCGAGGTTATCAATGGACGGTTGGAGCAACGTAAGACGAACGACAACATCGATCCTTGTGCTGTTTGTGCTAGTCGGACCGACGGTATGGCGTGAAACATCTGCGGCAAAGGCGTCGGCTGGGGCTTCTCTGCCCCAGTTTGCCCTTGCTGATCCGAATGGCAAGAAGCACGCCAGTGGCGAGCTTCTGAAAGGCGGGCTGGTGTTGGTGGTAACGGCGCCGACCTACCATACCGAGAAGGCGCAACGGGCCTGGGGCGACCTTCTTCCCGCGGCGCAGCCCAAAGGGAAGGGGCGCCTGGTCTTTCTGGAGGACATGACGGCCAGTTCCTTCAAAGACACGGCGAAGAAGCAGATGCGCAAGGAGTTCAAGGAGGGCGTGCCGCCGCTGCTCCTGCTCGACGAGGACGGCCACGTGCGAACGGCGCTCGGCGTGCCCAAGGACGAAACCTGGATTCTTGCATTCGCTGCCGGCGGGCAACAACGGCTGGTGGAGAAAGGCGCTCCCAGTGCGGCTGCGGCCCAGCGTCTGTGGGCTGCGGTGCAGAGGTGAAGTCGATGAAGAAGGCAAGATCCAACTCGACTTTGACCCTTCTACGAAAGGAAATCCCATGAACCACACGCGTTTTCTTCGCGGTATCGCTTCCCTATGCGCCATGACTACACTCAGCCTCTCGCTCGGCTGTGGCACGATTCTTTATCCCGAGCGGCGGGGACAGCAAAGCCACGCGCGCGTGGACACGGGTGTGGTTGTCATGGACGCCTGTTGGATTCTCCTGGGCGTCATTCCCGGCGTGATTGCCTTTGTCGTTGATTTCGGCAATGGCTCCGTCTATTTGCCTGGCGGAGCGGTGGGCACCAATTCGCTGAAGGTCGTGCGGACACCGACTGCCCGTCCTGACTCCGCCAGTATCGAGCGCGCCGTCCAGGAGCAGACCGGCCTGGTCATCCGACTTAGCGATCCGACCTTGGTGTGGCGCAAGTTGGCCTCGCGCGAAGACATCGGACCGAGCGTGGCGGCCGCGCGCCAGGACCGCCCAAGCGCGCTGTAGAAGAACGGCAAGTGGCGGCCTGGCTACGGTGCTTTGCCTTCGGTGCCAGGAAACTTCGACGCGGCGACTGAACCCAGAAACAAACGCACCAAGTAGACGGCCTCGCGCCGCCGCATCAGCATCTTTCCCTCATGCCCTTCCTCGGACGCAAACTGGTAGGTGCGGAGCAGGGCAAACAGTTCCGGGTAGAGGCGATGGGGGCGCCACGTGTGCTCATAGACGGGTGTGCTCACCGCAGAGATTTGTTGGGGTATGATCTGTACGAGTTCGAACGAAGGCGCGACGGGCCCACCCAGTGCGACACGGACCATGCCGTCGAATCCACGCGGCCAGTGTGTCAATAAGTTTTCGGTCAGATGCTGTAGGGTCTCTACCAGATGCGCATCGCAATCGACCAGGAGGGCGACGGCTCGGCGGGACCAGCGATCGGAAGAGACGTGGTCACCAAGCTGCCACGCGGCCAACCGCGCCAAGTAGGCGAGGGCCTTTTCGTCGATGCCGTCGCGAATGGCTCGCACCACATCTTCGAGAGGGCCGTGGACCCAAGGCTTATCGATACTTCCTTCGATGAGCTGGACGGTAGTGTCCGAAGAGGCGTGTTGCAAACTGGTGGCTACCTCGTGTAACCAGTTTTCGAACTTTCGCGCGTTTCGTTCTCTGAATTTCGCCTCAGCAGCAAGGATCAGCTGCTTCACCGCTTTGCTGACGACTGGACCGCCGGGTGTCCCCGCACCGGACATCGCTGTTGTGAGTCCCGTGTCGGCCACGGCACGAAAGATCGCGCTGCCTAGTGTGTCCTTGTCCTTCGTCATGTTCGTGGAATCAGTCTGGGTCGGTGGAACACAAACTTCCCAGTGGACATTCTGGACGACCCGAAGTGCGGGTGCAACAGGTTGGGAACCACGGAGTCCTGCCCGACTCGGACGGGACAGCACGTACCCGTCAGGTTGCGCATGGTGCTCTTCCTTTCAACGTGGGCTACACTAGGCCCTCATGTTCAAACGAATCGCTCACATTTGCCTCAACGTAAGAAATTTGCAACAGTCGCTGGACTTCTACACGCGCCTGGGACTGGTGCCTATGTTTCGCTTCACGCGCAAAGGTGCGCCCTTCGGCGTCTACCTCAAGCTCGCCGACTCGGCCTTCATCGAGCTGTTCGAAGATGCGAAGCTGGAAAAGCCAGTGAACACCGGCCTCATCCACTTCTGCCTGGAGACCGAGGATCTGGACAGCCTGATGACTGACCTGCGAACGCGCGGCATCGCATGTTCCGAGAAGAAACTCGGGTGCGACCATACCTGGCAGATCTGGCTCAAGGATCCCGACGGCAACGCCTTCGAGGTCCATCAGTACACGTCGGGGAGCATGCAGTTCACCGGCGGCACGGTCGAGGCGGACTGGTAGCGGATTGCGAACTTCACACACCCCTGGCGAGGGTCGGCAGTTCCGTCCGCCGCAATCATCTGTACGGCTGGGTCGTGACGGGAGAACCTTGCAGAACCGCCGCCACACTGCCAACGACAAGGGCCTCAAGCCCGGTCTGCTCCAAGGCCGCCTCAGCCGACCATGATCTCTTCCGGCGAGAGCGCGGCGAAGTTGACTTGTCCCAGCCCCATCCCTTCCGCGATGCGCAGGTTTTCCGGAACGGGTTTGTTCGGGAAGAGGGTGAACGCCCACGCATCCAGCGCCACGGGGTCAACACCCGCGGCAATGGTTCTCGTGGGTTTGACGTCATCTAGGTTGCCACCAGAGGGACCGTGTTCCATCAAAACGCGGGACGCATCCACAATGGTCAATGTGGGACGCATGAGCGCGGCCAGCTCGGCAATGGAGTGCTGCAAATCCGAGTGAAAAGTGATTCTGGTTTTGCCGGTGATGCCCAGCCAGTTCTTGAGACCTGCGGTGACGCCGGTAAGGTCGTGATGTTTGGCCACTGGAATGTTGATGATCTTGTCGGCAATGACAAAGGGCTCAAGCACGTCCCAGGTGCCCAGGCGTTTGGAGATCTGCACGGCGTAGTAGCGGCTGTCCTCAGGAAGGATGACTTCTGCACCGGCTGCCGTAGCTGCGGCCAGAATGCCACTGCGCTCAAAGGCCGCGCGGGATCTTCGAACAGGACAATCAGTGACAATCACGCGCCTGGCACGCGCCTCACGGCAGAGCCGAACTACTTCCGCCACCACTTCCGGATGCGTGTTCGCGCCTTGTTCCGCCGTGCGGTCCCATCCAATGTTGGGTTTGACCACCACAACGTCAGTGGGGCCAACAAACGCGGACATGCCGCCCAGGCGCTCCACGGCCGCTCGAACACTGCGTGCCGGGTCCAACCCACGAGCAATCACCATGCGCGGGCGAGTGGCCGCAAGTTCCACGCGATGATCGCGGATTGTGCGGTCGGCTGATCGGGCAAAGCGATCATACTTGTCGACAAGCAAGAACCCGCCGACCCCCAACGCGCCGGCACCGACCACGCCGCCAATTCCGGTCAACACCGTGCGACGGGTGAACCGACGCTTCGGTTTGGCAGGAGACGTCTCGTCAGGCATGGGGACAGGATACTGGGGCCATCTCGAAATGTCATCCAGGGCCACTTGCGGCGCGGGAGGCCCTACGCGCAGGTTGCGCGACAAATACGGCCGCAACTACTCGGGATGGGCGCGTTCACAGTTTCGCAACCCGGGCTGGCGCCTTGCTCCCAGCAATCGAACGATCCCGTTCCGGGAGCCGGTGACACGCACGACGGCGTCGGGGGAGACTCAAGGCAGCCGGAGAAAGTCGGGTCGAAAACCCACCCATCAGGGCAAATGCCCGAGTCGGGCAACGCGAAACCTAGGCATCCGTAGGCAGGTGTGAGACAGATCTGGGACGGCCCACAGGTCGCGTCCCCGCAAGCGAACTCCCCTGCGTCCCTCGTGGTGGTATCACTGGCCGCTTCTGTCACGGCAGCATCGCTTGCTGCTTGGTTGCTGCCGGCATCCGCGCCGCCGTCTTGCGTTCCAACATGTCTTCCTATCCCCCCTCCGCTGCACGCGAGCACGAACCCTGTGACGGAAAGGACGAACGCCCGATAGTTCACACAAAGGAGCTACCGCTCGGTGTCGCGCGTGTCAAGCAAGCGTGAACTTCTTAAGCTCTCTTCCGGCGTGCCGCGGGCTTGCCGGCATAGGCATCTTTCAGTCCCTTCACATTCAGCTTCACCATCCCCATCATGGCCTGCATGGCCCGCTCGGCGCCTTTGCGATCCTTGCCGCCGAGGCACTCACCCAGGGCCTCGGGTACGACCTGCCAGGACAGGCCGTACTTGTCCTGTAGCCAGCCGCACTGGCTGGGTCGGCCGCCTTTGAGCAGCTTGTTCCAGTAGTAGTCGACCTCTCTCTGATCCTTGCAGCTGATGAAGAAAGAGACGGCGGGATTGAACTTGAACTGGGGCCCGCCGTTGAGCGCGTAGAACATCTGGCCGTCCAACTCGAAGACGACGGACATGGGCGAGGCGCTGTGGATCTTCGACTTCTTGAAGATGGAGCAATAGAACTTGGCTGCGTCCTTGGCTTGGTTGTCGTACCAAAGGAAGGGGGTAATCCGCTTCATCTTCATGGGCAAGCCCTTGCCAGTAAGATGCTTCAGGGGGCAGCAGCGTTGCCAGAGCGCTCGGCAAATTCGCCCAGCATGAGGTACTGAGTTCGCCGTCAGTCGGTGCTCTAGAGGCAAATCGCGCGGCAAATACGGCTGCAACCACTCGGGAGAGGCGTGCTCACAGTTCCGCAGGTCGGGCCGGCGTCTTGTCCGGAGCAATCGAACGAGCCCGTTCCGGGAGGCAGAGACACGCACGACGGCGGCGGGGGAGACTGGATGCAGAATTATCGCGGCTAGCGCACGACACAGGTGAAGCTTTTGCACGCCAGACCGACGGCATCGCTGCCAGTCCAGATCTGGAAACCGCCGAAGACGTCCGTCAGATACCAAGCGGGGCTGATGAGGCCGCTTGCTGCCGCATCCTCGATGAAGCGATTCAGGTCGAAAGACAGGGAGGCAAGCGGTGAATCCGTGGCGACGTAGGAAACCACGGGACGGTTCGGTCCATCCGTGCCAATGGTGTCTGTACCGCGCGTGCCAGCCCAGACGTTCCAGTTATGACCGGCGACGGTCGCGATGCGCTGCTGGTTGCCAATCGGCGTGCGGCTGGGCGGTTGGTAGAGCCAGATCATCAGGAAGCCCGACACAGCTTCCGAGTAGCTGCCAGGTGTGGGTTTCGCACTCGCAAACCACACGTCATAGGCCGCGTTGAAGTCCTTGCCGCCCGTCCCGCCTGACCAGGCGAACGAGGTTAGAACTCTTCCAATACTGGTGATCTGCATGGGCAGATGGTCGGTAGCGGTGGTCGCGAACGTGCCGCCCTCGATGTCCCCATTGGCGCCGATGTACACCGAAGGGAAGGAGGCAGGGGTGGTGGTGCTGCTGCTGCTTGCCGTGCTGCTGGTCACGGTGAAGGAGTTACCAACGACACTGATGGTTTGATCGGAGCCCGATGGGTTGCCGAAGTTGTTGTTTTGGATGACGTACTTGTTCCCATCCGAGCCCAGGACCGAGGCGCGCTGAAAATCGCCGAAGGTAGTTCCCCCTCCACCCAGCGTGAATGTCGTCAGCACGCGGCCGCCAATGAGTTCTGTCCCGCCGGTACCCCCCGAAGCGGTCATTCCGCCTGAGCCAGCGCCCCCCGACCCCTGCGCGCCTCCTGAGCCGGCGGTGCCGACGGTGCCGCCTACGGCAGTCGTTCCTGCTGAGCCAGCGCCGCCCGACGCCTGTGCGCCGCCTGAGCCGACGGTGCCGCCCGAGGCGGTCGTTCCTGCGGAGCCAGCGCCGCCCGACGCCTGCGCGCCTCCTGAACCGCCTGAGCCGACGGTGCCGCCCGAGGCGGTCGTTCCTGCTGCGCCAGCGCCCCCTGACCCCTGCGTGCCTCCGGAACCCGATGCGCCGCCGCTTCCTACTGAAAGGTCCGGCGTTGCGTCCGTAAAGATATTGGCATCCAAGGTGTCCACGGCCCGAGCATCGGCCGTCGCCTGGACATCTCCTACTTCCGTCGACGGAATCGCTGGGGCATCGGCGGCAAGCGAGCCGTCAGAAAGACCTCCATCCGTGGCGGCAGCGGGGCCGCTGCCGCTTCCTCGGCATCCGCCGACCAGAACAATGGCCGCGAAAACCCCAGAGGCAAAGTGCCGGGCAGCCATGACGATGCGAATAGTAGCGCCTTCGCCTCGCGGATTCCAGGTTCGAGAGCCCGAGCGTCTTTCAGTTACCAGTGAGATGTTTGGGGGGCAATCGCGTTGCCAGATCCCTCGACAGCGACTTCGGGTGTAACATCAAATCGGTGCTCCGTACTCGCCTACTGGTTGCCCATGCATGCCCGCGTCCACAGCCGCATACTCCTCGTAGTCGCCGTGGCTCTGATCTTTCTCGCAGCCTGCGGTTCTAGAACAGCCCTCTACCTACTAGATGCCGGAGCCAGCGGCGGGCCACCTGACTTCGACGCAAGGGCTGCCACACCTGATTCCAGCACCACCAGACCGGACGCAGCCTTCTCTGGAGTCGCCTCACATTTGAGCGTAGGCACGGGATTCGCGTGCGCGCTCCGTAGCAGCGACGGGTCGATCGCATGCTGGGGCTGCGGCAGCGGCGTTGCCAGCACACCGCCCCCGGGGCGATTCCAATCGGTCGTCGCAGGCGAGTCGAGCGCGTGTGCCATCGACTCCGACGGAGTTACGGTCTGCTGGGGCTTCGACAGCCAAATCCAGAGCAATTTGCCCGCTGGCGCCTTCGTCGAGGTCGGCGTAGGGCAGTCGTACGCCTGTGGTGGACGGTCGGACGGCACCGTTCTTTGCTGGGGTCAGCCAGAGACAACTACCACGCCCTCGGATGTCTTCACGTCGATCAGTGTGGGCACCTCCTCCGCCTGCGGCGTCACCCCGGATCAAACGCTCGCATGCTGGAACAATTCAGGTCGCACGACCGCCCCCGCGGTAGCCGCTGGCACTTTCACCTCCGTGGCTGTGGGCGAGTCACACGCCTGCGCCATCCGCAGCGATGGCACCGTGACCTGCTGGGGCCTGTACAATGACGACACTGCGGCCGCCCCGGAGGGTACCTTCAAGGCCATCCAGGCGGGCTGGAATGCCACGTGCGGAATACGATCGGACCTGTCACTCGCGTGTTGGGGAGATGCCGCTCTGTCGACGACACCCGCGGGCTCGTTCGAGGAAATCGGGGTTGGCTACGGCTATGCTTGCGGGCTCAAGGTTGACGGAAACGTAGTCTGCTGGGGCGAGGATAACTGTGGGCAAAGCGTGCCGCCCATTGGCAGCTACAACCAGATCAGCGCGGGAGGCTCGCATGTGTGTGGCCTGAAAACCGACGGGGCGGTCGTCTGCTGGGGCTCAACCCTCTTTGGGGAGACCGAGCCGCCGGCAGCAAAATTCATCCAGGTCAGCGCCGGGATGATTCACACTTGCGGAATCGAGACAGACGGCACCATTGCCTGCTGGGGCGACAACCGGTGGGGCCAGAGCACAGCTCCCCCAGGCACCTTCATCCAAGTGAGCGCCGCGCCGGCGACCGACTTCCAACAAACCTGTGCCGTCAGGATCGACGGCGCGGTCTTGTGCTGGGGTGACAACACCTTCAACCAAACCGCAGCGCCGGCCGGCTCCTTCCGCGAGGTGAGCACCTCGGGCGACCACGCTTGCGCCCTGCAATCGGATGGGACGATTGCGTGCTGGGGGGACAATTCCTGCGGGCAGAGCCTGGCTCCTTCCGGCACCTTCGAGCATGTCAGCGCAGGAGAATGCTGGTCCTGCGCCATCCGAACCGGCGGAAAAGTCACCTGCTGGGGTCAGGCCAGCCTCCCGACGGACGAAACCGCAGATCCACCCTCGGATGCCTTTGTGCAGATTAGCTCGGGTGGTGGAATGCAAGGCTACGCGTACGTGTGCGCTTGCGGACTGCGAAGCGATGGCAACCTCGCGTGTTGGGGTGATTGTGGAGGTACTTCGACGGAGTCTCAGATGTTTACCCAAGTCAGCGTGGGCGGCGCAACCATATGCGTGCTCGACGTCGACGGGCACCCGTGGTGCTGGGGCGCGGAAGCACGCCAGCCTTTGTGAGAAAACGTCGACAGCCGGTTGTGGACGACGGGCATCGAGTCAGAACGTGACCCATTTGCCGGTGCACGGATTCGGCGTGCTCGATCCTGAGATACTGTTGGTCACGTTCACACTCGTCCCCGACGGAATGAAATTCACGTTGCCGGGACCCAACGTCACACTTGTGTATGATGCAGTGACATTCGCCGCTGAAATCCCGTCGATGATTACGTTGTCGAGGGTGACGCTGTTCATGTGCGACGAATCGTACCCGTCAAGCGTGACCAGGGGCGTGTTCGAGCCGCCAGCCAACCCGTGGAAGTTCTGAATCTTGATGTTGGTGTACTGCGGAATGAAGGCGCCGGTGGCGGTGGAGTACTTGGGAGTCAAGAGGATCGGGTTCGACAGGTTCCGCACGCAGACGTCGCTGTAGCTCACGTTGTTTACCAATCCGCCGCGGCTGGTGTCCGACTTGATGCGAATTCCGTTCGAGCTGCCGCCACTGGTGCCCATGTTCAGGCCATCAATGGACAGATCGTAGACATTGATGTCCGACACGCCCCCCGTGAATTCGCTGCCAATAGACATGCCGTGGCCAGCGCCGAAGTGATTGTGGGCGATGAGCAGGTGCTTGACCCCGGTGGCACTCGAACCCTTGATGGCGATCTGGTCGTCGCCTGTGCTGATCTTGCTGCAAACGATGCTGCCGTCGCTGGCCGCTTCGCCTGGATCGATCCCGTCCGTGTTGTGCGCATTTGAGTAGGTCAAGGCCGTGCCGGCACTGTTGCTCGCCGCGGTCGGCGCTTTGATGGTCACGCCCCACACAACGAACCCGGCGGCATCCAGCTTGACGTGGAATTTCGGGGAATTGTGCAGGGTAATTCGATACAGGGTGAAGTTGGTCGCGCCCTTCACCGCGATCAGGGCCGGGCTGTTGCCGCTACTGCCGGCATTCTGGTCCCACCAAGACTGGCTGGAGCCGAGGTTCGGTTCGCCGCCTTGGCCATCAATAACCCCATCTCCCACGATTCCCGATTTCAATCCGGCTACTGAAATGAGCGCGGAGGCCGAGCCCCACACTTTTGTGTCGCGTGTTGCATAGAGTGTCGTGCCGGCGTCCACCCACAAGGTCACCCCTGAAGGCAGCGTGAGCGGTCCAGTGACAAACGCATTGTTCGCACCGCCCATGGTGAGCTTGACCGCCTGTCCGGAGGCGCATGCGGTGAGCGCCTTTTGGATGGCCGAGGTGTCAAGACTGGCTTCACTCGGGAGGCTTCCGGCGGGAACGCTTTGGGTTGCTGGCAGGGTCGCGCACGCAGGCGGGATGGTCGGCTCCGGGGGCAGGTTGGGATCACCGTCGCCGCATGTGCCGCTGCCGGTGCCTGCATCCACGCCGCCGCTGGCTGTGGCGCCGCCAGTGCTGGTGGTGCCGCCAGTCGAAGGCGTGCCGGCTGATGACGTCGAACCGCCGGTGGCGGGCAATCCGCCGGTACCGGCCGCGCCCCCGCCGGAATCCCCCCCGCCATCCAACGCGCTCCCGCCCGTCGAAATGGCCCCGCCCGCGCCCGCGAGATCGGCCGTTTCCTGCGCGCCACCCGTTCCAGGTGCGGAGGTGTCCGTCGCTCCGCCGGCTGCAGTGGGGGCATCAGGCTCGCCGCTGAACGCGTCGATTGGGCTCACCCGTGAGCCTGAGCCACTGCTGCAACTAAAGACGAGCAGCCAGCAAGAAGGTAGCAGCACTTTGAAGATGCGAGACATGAAACTCTTGAGCTCGATTCTACGCCGAGACGCGAACGTGTCTCGGCGTGATATTTGGTGCCCGCTCACGACGATTCTTTACTTCAACCAAGTGAAACGCCAGTCCCGTCCAGAGCGGGTTCATCCAGACGCCAATCGCCACGGGAAGATCAGGGTGCAGCTGTCATCTCGCTGATATGGGAACTGGCGTCGACCGCAGCGCCGTCCCTTGGGGCGCGATGCTGGCGCTCGGCTTGGCCAGTCGGCTCCGACGGCGTGGTAAGCGACTCTGTCGAAGCCGGGGTTGAAGAAGCTACATTATGGCGGTTGCCGTTGGCTACCCGAGATTCGCGTACTTCATGAGAAACCCGCACACTTGGTCCACTGTCATCCTTCCTGTCGACAAGGCCAGGCTTCTGGCAAGCGCGGGGCTGAAGTTCGCGACGTCGGTTCGTTCGATCTTGCTCCAGATCTGGCAGAAGTTCTTTGCGGGGTTCGTCAGGTATCCGACGATTCTGTCGAGCGTCTCCTGCTGGAACGGCAGTCTTGTTGCGGCTTGCGAAACCACGAACACACCGAAGTGAGAGCGCTTTTCGTATTCGGCAAGCGCGCGGTGAATGTCCTTGTCCTTGACCGATACGATTGAATGCGTTGCGACTCTCACATTCTTCTTGCCCAATGCCGCCTTCATTTCGCCCACAATGCCGTTTTCGTCAGCAGGAGCATGCATGATTAGAATGTCATTTTCCTTTTTCGTATCCCGGCCGCAGCCTTCCACGATCAAGTCCATTGCGGCGTCGCGCCATGCCAGGTCTTGCTCGATCTTCAGTGCGACGAAAACCGCGGATATGGATTCGTGAGAGTAGGGAACCGTGACCGTGGCGATGTCGGCCAGCAATTGCGCTTGGATCTTGTCGACGTTGTCGCGAAGGTGGTTGTGAAACTTGACGGGAACTGCGAGTTTCAATACGTATTCGTAGCGCTCGGCCTCGGCATCGAAGCTGCCGACGGGGAAGAGCTCCGGCTGGCATGAGGTTATGAGTTCAACCATGTCAAGATCGTTACGGCTCACGTAGATCCGGGTCAGGCTCGCAAGAATGGCCTCCAGATCCAGGGCCATGGTCTTGTACGGGATGAACTCGACGATCTTCCTGCGGGTTGTCTTTGACTCGGTGGGACTCATCGTGGCCTCCTCCTCGACAAGGATGATACGGATCGGGCAAGAATATATCAATGACAGGGACGAGTCAGTTGCACGCTGGATCCGGAGGCCCCTTGCTTCAGCGGCGCAAGGTCAAGGTGTGCTTGGCTTCCAGCCGAACCGGATCGTACGAGAGCTTGGCCCGGCGCAAGCCCGGGTCCCCGAGATCCTCTTCGCGGTTAATGAAAGTCAGCCCCTGGGCTGCGATGGCGCGGGCGGTTTCCTGGTTGATCACCTGATACAGCCCCTTCTTGTCGCGGAGCGCGCGTTCGAACAGAACCAACGCGGTGGTCGGGTTGAGACGGTCGTAGATAGAGAAGGCGGCCGGCCGATCGTCAATGCGCAGGAGCAGTCCACGAAGCCCGAGCGCAGCGAAGTCGCGAATCGCGGTCGTGAGCGCCTGGCTTTCCTGCTGCAGGGTAAGCGTCGTGCGTTTGGCCGCGATGTCGTCGCCGACTTCGAGACATTCCTGGCTGTGCTGCGGGCCGAGCGGCTCGATCCGCCAGGCGTAGAGCCGCGTGGCCTGCTGGACCAGGTTGCGCTTCTTGGCGTAGTGGCTGCCGGCCAGCGCCGCCAGGTCTTCAGTGCGGTACACGTAGTTCGCGCTGTCGCGATTCGCGACCACGTGGAAATGGGCAGCAAAAGTCGGATGGCGCGCCAAGAACTCGGCGCTGACCGATTCGATGACCAGCGGTGTGGGCAGTTTGCGAGCGTGGGAGAGCAAAGTTTCCTGCAAGGGTTCGGAAAACTGTCCCAATGGTTGCAGCAGTCTGGGCTGGGGATCGGGGTCGACCTGGGCGCAGATCAAGAGCGTATCCGGCTGGGCGACGGCGTAGTGGTAATGGAAAACCGACGACCAGACGCACAGCGAAGCCGAACTGTAGTCAGACAGGGGTTGCGGGTGGCGGGCCAGAAAATCGTCCACGAGCGCGCGCTGCTCGATCTCGATGGGCGCGAAGGGGAATCCCAGAAAAGCCGTCGCAGTCAGGAGCGCACCTGGTAGAGCATGGGTTGAAAGCCAGTGAGGGGCTGGTATCCCAGGGCCTCGTAGAACTTCTGCGTGCCTGGCTCGGCCACCAGGCCAATCCAGGTCAGGCCCGCGGCCACGCAGCGATCGGTCAGGCGCCGGATGATCTCGCGGCCGATGCCGCGTCCGCGGAATTCCGGGAGCACGACCACGTCCTGGATGTACCCGTCGCTGGCGCCGTCGGAAATCACGCGCCCCATGCCCACGACGCGGCCCCCGGGCTCGCGCGCCAGGAGAAAACAGAGGCTGCCGCGTATCATCTGGGGAATCGCCGCACGCCAAGCGGGCTCTTCTTGCCACCAGCCGCCGGCGCGATAGAGGTCCACGATGGTCTCGCTCGGGGCGCTGGTGACGTTTTCATAGACGATGTCGAGCATCGAATACTGGTTCCTTCTCGATTGCCTTGTTTGTACCATTGACTGCAATCCCGACAAGCCGATGCCAAAAGATTTGTCAGCATGGCCGCAGGTTGACCGGTCGCTACCGACCGGAGAGCATCCCTATCTCAAGGTTTTGCCGGCGGTGAAGTCCAGTCCAGCCTTGGTGCGCATCGCCGCGCTTCCGGCCGCGCGCGATCGCCTGCTGGAACGGGCGCGTGTGCAAATCCGCGGCCATCAAGGCTACGCCTTCGTCGACGTCGACGTGCCCTGCATCGTGCTGTCGGAGTGGTACTTTCGCAGCGGCTCGGATCGCGATCTCTATCTCGACCTTCTGCACGAGCTCACGCATCTGCGCCAGCTCGACGAGGGGTTGGATCTGTGGGATGAGAGATTCGCGTACGTGGATCGACCCACCGAGATAGAAGGCTACGCGGTAGCCATCGAGGAAGGACGCCGGCTGGGCATGACCGGCGAGGACGTCGCCGACCATCTGGCCACTCCCTGGATGACCGCGGCCGATACTGTCCGGCTGCTCGCGCACGTCGACGGGTTCCTGGCCACCGGGGTGCTGCCCAATCTCGCGGCCGCGAAAATTCCGGCGCCCCGCCGCTCGCGGCGTCCGTGGTAGCGGGCGCGGCGTGAATGCAGGAAGGCGAGGACGACGGGCGGCCGCAACCCGGCTGACTTAGAGGGCGTCTGAAAAGCTGTCTTGGGCGTTCACCCGGCGCGAACCCGGCCGCATCCAGCACCCGACGATTGTGTAGATATCCTCACCCCCAGCCCCTCTCCTGGAAAGGAGAGGGGAGCCGGGAACATCAATCGCCGCCCCGCATCTTCCGACTCCCCTCTCCGTTGCGGAGAGGGGCTGGGGGGTGAGGTTGCAATTCTCCGGTCGTCGCTGTTGCCCATGCCTTCCCTTTCCAGTCCTTGTCCGTCGCCTTTGCCCCCAACGATCATTTGCTTGACACATCACGCGGCCAATCCGGACATGCTCTGAGCCCTTTCAGACGCCCGCTTAGACGCCTTCAGTGAACATCGGCCCCCGCGGCTTCTCGGCTTCTCCCGTCTCGATCCTTTCGTATTCCGCAATCACCTGCGCGCCCAGCAGCAGCAGCGTGGCGGCCACTTCCAGGCTGAGCAGCACGATGATGCCCGTGGCGAGCGAGCCGTACACCACGCTCACCTGTGACAGCGTGCCGAAATACCAGCGCAGCCCATGGCGGATGAATTCCCAAAGCAGGCCCGCCGTGGCGCCGCCGATCAGCGCGTGCTGCGCCGACAGCCTGCCTACCGGCATGAAGTAGTAGACCGCTGAGATGAGCAGAACTTCCACGGTCACGCCGCCGACGTAGATCAGCAAGCGTGAGAAGCCGCTTAACGACCAGCTATGCCCCAGGATGGCGAGATTTGCACCGCCTATCGTCACCAGGTCGGCGATCACGAACGTGCCCACGAACAGCGCCGCGCCGATGAAAACGATGTAGCCGAAAGGCAGCAGCAACAGGGAAACCAGGAAATGCCGCCTGCGCTTGGTCACGCGGTGGAGGAAAATCACCGAAATCGCGCTCTCCAGCACCTTGAAGCCAAGCGAGCTGAAGAACAACATCGTGATGAGCAGCACCCAGCCGATCACCTCGCGGTGCTGGAGGAACCTCCGCAGCTCCGTCACCACCGCCTTGCCTTCGCCCGGCACCACGTATTCCAGTGCCTGGCGCAACGTTGCCAAGAGCACGTTCTGGTCGATCACTTGCGACAGCGCGATAACCATGAGGATGAGTAGCGGCGAGATGGAGAGGAGCGCGTAGTACGCGACTGCACCGGCGAGGAGCAGGCCCTGGTTTGCCTGGAAGGCTTTCAGAACCTGGAGCGCGAAGGCGACTGGGTTCTTGAGGACGTGGACGGTGCGAGGGTCGACGATCTTCATGGGTGGGCTCCTACCTGCAAACCCTGATCACGTACCAGCGGTTCGGAGTACACTAGGAGATTCAACTGCGAACGCATCTCGTCTTTGAATCCGTTCACCATGGCGCTGGGCTTTGGTGGACTCGATTGCGAAAGGAAGCCCCATGAAGAAGGTATACCATCTCGGTGTCACAGCGGGCCTCGCCATCTGTTTGATCGCTCCCGTCGCATCGGCGGATGTCACCATCGATCGCGCCACGAAGTACCAGAGCATCGAAGGCTTTGGATT
>Ga0265329_10000276_pt1 | contig 27191 bp, 22 predicted proteins | sample 41627metaG_FD_202091 | JGI IMG/M metagenome (GOLD analysis project Ga0265329, IMG submission 202091) | Rhizosphere microbial communities from Carex aquatilis grown in University of Washington, Seatle, WA, United States - 4-16-27 metaG | ecosystem: Host-associated > Plants > Roots > Rhizosphere...
AGTTTTTTTCTCATAGTATTGATTTAGGATACCTAATTTACTCCGATTGCGGACTAAAAATGCGGTTTTAGTCAATGGCCACGGGCATAAACCAGCTTTTCACCAACCAAATTTTGGTACGCCGCCACGACCGCGACTATTGACAAAATCGTTTTTTTGGTGTATATTGTACGGTTAATCAATTTAAATCGATCACGTAATTGATATGCAAAATAGATTCATAAAGATCGCCGCCGGGCTTGTTTGCGCCGCTGTTTTGGTTATTCCATTGGCAACGCATGCCGCAGTTTATGAAAGCGCGGCGACCAACGCGCGCTTCAATAACCCTTGGTCGACCGGCGTCGGCACTTACAACGGCACGCTGTATTTCAGCGTCTCCGCGCCCAATTTGACCAAACACATTTTTCAAGAAAAGGATTCGGGCGCGCCCGAGATATTGGATACGATCAACGATCCTTCCAATCGCCGCTATATTTATGTAAGCGTCCGAATGGATCAGAACGCCGCCAATGATTCGTCGAGCGGCCCGTTCACGACCAAAATTTTCCGCTACGATCTTGATACCGGAAAGATCGTTCGCATTTATCGCGCCGCCGGCGGATCGGGTTATCTCTTCCTCGGATTCGACGGGAACAAACTTATTCTCCTCGATGCCGCTTACGGCGACAACAGCCCGGGACCGGGTTGGCTGGACGAAGAATTGGCCAAACCGACGCTGACCTACATTAGCGTCGCGAACCCGGCTAAAGGCGTGTCGACCTACAAACCCGGCGCAAAATTTCACGCCATGAAAGTCGCGGTCGCCAACTCAAATTTAAGTTTTTAATCAAAACAAAAACCGCCCCGATGACCATCGGGGCGGTTTTTGTTTAAGGCTGAAAAACATTCGATCGCTTAAAAAGCGATTTTTTGATACAATAGAACAAAGATCTTAGATGTATTTCATGTCCAATAGAAGCATCAGGCACTTGTTTCCGTGGCTGTTTTTAGCGATCGTCATATTATCGATCGCTTCGGCGGTAATATTTGAATTAAAGGCCGACGACCCGAAAGGCGAAGAGAATGTGGTAAAAAAGATCTACTATGAAGTTGAGCGCATCATCATCCCGATCAAACCGGCGATAAGATTGAATGTGCCTTATCATCGCCAACAGCACGCCCTTTCTTGCGAGGTCGCATCGCTCCTTATGGCGCTTAACTTCAAAGGAGTTAACGTTACGGAAAACGAACTGATCGCGCTGCTGCCCGTTTCCGACCCGGGACCGAGGCAGCGGGGAAATATTTGGGGCGACCCCAATTTGGGGTTTGTCGGAAATATAAACGGCAATATGCCGAATACCGGTTATGGAGTTTATGACCAACCGATCTATGACCTGGCCGCGAAATATCGGACGGCAAAGATCATGACCAACGCGACGGTAGGTGACCTTACTGCGGAACTGGGGAACGGAAACGCGATCGTTGTCTGGGGCGTGATCGGGGGCGGAAAGGATATTTCATGGAAAACCTCCGACGGGCAAACCATTTATGCAAAAATGGATGAGCATGCCCGAACGCTCATCGGTTTTACCGGTACGTCCGATGCTCCGCAATTGATGATCTTGCTCGACCCCATTTACGGCGAAATAAGATTACCGGTCGCTGATTTTTTAAAGAATTGGCAGAGGCTCGACCAAAGGGCCGTGGCCGTCGAATAGCCGTCGAGAATCAATGAAAATTAATTTTAAAAATGCCATCATCGTTTTCGCGCTTGCCGGATCGATCGGCTTGGGGCCGGTTGCGATCGCGTCGGCCGGCGCCGGCCAACCGGTCTATGCGGGGCCGCGAACCGGTATCCCCGTCGGCGCTCCCAAGGCGTACGGTTTTTGGTCCTTTGCCATTATCGATGGCGGGAAGATCTCGCGGTCGGGCCAGCCGCTTATTTCGGAATTCAAGTGGCTTAAGAATAACGGCTGGAAAAGCGTTGTCGACCTGCGAACTGACGGCGAATATAAAGAGGTAGGGGACGACCTGAAATTGTCCGGATTCAAAGCGCTCGGTTTCAATTATCTGGCGCTTCCGATCCGCGACGGGGCCGTACCGACCGCAAAACAAGCGCAGCAATTTTTGAAATTCGCGTCCGATCCGGCCAATCAACCGATCGAGGTTCATTGCCGCGGCGGCTACGGCCGCACCGGAACGCTGATCGCCTTATACCGCTATTCGATCGACGGCTGGACCATGCCGCAAGCGATCGCTGAATCAAAGTTGTACATGGGCGGCATCGACAGCGGCCAGAAAAAATGGCTTTTGAATTGGGCTAAAAATTATCCAAAAACGCCGAAGTGAACATATGCCGAAAAACGGCGCCGCGTTTAATCTTACGCGAATATGCGCTATGATATTGGCAGGACGAGCGTTAAAAATTATTTGCGAATATATATGAAAACATTCATTAAGTGGACGGCCTGGGGTGCCGGCATTGTGGTCGTCGTTTTCTGCGTAGCCGCGATCGGCTCCCGCCTTTTTTCGCCTAAAAAAGCCGTGGCGCAAGCGCCAAGCATTCCGACGGTTGCGGTTCAAGACCTGGCAAAAGCCGGCTTTACCGGTTCGTCGATTCAGCCGCCGGTCGGCGGTCGGTTCCAGCCGCCGACGTATTATTTTCGCGTCAAAGAAAGCTCCGATGATTCCGGCTGGAAAGAGGACGGCGTCGCCAATTTGGTGGCTGTAAATATTTTTCCGACGCCGTGGGCGACCGCGGCGGTAACCGACGCAAATGCGACCAATGATCTTTCGGGTCGTGCGAACGTTTGCGGTTCGCGCGTCGGCGTTTATTTTTGCGTCATCGGACCGGACCAAAAGAAGGGCGAAGCGCTCCTCAATATTTTAAAAGCGAAATAATTAAAATCACCATGCCCGGCTTGAAGGTTTTTGGAAAATGGCTCGCCGTATTCGTGATCGCCGCGACGGCGATTGTCGGAACGGTTTTTTTATTGCAACGCGCGAACGGCTCGAAAAAAACGGCCGGCACGGCCGCGCCCGGCGTCGAGCTTCCGTCGGGCGGCGCTGTCGAGCAAACGCTCGCGCCAATATCCATCGACGGGATATTGTTTTGCATGCCGCATTCACCGGCGAATATCGGCCCGGACTGTTATATGGGAATTCAAACCAAAGATAAAAAAAATTACGCTTTGGTCGGCGCCAACGGCCGGCCCGTGCCTACGGACACTTATACAACGGGCAACCCCGCCCATATCGACGGGTCGTTGGTTCAAGCTCCGGATTTAAAAAAGATGTTGGATATTGACGGCGTGATCGAGATACGCTAGACGGCCATGCTTCCTTTTGGCCATGTTGCCGCCGGATATTTGTTAAGCGAAGGTTTTTTGTTTTTTGCAAAACCGCCGGTTTCCCCTCATGAGGCGCAATGGCTTGTCGGTATAGGAACTTTTTCTTCTTTTGCTCCGGATCTTGATATGTTCCATGCCTTCATTAAAGAAGGCAAGCTGCAGAACAGGGGCGGAGACGGGGGACATCGCCGCTATCTAACGCATGCGCCGCTCTTATGGCTCGCCCTCGGACTTTTTATCGCGCTCGTCGGACGAAGCGTTTTTTGGTTGAGCGCGGGTGCGTTGGTTTGGCTCGGATCATGGAGCCACTTTCTTCTTGATTCGATGGACGTGGGCGTTCGTTGGCTGTATCCGTTCAGCGGGCGGTTTTTCGCGCTGAAAGATCCCGGCCTTTCGGAACCCAACGATGTTCAAGGTTTTTTTCCGCATTGGTGGAACCTTTTAAAAAAATATTGGCAGCGAACGCCGTTCATCGTATGCCTCGAGGCCGTGCTTGTTCTTTTTGCCTTGCTATATCTTGCATTTTCATTGCATTAATACCCACGCTTCCCGATCATGTTAAATATCGTTCATTCGCCTTGCCGTTGTTTATGATAAACGGTATATTTTATTAAGCTCCGGTCATATTAAAGAGGACGGAGCATGAATTTTTTATGAAAAGGACCGGTTCATCGATACTCGCGTTGAACGTCGGCTCGTCGAGCATTAAGTTCGCGCTTTTTGTCGGCGCAGATCCGCAAAAGCGGATATTCGAAGGCGCGATCGAGCGGATCGGCCGGCCGGATGCGGCTTTTTGGGTTAAGGACGAGGCGGAGGCTGATGATTTTTCACGGCCGGTCAAAGCGACGAACCACACACGCACGCTGGCGATCTTGATCGGTTGGCTCGCGAAGCGCCTCGAGGGGGAGAGATTGGCCGCCATCGGGCACAGGGTGGTGCATGGCGGGCCGGTTTACGGTCGGCCGGAATTGATCACGGCGAAAATGATCGCCAAATTGCGCGGGTTTATTGCTTACGATCCTGAGCACATGCCCGAAGAGATCGCGGCGATCGAATCGTTCCGCGCTCATTTTTCCAAAGTGCCGCAGGTCGCCTGTTTCGACACGGCTTTTCATCACGACCTGCCGCGTGTCGCGAAAATCTTCCCCATCCCGCGAAAGTATGAAAAGCAAGGCGTGCGCCGGTACGGGTTTCACGGCTTGTCGTATGAATTCATGATGGAAGAATTGGCTTCTCGACATACTCAAGGCGGACGCGTCATTCTCGCGCATTTGGGAAGCGGCGCGAGTCTCGCCGCCGTCGATCGCGGTTGGCCGATCGATACCAGCATGGGGTTAACGCCGGCGGGCGGCGTGCCAATGAGCACCCGAAGCGGCGACCTTGATCCGGGCCTGGTCGCGTTTTTGTCGCGGAAGGACAGAATTAACGCAAAACAATTCAATGACATGGCCAATTTTAAATCGGGCTTGCTCGGGATATCCGAGACGAGTTCCGACATGAAAGAGCTGTTGCGCCGCGCCGCGCGCGATGCTCGTTGCGCCGAAGCGGTCGCGGTCTTTTGCTATCAGGTCAAGAAAACGATCGGCGCTTACGCCGCCGCGCTTGGCGGATTGGATACGCTGGCGTTCGCGGGCGGCATTGGCGAGAACGCGCCGGCGATCCGCGCGATCGTCTGCGACGGGCTTGGGTTCTTGGGGATCAAGCTTGCAGAAGGCAAGAATGCCGCAAACGCCCCTTTGGTGAGCGCCAAATCAAGCCGGGTCGCCGTTCACGTGATCCATACCGACGAGGCGCTCATGATCGCCAAGTCGGTCGCTCGACTGTTGAATCATAGAATAAAGAAATGAATTATGCCCCAAGCAAAAAAGATCAGCATTAAAAACAAGGTTCTTTCACCGGAGCTCTTGAACAAGATGGATGCCTATTGGCGCGCCGCCAACTACCTTTCGGTCGCCCAAATTTACCTTTACGACAATCCGCTCTTGAAAGAGCCGCTCAAGCTTTCGCACGTGAAGCCCATTGTGGTCGGGCATTGGGGCACGACGCCCGGACAGAATTTCATCTATGTCCATTTGAACCGCGTTATCAAGGAGAACGACCTTAACATGATCTATATCGCCGGCCCGGGCCACGGCGGCCCGGCTATTGTCGGCAATGTGTATCTTGAGGGCACTTGGAGCGAAGTGTATCCCGATATCACCCAAGACGAGGCCGGGCTTAAAAAATTGTTCAAGCAATTCTCGTTCCCCGGCGGAATTTCCAGCCATGTCGCGCCGACAACACCCGGTTCTATCCACGAAGGCGGGGAGCTGGGTTACTCGCTCTCGCACGCTTTTGGCGCCGCTTTTGACAATCCAAACTTGATCGTCGCCTGCGTCGTAGGCGACGGGGAAGCGGAAACGGCCTCGCTCGCGACCGCCTGGCACTCGAATAAATTCTTAAACCCCATTACCGACGGCGCCGTTCTGCCGATCCTGCACTTGAACGGCTATAAGATCAACAATCCCACGGTGCTCGCGCGCATCACCCATAAGGAATTGGAGCAGTTTTTCCGCGGTTGCGGCTGGGAGCCGTATTTTGTCGAAGGCGACGAGCCGGAAAAAATGCACCAGCTCATGGCCGCCGCGCTTGATAAAGCGGTCGGGGAGATCAAACGGATCCAAAGCCATGCCCGCGCCGAGAATGATCCCAAGCGGCCGAAATGGCCCGTGATCGTTCTGCGTTCGCCCAAGGGCTGGACCGGACCAAAGACGGTCGATGGCAAGCCGGTCGAAGGAACGTCGCGGTCGCACCAAGTGCCGCTCCTGGTCGATCAAGATCATCCCGACCATGTCGCCGCGCTTGAGCGCTGGCTTAAGAGTTACAAGCCCGAAGAATTGTTTGATGATAACGGGCGGTTCCGGCCGGAGCTTGCCGCGCTCGCGCCTAAAGGCGAACGACGCATGGGCGCCAATCCGCATGCGAACGGCGGACTGCTTTTGCGCGACCTGCGCATGCCCGACTTTCATGTGCACGCCGTATCGGTGCCTTTTCCGGGCGCCGTTTCCGAAGGCGGCACGGTCGTTCTGGGAAAATTTTTGCGCGACGTGGTCAAATTGAACCAGGACCAGCGCAACTTTCGCGTTTTCGGGCCCGATGAAACGGTCTCCAATCTCCTTACTTCGGTTTTTGAAACGACCAACCGCCAATGGGACGCCAAGACGGAAAAAAACGATGAATTCCTTGCACCCGACGGCCGCGTGCATGATTCAATGTTAAGCGAGAATCAGTGCGAAGGCTGGCTTGAGGGCTATTTGCTCACCGGCCGGCACGGCTTGTTCAACAGCTATGAGGCCTTCATCCGCATCGTCGACTCGATGTTCAGCCAGCACGCCAAGTGGCTCAAAGTGACGCGCGAGCTGCCGTGGCGCCGGCCCATTTCGTCCCTCAACTTCTTACTCGCCTCGCACGTGTGGCAGCAGGACCATAACGGCTTCACGCACCAGGACCCGGGCTTTCTTGATCATGTGGTGAACAAAAAGGCGTCGATCGTGCGCGCGTATTTGCCGCCCGACGCCAACTGCCTGCTTTCGGTCTTTGATCACTGCCTGCGCAGCCGGCATTACGTGAACGTGGTGGTGGCCGGCAAACACCCGCTTCCGCAATGGCTTACCCTGGACGAAGCGGTCGTGCATTGCACCGAAGGCGTCGGCATTTGGCAGTGGGCGAGCAACGATCAAGGCGCCGAGCCCGACGTGGTCATGGCCTGCTGCGGCGACTCGCCGACGCTCGAGACCTTGGCCGCCGTCTCCATTTTGCGCGAGCACTTGCCGGAATTGAAGATCCGCGTCGTGAACGTCGTCGACCTGATGAAGCTCCAGCCGGAGAGCGAACATCCGCACGGCCTTTCCGACCGCGATTACGACTCCATTTTTACCAAGGACAAACACATCATCTTTAATTTTCACGGCTATCCGTGGCTTATTCACCGCTTGGCCTACCGGCGCGTCAACCAAAACTTGCATGTGCGCGGCTATAAGGAAGAGGGTACGATCACAACGCGCTTCGACATGCGGGTGCAAAACGACATTGACCGATTCCACCTGGTAGGCGACGTGATCGACCGCTTGCCGCAATTAGGCGACAAGGGCTCGTATGTGAAGCAGATGATGCAAGACAAATTGGTCGAGCACAAGCAGTACATCGCCAAATACGGCAAAGACATGCCCGAGATCGATGATTGGAAGTGGGGTCCGCCGCCCGTTCGCGCGTAAACTTTTAATATTCATTATTTTTTACTATGGGAAAGACAGCGATCGTCACCGGCGCGGGAAAGGGGATCGGCAAAGGCATTGCTACCGCCTTGGCCAAGGACGGATTTAATGTCGTGGCGGCGGATTTGAACAAGGGCGACGCCGAGGCCGTTGCCAAAGAGTTGCAATTGCTTGGCGTCGAAGCGGTCGGCGCTCTCTGCGATGTGTCGAACGCCGCTTCGGTCGAAGCGCTCTTCAAGCAAACGGTTGAAAAGTTTGGCAAGCTCGATGCGTTGGTCAACAACGCCGGCATCTATCCGTTCGTTCCGTTCGATAAAATGACCGAAGCGGATTGGGACAAAGTAATGGCCGTTAATTTGAAAAGCGTTTTTCTTTGCTCGCATGAGGCGGCAAAAATATTGCCGCCGGGCGGTCGGATCGTGAGCGTTTCTTCCGTCGCCTCGTTGATCGGCTTTGAAGGGCTGACGCATTATTGCGCCTCGAAAGGCGGGATCAACGGATTCACGCGCGCGCTCGCGCTCGAGCTTGCGCCGCGCAAGATCACGGTTAACGCAGTTGCCCCCGGCGCCATCAACACGCCCGGCGCCTCGGGCGGCGGGACCGAACAGATCAAGCAAACTATTGCGATGATCCCGCTGGCCCGCATGGGTGAGCCCGCCGACATCGCGAACGCCGTCGCTTTCCTTGTTTCGGATAAGTCCGACTACATCACCGGCCAAGTTATTGTCGTGGACGGAGGATGGACGCTGCGATAGCGCTAATTTTCCCTAGCGTCGGCCAGCGCGAGAGGGTATAGTTTAAGACTATGAGTTCGCCTTCCAACGAATTGGTTTCCTATATAAGTACGGGTCTGGCCGCCGGAAAAACACCCGACGCGTTGCGTGCCGAGCTTAAAACGGTCGGCTGGGCCGATGCTGATGTTGAGGCGGCTTTTGTCGCGCCCGCCGCAACACCGGTACGAACCGAACCGAATTCCAAAACAACATCGCTTATTTCGTGGAAACCGATCGTTATTGCGATCGGCGCGGTCGTTATCGTCGGCGCCGCGGCCGCGGTTTTCCTCTTTTTGAGAAATTCAAAACTAAACTCGTCGCCCGGTCTGGCGAATACGCCGCCTGAAAACATCCCCGCCGTCAACGCGGCCGTTGACAGCTCGGGCGGCAAGGCCAAAGATGATGCCAAGATCAATGATCTTGATCTCATGGTTTATTCGGCAAATGTGCCCGCTACGCAAAATGCGTATTTTGATGAAGCGACGCTTAATGGGGTAACTGATAAATCGGATGTCAGCCCCAATGGCGATATTTTAAAACAATTATCCGGCGCCGATCCGTGGAACCAGGCGTTCGTCGACGATATCGTGAACAAGAACGGACTGTTCATAACAAATTTTGCCGATGCCGTGAAAAGGCCAGGTTTCCAAGTGCCCGAATACAGCGATCCGCGATCGTTCGGTTCGACGGCGTCGGAAATTAAGTTTGATCAACTCGACCGCTTGACCGAGATTATTGCGCTTGAAGGTCTCTCTTCGGCGAAGAAAGGGGACGTCCCCGACGGCGCGGCGGAGGCGCTGGCCGTCGCCCTATACGGGCAGAAAATGGCCGATTCGCAAATTGGCGCGAGCGGATATTTGGTCGGCTTGAGCATCAAAAAAACCGGTTTGGAAACGCTCATGAAAATATTGGCGTTCGCAAAACCGTCTTCGGATTTGGCCGGCCAGCTCGACGGTTCGCTTGTCGCCTTTGACGATACGTCGTCTTCGCTTGCGATCTCTTTCAAGATCAGTTATTGGATCGACCGCAACAAGCTTACGGGCATCATCAATGATCCGGCAAAATATTACCCCGACATTGCGCCGGAAAAGTTCAATGATCTTTATTTTTTTGAACCCAATAAAACGATCAATTTGATGGGCGATGACGTCCGCGCCGCGGCTGCACTTGCCGTCGGGCCGTGCCGCGAATTTACCGACCCGGTCATAAGCGACGCTGACCTCGCCGCTCTTCAGAAAATGGATACCGAGAACGGATTCGGAAAATTGTACGCGTCAAGTTTGCAAACCGGCTGGGCGGCGCCGTTAAACGCCCGCTGCGCCGATACCACCCTCGTCGCTTCCGTCCGCAACGCGCTCGCGCCATTTATAAAAGGAAAATAATTTTTCAACGCTTTTCTGTCGAGGCTAAGCCCCGACATAAATATCGTGCCATTGACACGAACGGAGTTTTGCGATTATATGATCTTTCGGAAATAACGGAATTTCAACGAGGAGGTCTTTGAAATGGACAGGATCATCGGAATATTGCTGTTGATCGACGCCGCCATCCAGCGCCGATTTGACGCGTTCGTCTTCTTTCTCATGCGCCGGTTCGGCTGGCAAAAGTCGATCATCCGCTATGCGCTGTGGGGGGTGATTCTCCTTTGTGCGCTGATCGATATATACTGCCAGTGGATCAAAGCCGGATGCAAGTTGCAGTGGAAGTTGGTCTGGGACGGTCTTTGGATACTGCCGATGATTTTTTTGCAGTGGAGGGATCACAAATACGATCGTGCGGCCGAAGAAAGGGGTATGCGCTCGCTCGCTGACGCTCACCCGTTCGGAATGATTCGGGTCATCAAGGCGCTGATCTTTTTCTGTACGGTTCAATGGGTGCAAATTGCCGGGTTATGCTGGTTGCTTCCCCGCAAGGGAAGTCCGTACATGGTCTTTATTTCGAAAGTAAACGACATTTCGATCACCGTTTTCCTTTTGAGTTATTTGTCGTTGCTCTATCTCGCTTGCACGCCGCCAACCGCGCCGCCTGAAAAAGAAAAAGCAAGGGTGCTTGTTCCCGCGCCGCAACCTTCGTCCTGATTGCTTCGGCGATCTCAACCCGCTACGGTTCGGTCACTCGACCGGCTGTCGCGGGTTTTTTTAATCATGGTTTTATATGATGTTTCATGCTAGCCTATATACCTATATATATGAAGAGAATATCGTTTATCGCGGTTATTTTAATGGCGGGAGCATTCGCGCCCGTTTCTTTTGTTTTGGCGCAAACAACCCCGGCGGCGCGCTTGCCGGTTCCGTATGTGAGCGAGGTGCCCGACGGAAAATGGATCGGCTCGTGGAAGAATGCTTGCGAAGAGGCGAGCATAACTCAGCTTCAGGCCTATTATTCTGGCCAAAAAACGATCAGCATCGCGAACGCCAAAGCGTTCATGCAAGGCCTTTTTAACGTCGAACATAAATTGTGGAACTCGGACGCGAATACTGATACGTCGCGCACGCTTAAACTCATTACCGATGATTCCGACTTTAACGGACGCATTGTCGAAGCGCCGACGGTTGATGACATAAAAGCCGAGCTTGACGCCGGCCGGCCGGTCATTGTTCCGCTTAACGGTTTTACTTTGGGGAATAAAAATATCCCGTTTTTGGCGTCTGGCTCGGGTTACCACATGTTCGTGATCATCGGTTATGACGTGTCCACGGGCGAGTTCATCACCAACGACACGGGCGACACCGTTAATGGTCCGGGCCACCGCTACAAATACGCCCGGCTCATGAATGCGATCCACGATTACGACAGCGCCGACCAAAAGACCGACGGCTCGGCTCGCGCCATTTTCACTTATCCCAAGCTCGCGAAAACGGCGGACAGCCACCGAATTTATTTCTTGGCCGGAAACATCAAGCAATATGTGAGCGGGCCGTCGGTGTTTGCCGCCAGGTCGTGGAGCTGGGCTTGGGTCAATGTCGTCGCCTCCGATTGGCTCGCCGGTTTTAAGGACGGCGCGATCATCAAACCTTAATAATGAAGCGTAAAACATAAAGCATGAAACATTCCGTAAGAATGCTTCGTGTTGCGTGTTTCATGCTTCATTTTTTGTTATACTGAAAACATGAACAAGATCAAAAAATTTTTAAAGCGCCTTGGTCCCGGCTTCATCACCGGCGCGGCCGACGACGACCCGTCCGGCATCGCCACTTACTCTCAGACCGGCGCGCAGTTCGGCTACGCGCAGCTTTGGATCGCGCTGTTTGCGACTCCGTTCATGATCGCAATCCAGGAGATGTGCGGCCGGATCGGCCTCGTCACAGGGCGCGGCTTGGCGTCGGTGATCAAGGCGCGGTTCGGCAAGACCGTGCTTTTGATCGCGGTCGCGTTGCTCCTAGTCGCCAACACGGTTAACATCGGCGCCGACCTCGGCGCCATGGCCAGCTCGGCGCAACTTGTTTTTGGCGGCGGCTTCATGATCTGGATCATCGGCATGGTCGTCTTCATTTTGTGCCTGGAGATCTTCATCACCTACAAGACCTATTCGCGGTATTTGAAATATTTCGCCCTGACCCTTCTCGCATACATCGCAGCAGCTTTCGCGGTCAAGCAGGATTGGGCGCAAATTTTACGATCGGTGTTCGTGCCGACTGTGATCATGAGCAAAGATTATTTTTTCAATCTTGTGGCTATTTTGGGCACGACAATTTCGCCGTATCTTTTTTTCTGGCAAACAAGCGAAGAGAACGAGGAAGAGATCGCCTCCGGCAAACTCAAGGCAATGGACGAGGGCGCGCCCAAAGTGACGGCGCGCGATATCAAAGGAATGCGTTTCGACACGATCGCCGGGATGATCTTTTCTAATATAATCACTTTCTTCATCATCGCGACGACCGCCTCGACCCTGGGGCGAGCCGGCATCATGAACGTATCGACCGCGACCGAAGCGGCCGCGGCGTTGCGTCCCTTGGCCGGACCTTTCACTTCGATCATTTTCGCCCTCGGCGTGATCGGCACCGGGCTCTTGGCCGTCCCGGTCTTGGCCGGTTCCGCCTCTTACGCGGTGGCGGAAACTTTGGGTTGGCACTCAGGCCTATATCGCAAATTCAAGGACGCGCACGGTTTTTACGGGATCATCACCATTGCGACGCTTGTCGGAATTCTTATCAATTTCATGGGCATCCCGCCGTTCCGCCTGCTCTATTACGCGGCGGCGCTTAACGGGATCATCGCGCCCGTGCTCATGGCGCTCATTTTGCTCGTGGCCGGGAATAAGCTGATCATGGGGCGATACGCGAACGGCCCGCTCGCGAAAATATTCGGTTGGACCGCGACGGCGGCCATGTTCGCCGCCTCGGTCGCGCTCTTTGTCATGAGTTGACCGCAGCGCCGTTTTTCGCTATCATAAAGGCGATATGTCGGAAGAAAAACGCGTTATTTCTATCTCGACCGGCACGATGATCCGCGTCGTTCTGGTGCTTTTCGGCGTCTGGTTCGTTTATGTTACCCGCGGCCTTATCGGCGTTCTGCTTGTGGCGATAATGCTGGCGGCCGTCATGGATCCGATCGTCGATTGGTTCGAGAAAAAACACATTCCCCGCTCGGTAACGGTCACGCTTTTATACGTCGTGATCTTTGTTATTTTGGCCGTTCTTCTGTTGGCCATCATTCCGCCCGCGATCGTCGAAGTGAAAGGCATGGCCGAAAATTTCGGCGGGTTTTGGAAGAAGGTCGTTTCCAGCTTTGACGCTCTGCGTTTGATCTCGGCTCGCTACGGTTTGGAAACCAGTTTTCAGTCGAGCATCGACGCGCTTAACGACGCGTTGAGCGGTTCGTTCGCGAACCTGTTCTCGACCGTTACCGGCGCGCTGTCCGGCATTGTTTCTTTTTTCATCATGCTTGTCATCTCGTTTTTTTTGGTGGTGGAAAAAGACAGCATCAGGGATATCGTCAACTCCATTTTGCCCAAGCGGCATCACGAGCGTGTCGGCTCAATGCTTATTAAAATGCAGCATAAGGTTGGCCAGTGGCTCATCGGGCAGTTGGTGCTCATGCTCTTTATCGGCGTTCTTTCTTACATCGGCCTGCTCATCTTTGGCGTGAAGTACGCCCTGCTGCTCGCGGTCTTGGCCGGCGTTTTTGAGGTCGTTCCGTATTTGGGCCCGGTCGCCGCCGCCGTTCCGGCCATTTTTTTCGCGGTGGCCGATTCGCCAACCAAAGGAATATTGATCCTTGCCTACTATTTGGTCATTCAGCGCGTCGAACATATGGTTCTGGTGCCGAAAATAATGCAAAAAACGACGGGTCTTAATCCGATCATGGTGATCTTGGCGCTTTCGGTCGGGTTTACCGTTGGCGGCGTCGCCGGCGGCCTTTTGTCCATTCCGGTCGCCGCCGCCCTTAATGCGCTCTTGAACGATTACCTCGAGAAACAGAATAAACAAATTGCATGAATTCTTCACTCACCTCGGCTTGGCGCCGGGTCTTCTCTTATTTGCCTTTTTTAGCGACCGCGATCATTTTTGCGGCGTTATACGAAGTTTCGCGCGATTCCGGTTTTTTCCCTTATTCCGTGGCCGCGCTCGGCGCGGTCGTTTTGGCGGTGAGCGGCACGCTTTGCATTCAAGCGCTCTTGCGCGGCTCGGCGGTCGCTCCCGGCGCCATGCCGGCGCTGCTCGTCGCCGGCGCGACCTTTGCTTTTCTTTTTCTTGAAGATGCCGTCCTGAGGATCGCGGTCGCCGCCATGGCCTCGGTCCTGTTCTTGGTGCTGGTCCGTCATCTTTCCGAGTCGTCAAAGCTTGAGGGCGCCGCGGCCGAGCTCCGAGCCCTTTCGGAATGGAGCGCGCTTGTCGCTTTGATCGGGCTTTCCGCCGGCCTCCTCGGATCGATCACTTTTTTGAATTTGAACATTTGGCTCGCGGCTCTGGTTTTCGCCGCGGTCGCGATCTATGCGTCGTTCACGCTGTCGCGTCTCGGGCGCGTCGCCGGCTGGCTCGTTCCCGCCGCCGTTTCGGTCATGCTGGTTCAGGGCTTTGTTGTTGTCGCAAACTTGCCAACCTCGCACTGGGTCGGCGCGGGGGTCATCGGCGCCGTTTCTTATTTGCTGTTTTCCATTTTGACCGTTATGCCGTTCGGGTCGTTAAAACGCGCCATTGTTTCGTCCGGAGCCATTTGCGCCGTCTTATTAGCCACGGCTCGCTGGCGTTAACCGTATGAAACATGGAACATGTAACATGAAGCATTTAAGCGCCCGGCGGGCGCAAGAATGTTGCGTGTTTCATGCTTCGTGTTTCATGAGTAATTGACACCTATGAAGCCTGAAAATATCATTCGTATCAAAAAAACGGTGTTTATGATCGGCGTGGTGGCCATGGCGCTTTCCGCCGGCGCGGCCGGCGCGGCGCTTGTCGCGAACGCAGTCATTGGTTCGCTTTCGTTTTCGTCATATTCCGGCGTCGCGCCGGTGACGCAGAATACGATCAAACCAAGTACCACCAAAGTCGATTTTGCCGCCAAGAGCGTGGTGGTTTTTTATAAAAAAAAGGCGGGCGCGACGCCGCTTGATAAAATATTTTTGCCGGGCGATGAGGCGGGAAACGGCGTTGTCCTGACCTCCGACGGCTGGGTCGTCACTTCGAGCTCGGTGCTCGCGGGCCGCGGCGCGCTCACGGCGGTGTTTTCCGATAAAACAACGGCCATGGTCGACCCGGCGAGCGCCGTGCGTGACGATGCCACGGGTTTGGTCTTCATCAAAATCGCCGGCCATGATCTGGACGTGGCCTCGTTCGGCGATGATACGACGCTGCTTGCGGGTGATCCGGTTTTCAGCGTCAGCCCCAATGCCGTTGCCGACGCCGCCGTGCTCGCCCCCAGGCTGCTTCCCGTGCAAGCCAAAACCGATTACGTGGAATCGACCGAACGTTTGAGTCGGCGGATAATGATCGCGCCCTCCGGCCTTGCCGGATCGGCCGTGGTCGACGCTTCCGGCAGTTTGGTCGGGTTGGATATGGGCGACGGCACCGCCGTGCCGGTGTCGTTCATTTCCGAAGTTTTGCATGAGCTTTTTAAAAGCGGCGGTGTTGTTCGTCCGGTCGCGGGCGCCCACTACGTGAGCTTGGACGGTCTCCCCAATGCGCGCGACGCCGGGCTCATTGCCAGCGGTGCGCTTATTACCGGCGGCGTAAAATACCGCGCCACGGAAAAGGGGAGCGCGGCGGAAACGGCCGGTCTCAAGGAAGGCGACGTGATTACCTTTGTGGAACATGATAGAATAAATAATGAAGTAACGCTTGCCGAACGCCTGCAGGATTATGCGCCCGGCGCCAAGATCGAACTGACCGTGGTTCGCGCCGGCAAGGAGATCAAATTGCCGCTAACGCTCAAGTAACATGCCTCAACCGCATTTCGGAAAGATCGCTCTCAAAGGCTGGAAAAAAATATTGCTCTTCGGCGTCGTCGCCATGATCGTCGCCGTCGGTTTGTCGTTCACGCAAAAGCTCAAATATTCTTCGACCGTGCGCATGCTCATCATCCAGCCGTCGTCGCTTAACGTCGATCCGTACACGGCCATTAGGAGCGCCGAGCAGATCGGCAGCAATTTGGCCCAGGTCGTTTACACCACCGACTTTTTCACCAAGGTCACGAACGCGCCCAACTTCAATATCGACCCGACCTACTTTCCGGACAACGACGCCAAGCGCCGCAAGCTGTGGAGCCAGACGGTTTCGGTCAAAGTGGAGAACGGCACGGGCCTCCTCAACATCACCGTCTATCATCCCGACAAGGATCAGGCCACGGCCATCGCCCAAGCGATCGCTTATGTCATGACCAATTACGGCGCCTCTTACGTCGGCGGCACCGGTTTGGAGATCAAGCTTGTCGACGAGCCGTTGGTCTCGAATTTTCCGGTCAAACCGAACCTGCCGGTCAATGGATTCACGGGTTTGGTTTTGGGCGCGCTCTTCGGCGCCGTTTACGTTATTTTGACCGACAAGTCGCGAAAATATTTGGTCGAACATCCGCCTAATTTCGCCTAAATAACGCGGAAGATTTTTACCGTAAAAATAGCGGCAACAGAGCCGCTTTTTTGGTTGTCGGAAACGACTATTGACATTGTATGAAGTTTGTGGTAAGTTTTCACATTCTGTTTTTGGCTGGGGTTGCACGATAAAATATCTTTTTCGAGAACATCGAAGGCGCTGTTCTGCGGCAGAACATCGCCTCCGGCGTTCTCGCTTCAAGGTGAAGCTTACCGGACGCAAGTTCTCTAAAATGCGGCAATCTTTGTCGCAAAAATCGAAATGAAGGGCCATTGGCCCGGGAGGAAAACATGCATTCGATCACGATTTCCGACGCACATGTTCAGTATGCTGTAGGGGCGCTCATCGTCATCGGTCTGGCGGCGGGGCTTCTGTACATCAGAAGTCTCCTCAAGACACATGACAAAGCCATCAGGGGGCTGCGGAAAGATGTCCGAGGGTTGATCGCGGTTGGCCTTGGCAAGGATGTATCCAGCGCCGCGCCCGAAACTCCTGAGTCCGGGTCGGAGCCCAAGAAGGGTATCTCGAAGTGGAAGGTGGGCGTTGCGCTCGTGGTTGTTGCTCTCATCGTCGTCATCTTCATCCCGAAGGACGACGTGTCCGACGCCTCCAAGCACCGCGGCAAGATCGTGGTTGCCGAGTCCGTCAAGGCCTCGGTTTCCGTCGCCGACAAGGAAGATGCGCCTGCGGCCAAGAACGACGCTTGCGGCAAGTGCAAGGTCGAGAAGGTTCCGAATGAGGAACTGACCACCAAAAAGGTCGGCAAAGAGTGGAAGTTCCTCGGGCACAAGTGTGTCGGAGTAAGCGGGGCGCCCGCCGGCAACCTGTCGCAATGCGACGCCTGCGAGGTGGACAACTGTACGGGCGATGACAACACCAGTCCGCCTACCGGCCCCTGCGACCACTGCTCAAAGATCGTTCAATAACTCAACTCGCGTTCGGTCGACGGAACGGGTTCGCCCCGCTCCGTCGACCGATCTCTTACAAATTACGTTTCCGCTCTGAAGCGGTGTGGTATGCGCGTTTTTAGAAACCCTCCTTTCTATAAATGTCACATATCGCACCACTTCACAGTCGAAACATCAAGTCAACAACGGTCATGCAGTTCGACTGCGTTCATTGACCGAAACAGTTTCACAAGAAGAAGGAGATCGCCATGAGGAAGATCGTGTTCATCGCCGTATTGACAGTTCTCGGATTCACAACCAATGCATTCGCCAACGAGGCCGACCAGAAGGTGTGCGAAAACCCGCCCTCGAACGGGGTGTGGCACGGATTGGCCGCCGACGGCTCGAAGTGCGCATGCAAAGAGGGCTACTTCAACAACCGCCGCATTCCCAAGCAGTGGAAGAGGAACATGGAGTTGTTGGCAGGAAAGGGTGAGATCAATGCGGTCATCACCGATGTCTGCACCAAGATCGAGGATGTTGCGGCCGCTTCAAGGAAGCATAAGATCCCGGTCGTCGAGGTCAAGGGCGACAAGGCCCCGCCTGCGCCGCCAACTCCGCTCCCGACCTGCAGCGCCGCCCAAGAAATCGTCATGGCCAAGGGCGACGAGGCGGTGAACGACATCACTTGCACCGGCGCCGGTGTGAAGGACATCAATCGGATCACGGCCAGCTGTGACAACTGCCGCGCGCCTCGCGCCGACAGCGTGATCACGCCGAAGACCGGCGGTCTCTACACGCAACAGGTTCGCGTGGGCTCGGTCACCGATGCCAAGAAGTCGCACGTTTACGTGACCTTCTTGACCAAGAAGGACCAGCAGGTTCCGACGGTCGATTTCTGGGTCGAATGGGTGCCCAAGACGCCGCCTGCCCCGCCCGCGCCCGTTATTTCGCCCGCGCAGATCGCGTGCGAGAAGGGAAAGTATCCCGGCATTTGGAGCAACGAGACAAAGCAGTGCTCGTGCCCCGGCACCGATCTCGTCGAACAGAACGGGGTTTGCGTGCCAAAGCCGGTTCCGCCCCCGCCGGTCGTGAAGATCGTCGAGGACAGCGGGAGCTACGCGCACCCGTTCGTCGCGCTCATGGGAGGATATGCCGGAAAGTCCGGAGGTTCGTTCTTCGGAGGAGCGGGCCTGTCGATCGACATCTTCTGGCTTGAGTGGTCGGCGCTCATCGCCTTGGGTGTTCCCGGGGCAACGCGGCTTGACGCGAACGGGAACCCCGTGGTTCTCGGAAACGGCAAGACCGACAAGCGTCTTCCAAGCATGCTTGCCAGGTCCGGCCTTCGAGGGAGTATCGGCAGCGGATTGGGAGCCAGCGTCGGCGGCTTCTATCAAATGGAAGGGCTGAACGGCGGACTCAACACGCCGGTGCAAACCGCCGCTGGCGCTTACCTCGGCCCCGACGTCAGGGTACAGTTGAACGGGCTGTCAGTCACCCTCTTCATGAATGCCACGTTCGCCTCGTTCCAAAGGGGCAGCGAACCGTCCCGGTTTGATCCGGGATTCATGGCGGGCATGATCGTCGATGTGTTCAATCATCGACGAAGGTAGGATCGCAATCACATCGAGAGCGGGCGGCACGCCTGCCCGCTCTCGATGATCTTTTTTGAGAACATGCGCGCTGGCATCAATGATGCCGATGCACACGTTCCCTGAAAAATCCCACTATGGGATGAACAATTTCACAATGGTCAAGGAGGCCTAACGTCATGAGTACAAACAGCAGTTTTGGATTTGTTAACTTCGGAAAAGGAGCTACCATGAAGACCACCGTTTTCGCCACTCTCGCCCTCGCGCTCACTTTGGGCTGCGATACCGCTCCGACACCCCCGGCCGTCGTTGACGCCGGCGGAACGCTGAGCAACACCAATACCGTGACCGCGACATCGACTTCGGTCGGCACCGGCGGCTCGATCGCTTCGGGCGGCACCACCGCACAGGCGACCACCGCTTCGACCGGCGGCAGCAGCGCGGCAACGACGTCCGCTCCGGCCATGGTCTGCGTTCCCGGCCAAAGCATCGCTTGCACCGCGGCCGCCGGACCTGGCAACCAAGTCTGCAGCAGCAACGGCATGAGCTACGGCCCATGCACGGCGCTCGCTACCGGCGGAGCCACTTCAACCGGCGGATCATCGACGGTTGCCACGGGCGGATCAACTTCGACCGGCGGCAGCAGCGCGACAACGACGTCCGCTCCGGCCATGGTCTGCGTTCCCGGCCAAAGCATCACCTGTGCTGCAGCCACCGGACCCGGCCGCCAAGTATGCAGCGACAACGGCATGAGCTACAGTTCGTGCACGGCGATCGCTACCGGCGGTTCAACGGCAACGGGCGGATCAACTTCGACCGGCGGCAGCTCGGCTGTCGGCGGCTCGACCGGAACCGGAACCGTTACGAATCTCGACACTTGCGTCCCCGGACACACCATCAGTTGCCCAATGGCAACCGGACCTGGGTTCCAAGTGTGCCAGTCTGATGGCAAGTACGGAGCATGCGCTCCGATCGTGATCGGCGGATCGACCGCGACCGGCGGCACCACCGCAACTGGCGGAACCACCAACGCCGGAGGAACTACTTCGGCTGGCGGCACCACCGGCACTTCGACAGGAACCGGCGGCTTCAACATCAACGCCTCCATTACCTGTGCGCCGGCGGGCAGCGGCATGAGCTTCTCCTTCGTGCAGAATTGGGTCGGCCGCCCCGTTGATAACGGGAAGGCCACCGCGCGATACTGCTTGAACCCGGCATGGTTGCTCACGACCTCTGATGGCGTGAGCCGCGCTTGCCCGGCAACGGCCGTGCTTCGCGTCTATGACGAGCAGACCCTTGGCCCAAGCGCGTCGTATGCGCACGACAACGACAGTCTTGCGCTCACCGCCGACGGGTATTGCTTCACGACCTCGGATATGCCGAACGGGGATTACCATTTCTCCTACTCATATCCGAATGTGCTGGACGCCTGGGCATACTATCCGCGTTGTGCGACAAGCTCCGCGTTGCCGGCCGACAGCAAGCAGTGGCTTGAGCACGGACCGAACGGTTATGGACTGACTTTCGTGGCCAACGGGCTCACTGTCTATCCGCGCACCGGCGCCGCCAACTTCTAGGCCTCAGGGCTCGGGATGAACACGATTCGCGTGTTCGTCTCCGGGCCCTTTTTCTTATATTTAAGGGGTTTTTAAACGATTCGCCCTTGACAAATAGCCAAAATTGTGATATAAATGCCTGTTATTTTAATAACCTGAAAATGCCATTTTCGTACCTTGGGAGGGGGCAAAAACTCTATCCGAGGGCATGAAAGATGCCTTTCTGCGTTTGGCAGCGCAGAGCTTTGAAAAATGAAAAAAGAAATGCGCGCCAAGCCGGGCGCGTGACAGATAACAAAAGGAAAAAGGAGAACGCCATGAGGTCCATACTGTCCGCTCTTGTAATTGCGACTTTCGTCGCCGCCTGCTCCACCGAGTCAACGGCGCCTGCGCCGGCAACCGATGCCGCGCCGGCCGCCAAAACCGATGCGTCCGCAACGGCAACATCCAATGACGCCGCTTTCGTGAACAATACGGTTTCGTCTTCGGCAACGGCCACCGCCACGGTTTCGGCTACGGCAACCGCTACGACGACGCCGACCGCGACCGCCAGCGCGACGGCTACCGTAACGCCGACCGCGTCGGTGACATCAACCGCTTCGACCACCGCGACCAACACGGTCGTCGCGTCGAGCGATACCGGCAAAGCGACCGGAACAGGAACCGGCACAGGTACCGGCACCGGCAACAATGCCGACGCCGGAACCGTCGCGAACCATGATACCGCTCCGGCGCCATCGCCTGACGCGGCATCGGTCGCGGATGTCGATGCTCCCCAGGTCTGCGTGCCAAATCCGGCCGGCGAGATATGCGGCAACGGCCTTGACGACAATTGCAACGGCCTCATTGACGAAGGTTGCGTTCCTCCTGCCGACGCCGGTAGCGGCGAAAGCTGCTCCGGTACGACGCCGGTCGATTGCAGCCAGATCATCGGCAACGCGGTCTACACCGGGTACAAGCAATGCGTGAACGGCAAGTTAACCGCTTGCCTCAACCTGGTGCCGCTCCCGCCCGACGCCGATGCATCCGACCATACTGCGCCGACCGTCGAAACGCCGGTTTGCAGTCTCGCCGATACGAACAACCTGCCTGTCGGAGTAGCAATCCCGTTCTACGCGAACGTTATCGACGATACCGGTCTTGCTGTTTGCGCGTTTTATTTGAACGCCGTTGAGATCGGACCGATCAGTGCCGCCGGAACCAGCGCCAACCTGGAGCAGGATATCACGTTCGCGAACGGAACCAGCACGATCTTCGTGATCTGTTTCGACAATGCGGGAAATCAAGGTCGATCAGTGACGCTCACGGTCAAGACGGCTGCCGCTCCATCGGATGCGGGCGTTGTCAAGCTTATTGCTGACGCGCTCGTCGCCGCGGACACGCAGCCGGCCGCCCCCGACGCACTCGTTGCCATCCCGGACACACAAGTGCCCGCGGATGCAACGCCGGTCATCGTTCCCGATGCCGGTATCGACACGCTCGTCGCGCCCGATACGCTGGTTGCCCTGGCTGACGCGCAAGCTTCAGCTGATGCAAAACCGGCGTCAACGGATGCGACCACGGTCGGGTGTTTTGCACTGGTGAACAACCAGTACATGACAATTCCGTACGGACAGGCCATTGTCTGCGCCGACGGAAGCCTGGCCGGGCAACAGCAGTGTCAAAACGACGGAACGCTCACCGCGTGCACGGCCACCGGCACGGCAAAGAGCAACCTGCATGCGGTCATTGACTGCCGTCTCGACAAGGTTACGCTCGCGGGCGACGTGGTCGACAACCTCTTCCTGTCGAACGCCGACAAGACCGCGGTTGCGAACATTTGTTTGGTCGGCGACGGGATCGACGGCATGATCAGTACGAATCGCGGTCATTGCCTTCCGTATCAGGCCGATTCCAGCCACCAATACGTGTTCGACGGTTTGGGTTTCGGCGCGGCCATCTATCGGATCACCTTCTTCGGGGTGACCGTCCAGAGCGCCACGACCGGCATCGTTCGTTGGTCCTACAACGATCCAAACCTGGGTAACTCGGGCACGAACGGCCTGCCGATCATGGCCAACGATCCGGCCAATCTCTGCTCGATCACGACGCTTGTCATCATCGACGGCAACACTGCCAAGCTGATCGTCGACGGGACAAAGACAGTACAATAGAATAGCCCTTTCTCATCCATTTGCGCGACCTTGGGACACCCCCCGGGTCGCGTTTTCTTATATTTGAAACGATCAATTTGAACGCTTGACGAAAAAGGCTTTTGCGGTGTAAGGTGCATCGATATTGCCTTGTTAAAATTTGGCTTAAATTTGCGACTTGATGCCTGAAAAAGGAGGCGGGGACCAGGTCACAATCTTTGACATTCGCGCTGCGGGACCTGACGCAACGCTTCAATTGTTACGAGAAACGAAAGGAAGGGACACTATGAGGAAGTACGGCTACCTGTTTGCATTGTGTTGTCTTGTTTTGTCCGGGTTTGCCTGCGACGACCAAGACCGAACGCCCAAAACCAACGCACCGGCCGCCAAGGTCTCGTGCCAGCCGGCCATCTACTACGGGTGCAGCGCGAGCTGCGATCCGGGCGTGAAGGCTTGGCAATTGTGCAACGACGACGGCGCAAGTTACGGAGCGTGCTTGTGCGCCAACCCGACGCCTGTGAGTTCGCCGGACGCATCAGCGCCGGCGCCGACGCCATCGCCCGATGCGCCGGTTGCAACGCCGCCCGCTTCCACTCCGGATGCGGCCGCGTCAACACCGCCATCGCCCGATGCGCCGGTTATCACGCCGCCCGCTTCCGCTCCGGATGCGGCAACGGCGCTTCCGCCTCCGGCGCCAAAGAGCTGCCAGAACGGCAATGATCTTGTCGCCGACAGTTCAATGCGGCCTTGCGGCTTTGTCGCGGGTGCGTGCCGACCCGGCACGCAAATTTGCAACGACGGCGCGTGGAGCGCGTGCGACGGCGGAACACTGCCGACGCCAGAAGTATGCGATGGCGTTGACAATGACTGCGACGGTAACATCGATGACGGACTCATTTGCCAGTGCGATCCGGAAAAGGGTCCGACCCGTCCCTGCGGCGGCCACGGCAATGTCGGCGCCTGTAAAGCGGGAACGCAATCGTGCATCGCTGTTGGTTCGGGTTATGAGTGGGCCAAGTCCTGTCAGGGCGAGGTGCTTCCCAAACCCGAAACTTGCAATTTGGTTGACGACGATTGCGACGGCGCGGTCGATAACGGCTTCAACACCGGCGCCCCCTGCCAAGGGATCGGCGAGTGCGGCAAAGGCGTCATTGAATGCAACTTGCAAACCAATGTCGCGCAATGCTCGACCATGCCGAACGGAAGCAATTACCACCCGGTGCCCGAACTCTGCGACGGCAAGGACAACGACTGCGACGGACTCGTCGATGAGGACTTCTTCATCGGCGCGCCCTGCACCAGCCCCGGCGCCTGCTTCGCTTTCCCCGGCGTCTATGAATGCAGCGGCCTCTACGCTTTCACCTGCTCGACCGGACCCAAAGGTTCCAAGAGCAAGGCGACGGCCGAAATTTGTTCCGACCTCGTCGACAACAATTGCGACGGCGTCGTGAACGAAGGCTGTGATTGCAAGGACGGGGAAACGCAGCAGTGTGGACCAAAGAATGCCGACGGCTCGGTCAACCAGACCGGCGAATGCCGTAACGTCACCGTTACCTGCAAGAACGGCAAATGGCCGACCACCTGCCCCGGCGCGGTTTATCCATCGCCCGAGCTTTGCGACGGCAAGGACAACGACTGCGACGGAACGGCGGACAACGGCTTTGACCTCGGTACGACCTGTCAAGGAATTGGCGAGTGCGGTACGGGCAAGACCGAATGCACCGTCGATCATAAAGGCACGATCTGTTCGACGCTCAAAGGCGGCACGCAGTATCATCCCATGCCCGAGCTCTGCGACGGCAAGGACAACGACTGCGACGGTGCAGTTGACGAGGACTTCTTCGTCGGCGCGCCCTGCATCGGCATGGGCGCTTGCGCGGCAACCCCCGGCATTTACGAGTGCGACGGACTTCAGTCTTTCAAGTGCTCGACCGGCGCGCGCGGATCGAAGAGCAAGGCGACGCCCGAGGTTTGCAACGACCTCATCGACAACAACTGCGATGGCGTTGTGAATGAAGGGTGTAAATGCAACGACGGCGAAGAGCAGCAATGCGGTCCGAAGAATGCCGACGGCTCGGTCAACCAGACCGGCGAATGTCGTAACGTCACCGTCGTTTGCAAGAACGGCGTTTGGCCGAACACCTGCCCCGGCGCGGTTTATCCCACCGTCGAAATTTGCGACGGCTTGGACAACGACTGCGATGGCGTTAAGGACAACGGCTTCAACATTGGAACCGTTTGCCAAGGGGTCGGGGAGTGCGGCGCGGGAAAGTTGGAATGCGCCAGCGCGAAAACGACCATTTGCTCGACCATGCCCGGCGCTTCGCAGGACAAATCGAAACCGGAAATATGCGACGGCAAGGACAACGACTGCGACGGTGCGGTTGACGAGGACTACTTCGTCGGCGCGCCCTGTAACGGCATCGGCGCTTGCGGCGCCGGCAAGTTGGAATGCGCAAGCGTTTCCACGACCCGGTGTTCAACCATGCCCGGCGCCTCGCAAGATATGTCCAAGCCCGAAGTGTGTTCCGACCTGATCGACAACGATTGCAACGGCATCGTGAACGACGGTTGTGATTGTTTGGATAAGCAGGAACAACAGTGCGGTCCGAAGAATGCCGACGGCTCGGTAAATCAAACCGGCGAATGTCGAAATGTCACCATCGTCTGTACGGGTGGAAAATGGCCGACAACTTGTCCAAAAGCTGTCTATCCCACCGCCGAACTATGCGACGGCAAGGACAACGACTGCGACGGCGTCGCGGATAACGGTTTCAACATCGGAACCGTTTGTCAGGGAGTCGGGGAGTGCGGCGCGGGAAAGTTGGAATGCGCCAGTGTTTCAACGACCCGATGCTCCACCATGCCCGGCGCCAGCCAAGACAAGTCAAAGCCCGAGCTTTGCGACGGCAAGGACAACGACTGCGACGGATTCATCGATGAGGATTTCTTCATCGGCGCTCCGTGCATCGGTCTCGGCGTATGCGGCGCGGGAAAGTTGGAGTGCGCCAGCGTTTCAACGACCCGATGCTCCACCATGCCCGGCGCCTCATCAGATCAGTCCAAGCCCGAAGTCTGCGACACGGCCATGCAGGACGAGAACTGCAACGGGTCGGTGAACGAGGGTTGCGCCTGCAAGCCTAATGATCCGAACATCGTTTGCGGAACATCGAACGTCGGCGAATGCCACTACGGATCGCAGTCGTGCCAATCGAACGGCACCTATGCGACCTGTGTCGGCGCGATCAATCCCGTGCCCGAGCTCTGCGACGGCAAGGACAATGATTGCGACGGAACCGTGGATAACGGCTTCAACAAGCAGAACGACAAGAATAATTGCGGAGCCTGCGGAAACGTCTGCAGCTTTGCCAATGCTTCGTCGCTTTGCCAAGCCGGCGTCTGCGCGCTCGGCGTTTGCAACGCCAACTACTTCGACTTCGATAAATCGGCGGCGGACGGTTGCGAAACCGGCTGCATGCCGACGCGCGGCGGAGTAGAGTATTGCGACGGCATCGACAACAACTGCGACGGGATCGTCGACAATACGACGGTCACGGTTCAGTCCGATCCGTTTAACTGCGGCGCGTGCGGACACGTCTGTGCGCTTCCCAATGTTGCGGAAGACGGCTGCGCCTCGGGCGCTTGCGTCGTCGTTAACTGTCTGCCGGGCTATGCCGACACCAACGGCCTGGCTGCGGACGGCTGTGAAACGAAGCTCATGCCGCCGGACGGAGGAACGGGCGGATCCGGAGGAGCGGGCGGAACAACGGGAAGCGGCGGAACGACCGGAACCGGGGGCGGCTCCGGCACCGGTGGAAATGATGCGGGCGTTTTGCCGGATGCGGGCAGCTCATTGCCGCCTTCGATCGGCACGATCACCTGCGTTCCGACCGGTTCGGGAACGATGTCGGTCACCATGAACGGCATCGTCTCGCTCGGACTGGTCTCGTCGCTTCCGGCGGGAAGCATCAGCTCGCTCGCCTTGGGGATGGATTGGGGAACATGCTGGCCGGCGAACGGCAACAGCGTCGGCTGTTTCCCGCTAACGGTCGATCCGAGCACGGTTGATACGGTCGCCCACACTTGGACGGGCATTCCGCTTACGAGACTTACGCCTCGCGTAACTTCGTCGGAATGGTTCGATCTTAAGGATTGGACGATCATCGGTTGCTACCGCGAAGGTTGCGGCGGATCGCGTCCGGGCGAACTCTGGATGCCTTCGTCGGAAACGAACGGCTGCATCATGAACGCGACGAAGTTATTGTCGCCGTAAGAAAGCAGAAAGCGTTACGCGCGGCAGGGCCCATCAGGGTCCTGCCGCATTTTCTTATCCTGCACCCAATACGATGCGAGATTTTTTGTCCGCTACTCTTGTTATTAACTAAAACGTAAAGATCCGCGCCTTCCGCGGATCACGACCACGAGGAGGTACGACGAGTTTGCGTGCTAGGGAGGGAGTTCGTAAGAGGGAGGGGCAAGCTCCGCGAACTCGTGCCCCGCCCTCTTACAAAAGAAAATTTTTTTTATTCTTCCCACGTAAAACCTCGTGCCGTAAGGCCGAGGATGTAGACGATCCGCTGTCCGACCGGTAAGCTGTGGCCATGATCAAATTTGATCGGCAAAACCACTGCGTCTATCACACGCG
>Ga0265329_10000287_pt1 | contig 26654 bp, 46 predicted proteins | sample 41627metaG_FD_202091 | JGI IMG/M metagenome (GOLD analysis project Ga0265329, IMG submission 202091) | Rhizosphere microbial communities from Carex aquatilis grown in University of Washington, Seatle, WA, United States - 4-16-27 metaG | ecosystem: Host-associated > Plants > Roots > Rhizosphere...
CCACCCGGGCCAGCACCAGACAGTGTCACGCCGATCTGGCCCGCCACTGCGCTAGGCGACAATGCGCGTTTCACGATGTTGTTCGCGAAGATCCGCACGACCTCGCCGCGGAGAAGTGCGGTGGATTCACCATTGAAACATGGTGTGTAGCTGCCGTCGTTCACGTACTGTTGCCTTTCCTTAGAAGATTCAGACCCTACGCACGTAGCCAAGGTGCTCCCGGCACCGGGTACACCATGAGATAGACGGTGACAGACAGTGTCGTGCCGTTGTTGTCTGTCACAGCGCACTGAACCACCGATCCGTTCGATGCCATCGTCAGCGTTCCTGTGGTGTAGCTGCTCGAATCAGTTCCTACGTTCGAGCCGTTGACTGTCCACTGGTAGTGCAGTGTTCCGGCCCCTGTCGCACTCACAGTAAACGTTGCCGTCGTGCCCACAGCAGTCGTGACCGGTTTCGGTTGCGTCGTTATAGTTGGCCCTGGAGCAACAAATTCATCGAGGATTACTACCAGTGTGCCGTATGTGCCGTTACCGACGCTGTCTGACGGCGCGTGTGAGAACGTCAACGCTTGTGACGTTGCAGACGTCACCCTGTTGTATTCTGACCGCGCTGCATTCGAGAACGCCACTTTTGTGGAAGTGAACCCCGTACCGGTAGCAGGCGCGTCGGTGAAGCCGGCCGATACCATCGAAAATCCGAGCACAAGTGCGGGCTGATTCGCGTTAGTCGCTGACACGGTGATCACATCAGTTGCGCTGCCAGGAGCCGCCTGTCGGCTAGCGTTGTGGCCATCAAGTGGGCTGGCCATGGCGCCACCCACCTCAACTACCCAGATTCCGAGGAACGATCCCGTTCCAGTCATATTGACCGTGACGGTCGTCGAACCAGCTCCGACGTTCGATGCTATGAACGTACTCAGGTTGTAGTTCGTGTCAGTGAACGTGGTGTCCAGCGACGTGTATGACTGCGACTTGCTATCCGTGACTGTGTACGGATTGCCAGACAGCACAGCAGTGAAAACTACAAGCGCACTGCCTGCTGACGCCGTCAACGTCACTGAGAACGTAGCGAATCCGGTGCCTGAGAAATCCTCGTTGGATACCTCTTGCAGTACGCTAATCACAGGAGTATCTCACTTCGTTCTACGGCACTGGCGAATTCAGCATGTTGAAATACTGCTCGAACGCGCTGGCCATCGTCCGAATATCAGAGAACGCGATGGTCGATGGCGGGGAAGCGGACACAGCAGAAAACACGCCAACACCGGGGTTGAACTGAGATGTGGATGCAGGAGCGGTCGCGTTGAAGATCCTGAAGTTGGTGAACGCTGAACTGCCCGACATGCCGTACTGAGAGATCGCTGACCACACAGAGGATGCGTTGACTGTCGTCCCTGCAGTCGTGCTGTTGATGCTCTGCGCCTGACCAAGCCAGTAGTTTCCTGGAGTCAGCGCAGCGGTGATCCCAACAGGAAGAATGAATGAACCTGACAGTATGTTCGAGAACGCTGAGGTGGCACCTGACACAGCTGTCGTGTTCATGGAGCTGTTGGCTACAGTCGCTTGTGTGCTGCCCGTCAACGACGATGTTGTGTAGTTTCCGTCGCTTCCGATCGATGCGATGTACGAAAGCGTAACTGCGTTGGTCACGCTGAGGTTCGTAGCACCACCACTGGACACGCTTACCGACTGGGCGATCCCAAGCGAAAACGTGTTGGACCAGAACGACTCAATCCGTGATGTGTTCGTTCCTGAACCGCGGCTGTACAGCACAAACGTCTTGGCATAGGAGAACGAAACTGATCGTGAGCCCGTAGTGCCACTAACGAACGACGTCCCGTTGGTCGCTTGCAGCATGCTTCCGGTAGCAGGACCAGAAACGTACTGGTTGATCCGTCCGCTGTTGAAATTCAGCGGCAAACTGAAAGGCTGGATGTACCAGGACCCCTGCACGTGAGCCAGCCCAGATGAGTTAGAGAACGGCTTGGGCTCGAAAAACGCATACGCTGCACCACCGATCGAAACAGTGCTGCCGTTGGTGGTCAGTCCGATCCCGCTGATGCCGGACAGCACAGACACAGGCGGGGCTGACACCTGAATAGAGCTGTTCGAGTACCCCATCGTCATCGCGCCGAGCGCGTTAAAAGAAAGCGCCGACAGGGCAAGCGTCGTCGAGCTGTTCTGCGTGGTGTTTCCTAGAGCGTACAGACCAGCAGAAGAGGCCCCTCCACCCCCGCCTGCAGCGGACGCAGTGATAGTCGAGCCGCTCAGTCCGAAGCTCACGCCATTGGAGTTGCTGAAGACGATCGTCGCTAGGTTGTTCGATGTCGTGCCTGCCGAGAAGTTGACTGCGCCTGCACCGGCAGCAGGACCCGAGATGACCAGCGCGCTGTTGCTAAAGCCCAGCGAAATACCGCCAGCACCCGAAAACGACATCGTGCGTGCGTCGAACGTGCTGCTCGACGACTGCCCTGTGGTGTTGCCGAGCGCGTAGAGCCCCTCAGTCTGGTTGGACTGCGCCGGTGCTCCGATCGAGATCGTGCTGCCATTCACGCTGATCGAAACAGCGCCCGTGGCAGACAGCGACGATGTGGCCGGTGCTGACACCTGAATAGAGCTGTTCGAGTACCCCCACGTCATCGCACCGAGCGCGTTGAAGGAGAGCTGCGATGCTGGCAGCACAGTCGAGCTGTTCTGCGTGGTGTTGCCAAGTGCAAAGAGCGAAAGGTTGCTGGGCCCCGCAGGGCCAGTCGCTCCGGTTGCTCCTGATCCTGCCGGTCCTGTCGCTCCTGTCGCGCCCGCCGTTCCGGTCGGGCCCGTTGCGCCAGTCGCACCTGTTGTGCCGATTGGGCCCGTGGCTCCTGTCGCACCACTGCCGGCTGGCCCAGTCGCGCCCGTAGCCCCCGTCGTTCCAGCCGTTCCGGTTGCTCCTGTCGCGCCTTGAGTGCCGGTAGGGCCGGTTGCTCCCGTTGCGCCAGCAGATCCAGTCGGTCCCGTGGCTCCGGTAGCCCCCTGCGTGCCTGTTGGCCCTGTCGCTCCGGTTGCACCCGCCGTTCCGGTCGGGCCCGTTGCGCCAGTCGCTCCCGCAGCACCTGCTACCCCGGTGGCCCCCGTCGCTCCAGCAGATCCAGTCGGCCCTGTTGCGCCTGTGGCTCCGGCAGATCCAGACGGACCGGTGGCTCCAGTGGCCCCAGCAGATCCAGTCGGACCCGTAGCCCCTGTCGCGCCGGCAGTTCCGGAAGGCCCTGTCGCGCCGGTCGCTCCCGCAGAGCCCGTAGGACCCGTTGCGCCTGTTGCACCAGCGGCCCCAGATGGACCCGTCGCCCCTGTTGCGCCGTTAGCTCCTGTCGGTCCTGTAGCGCCTGTTGCACCAGCCGCACCCGAGGGACCTGTTGCTCCGGTCGCCCCACTGCCGGTCGCGCCTGTTGCACCAGCAGCGCCACCAGGCCCTGTTGCTCCGGTCGCTCCGTCAGCTCCAGCTGTCCCGGTCGCTCCAGTAGCTCCGGCGGATCCTGTCGGCCCGGTGGCCCCCGTCGCTCCTTGTCCACCGCCAGCTCCTGTTGCTCCGGTTGCTCCTGCCCCTGTCGGCCCGGTGGCCCCTGTCGCACCTATTGCCCCAGCAGTACCGGTTGCTCCAGTCGCACCAGATCCCGGTGGCCCTGTCGCCCCCGTGGCACCTGTCGCACCAGCAGTACCTGTAGCACCTGTCGCACCAGTGATCCCGAGTGGCCCAGTCGCGCCGGTTGCTCCAGTCGCACCGCTTCCAGTAGCACCTGTGGCGCCTGTCGCGCCGCCTACGCCGGTCGCGCCAGTGGCCCCCGTTGCGCCGACAGCGCCCGAAGGGCCCGTCGCTCCAGTCGCGCCCGTAGCACCCACGCCTGTCGCACCTGCAGGGCCCGTCGCACCCGTCGCTCCGCCCGCTCCTGTTGCTCCGGGCACGCCGGTTGCGCCGGTCGCGCCTGATCCAGTTGCACCCGTCGCCCCTTGCACGCCCGTCGCGCCCGTGGCTCCTACACCTGTGGCTCCAGCCGGGCCCGTCGCGCCGGTGGCGCCAGCAGGCCCGGTGGCTCCAGTAGCACCGATGCCCGTCGCGCCCGTGGCTCCTACACCTGTGGCTCCAGCCGGGCCCGTCGCGCCGGTGGCGCCAGCAGGCCCGGTGGCTCCAGTAGCACCAGCTCCGGTGGCTCCAGCCGGGCCCGTCGCGCCCGTAGCGCCCGCGCCTGTCGCACCAGATGGACCAGTAGCACCCGTGGCTCCCCCTGCGCCCGTCGCACCAGTCGCACCACCCGCCCCTGTTGGCCCTGTGGCCCCCGTGGCGCCTGTCGCACCTGTAACGCCAGTCGCGCCGGTGGCCCCCACGGCTCCGGGCACGCCTGTCGCTCCGGTGGCGCCCGAGCCAGTAGCCCCCACAGGCCCTGTCGCCCCGGTGGCCCCCTGCACACCAGACGCTCCCTGTGGACCTGACGCACCCGTCGCGCCTGATCCGGTAGCGCCGACCGGCCCTGTTGCTCCAGTAGGCCCTGACGCACCCGTCGCGCCAGTCGCACCCCCGCCTGGACCCACAGCACCAGTTGCTCCAGCCGGCCCCGTCGCTCCTGTAGCACCAGCACCCGTTGCGCCTGTAGCTCCAGCCGGGCCGCTCGCGCCGGTCGCACCGTTTCCGGTGAGTTGCGGGCCAAGCCACCCTGTGTCGATGACGCTCATTTTCCTTCTCTTTTACTCGATCGACACAGACGCCTTGGCGACGCCTTCACAGGCGTTCACCGCAATCTGCACATCAAAGTCCTCCCCGTCATCGAACATGACTGGCGTGACGAGCCGAACCGTGTCCTTGAAGCCTGGAGGCGAACCGGCCGGAATCCGCAGGGTCAGCGCGGTCGCTGTTTCGCCATTCCGAATCAGGGTGAGTGTGACCGGCTCGGTCAGCGAGTTCTCCAGCACAGTTGCTCGGATGCGCTGAAACGTCCGGCGCGATGTCGGGTACCGTTGCGGAGACTGGCTACCAGGGGCGCCCGCCGAGCCTGGGTTCCCCCCATAGCTCACCATGGTCCCACGCGGATCGCCGTGAAGCGCGAGCGTGAACAGCACAGGTGCGCCGCGCGCCGGTGCGCCTCCCGCAGCACGGCCCGGTCCTGTCCATCCAGAATCGCTCACGTGGGTTGCCGGTCTCCATTTCCTCAGTCAAGTGTCCCGCTCTACCAGCGAATGATGCCTTGGCAACGCAGGGGCGTCAACCGAGGGTACCTCCAACCAGAGTGCTCAGCGCAGCTCGCTGGAAATCGTCACGCCGGGTCCCTGCAGCACAGGTGATGCCACGATCATGGCCGTCATCGCATTACGCTCATGGTGCCACGGACGGTGGACCGCACGCAGCCGATAGTCGGGCATTGGCCACCACTCACCCAGCGCGGAGAAGTAGATCTCATCGGCCCCCACACGCTTCCCCAGCAGTACGAAATCCTCCATCTCGCGCCAGTTGTTCGCCTGGACGACGAAGGACAACTGCAGCCGCTGCACAGGCCCCCGTGCTCGAAGCTGCATCACAAACGCCAGATTCCGCTGCAGCCGCTGCCAGTCTCCTCCCCGATTCACGCTGTAGGTCGCTTCTGTTGCGGCGTCGATCGAAATCTCCACCGAGCGCACGCGTTCCCGAATAGGTCCGATTCCGTCCCATCCAAAAGCGTCGAACCGCTGTCCATTCGTGTGCAAGCGGACAGACAAACCAGGATAGTCACGTGGGTCCAGTGACCGCAGGAGCGCGCGATCGGCAGCGCTCGCGAACGGGTCACCCGCACCGCTCACACTCAGCCACGTCAGCTCTTCAAGCACGCCGTTGCCCAGCACGGCCTGCCGAACCTGCGCGATTTTGCCCCGCATCGGCCCATCAGCCACGATCATGTGTTCGCGACAGCTCGGGCAAGCCAGATTGCACGTGCGGTCATCGGCCAGATTCAGAAACGTGATGCGATCCGGCTGGAGAACCGCCCAGCCCGGTGGCGCATCCACCTCACGCACAGGCCCTGTCCTGTCACGCAGGAACGGACACGCAGTGCAGTACCGGAATGAGCCGTCGAGAATCGAGGCACGAATCTCTTGTGCTTGCACGCTGCCGAACGCCTTTCGGGCGCCGTCCGTGATGACGTTTCCTACGCTGGTGGGCAGCCAGCCAGAGCAGCACACGTATGCGTCCCCGCGCGGCGTGACCTCCAGGTTCCGGAACGGCCGTGCACAGAAGCGCAATCAGCGCACCTTACGCAGGAAGAGCTGGTACCCAACGAAGACGACAGAGACATCACGGCCTACCTCGCGGATGAACCCATCCACGGCTGCACACACTGGGCCCATTCCGTAGTCGTCGAACACCAGCGGTGCACCGGGAAGCAGTAGCCGCCATACTGCACGCGCGTCGTGCGCAACCTCATCCGCCTCATGGGCTCCGTCCACATACGCACCTGCAAATCCAGGAGACAGCGTCGGAAGAACCGATCTTGCTTTCCCTCGGGCCTTCACGATCCCAGGAACACGCGCCGTGTTGGCGTCGAACAGCATCTCGTAGTCGGCGTCGAAGTGGTCAACGCACGTGACAGTTGAGCCGGCAGGCAGCAGGTTGTCCAGCGTCCACAGCGCTGATCGCCCCTCATAGCTGCCCACCTCCAACCAACGCACAGGCGCGCCAGAAGAGAAGAACGCAGGCAGATGCTTCTCCCATGCCCAAGTCGAATTCGAAAACCAATCGGCGGTGAATTTCGCCGGACGCTGCATCACCGATACCCAGCGCGCCACATTGGCCGCAGTAGAATCGCGGCATCATCGCCAGTCAGCCACGCACGAGAGGACCGGTTCCCGAGCAGGTTCCGATCACCGCTGACCAGCGACTGCACTCCAACGTGCTGATAGATGCCCGGGTAGTGCACGCCAACCATCCAGTCTCGTGCCGCGCCGATCTCCCGGATACATTCATCTGAGCCCGGTGTTGAACACGTCTTCATCTCCGCGTGTGCGTCACACAGGATCTGGCACGTCCTCAAGGGAACCTTCAACGCCTGACAGAACGAGAACTGCGCCGCATGAATACGGAAGAGGCACCAGGGCATCGTGGCGTCACCCCACGGGGCGTAGAACATCACGAAGGCACAGTCTGGCGGAACCGTGAACTCTCCGGCGTACTTCGCTGCGCCTGGGCAGCCCTTCACATCATCTTCAATGAACAGCAGATCTTCCTGCGCCTCGCACGCAAGTTCGAATGCTCGCCAGGTGGTCCAGCGATTCTCCGTGGCCGGTGCATGTGCCGGCTTCGGCGCGCACACCACACGCCATCCGGGGCGAACGGGTGGAGGCTCTGTGCCGTCCACCAGCACAACGCGATTCTGATCGATAGCAGAAGAGTCGACATCGATCAGCGTCGCAGCCAGATGCTCGCTGCGCCGCTGATCGGTGAGGACGACGATCACGGCATCACGGTAACAGTGACACTAACGATGACGATTGCATTTCCTGCAGGAGCGACAGAGAGTCCTACACCACGGGACAACGGGCCTGACGGCGCCGGGATCGCTACGGTGAACGCTCCGTTCTGTCCTCCAGCTGTGGGCGCGAATGTCGTGCCGGGAATGACCACACCCTGACACGACAGGCTGAATGACGCTCCGGCGGAACCGCTGTACCCGTAGCACGTCCACTGCGCCTTGAGATGCCCTGCGCCGAGCGCGATGGCGTCCTCGATAGGTGATTCGACCGGGTTGGCCGTGCAGTTCGCGACGCCCTGGTACACCCACAGTCGAGTGGTCCCCGACATGGTGGCGATGCCTCCCAGCTGCAGCGTGCCGAGAACGGGGCTGCGCAGCGCAGGATTGAACACGATCAGCCCGAGCACGCCACCACCGCCTGCCACATCACGAATGATGAGCCCGACTGGGTTGACCCCATCCGTCGGAGGAGTGACAGCCACCAGAACGCCAGGGGTGTCACTGGCGTACGCCAGCAGCCCATGGTTCGGTGAGGCTGCGGTGAAGCGCGCGACCGCGGGTCCACTGAGCACCACCAGGACGACAGCCCCGTTCGCGGCATCGGTGAGCGTGATGCCCATCGGCACCACGTTGAAGGCGATGAGATCGGTGGACAACGCCGCCGTCACGTGGTTGTCCCCGCCGGATCCGCGCACGACGCTGAAGGCCGCAAGAGTGCCCGTCGCATCCATGATCATCGCAGCGGCCCCGAACGAGACCGCGCCACCAGCACCGATGACGTTGTTGCCGTTCGGATCCGGATAGTTGGTGATCGCGAGATTCGCGATCGATCCGATCGGGCCCCCAGCCAGGCGCACGCCTCCGAGCGTGGCTGTGGCAGTCACCGCCTGGTAGGCGCCGACACGCACAACAGTGGAGGTAGCGTGCGACACGTCGAGTACCACGTCCGTGTTGCCTCCGTCCGGTGACACGATTCCGTCGATAGACACAGAGGCGTTGATGCAGTCCACACGCACGAGTGGAACGCTTGAATTCGCGACATCAGCCGCTTGGATCGTGAGACCTGTCGTACCGTAGACGTACAGCGCTGCCGCCCCTCCAGGCTGCGTGATGCGCGGTGGCCTGAGCGATGGGTCGAATCCATAGATGACCTCGCTGACATCCGCTTGCGTGGATCCGGCGGCACCAGCTCCACCTGTAAAGTTCATGCCACCACGGTTGAACGATGCTCCAGCAATGATGGCGCTGGTGGATCCTGTGAACGACGCTGTGGGACCTACCGTAGCGAAGTGTGTCAAAGACGTGAAGATGTCTGACGTCTGCAGTGCAGGGCACCACAAACTCGTTCCCATCTGCACGTTGTTGACTCCGTCCGTGTCGATGTATGAATTGACCGCTTGATATTCGACCAGCGATGTCGCTTGCGTGCCAGTCAAAAACACACCCACGTGCTTTTCGCAGCCAGGACCGAGGATCTCGGCGAAACCAACCGCAGCGCTCCGGAAGCCAGAAATGATCAACGGCCCGTTGTCCGTCGTGTCGTTGTCCGCGGCCTGCGTCGTTGTGTGCGAGAAATCACCAACAGCAACACCTGGCTGCTCGATGAAGAACACATCGCTGGCCGCTGGTACGGCTGGCAGCGTGTCTGCCGGCAAGATCACACCCGTGGTGTTCTTCCACACCATCGTGCAGTAATTGCGCAGCGCAACAGTCGTCGTCGTCGCTGAGAACCGAATACGGTACCCGCTGATCGCTGACACGCCAGCCGCCTCTGCGGGGAGGGCGGCTGCACCACCGCCGACCTTCTGACAGTTGAGCGATGTCGTGGAGCTTCCTGCGATCGTGTTGTAGCCGCTAGCGAAGGTGCTCGACAGCGTCATGTAGCCTGCAGTGATCGCATCTGCCAGCGTCAGCGAAAAGTTGTCCGTGCCCCGAACGATTGCAGTCTTCCAACCGACGAGATTGGACATCCAGCCCATATCCTGGTCGGTCAAGCTGCCCGCCTTCTTGTACGTCGCACCGTTGATGCGCGGCTTGACGAGAATCAGAAGGTTCGCGTTGTTGCCATGTCGAGGCAGGAGTTGCCCCACCCGATCCAGCGTCTTGAACGGAGTCGCGAGCGCCACGGCCAGCGCGGCAGAAAGCCCCCCAGGAGGTGGCGTGAATGGCGGATAGACCGACGTGTCCGTGTAGTAGCCCGGAGCGGCCGTGCTGTCATTCCCGTTGACCACGATGCCGTCGTAGTCGACGCAATAGACGACGTAGGAATCAGGTGATGGGAACTGACTGTGCTGGTGATCCGCACGTGCGACCGTCGCGTTCGTTCCCACGAGGTCAGCCACCCAGTTCTGCTGCACGGAGTTCGCCAGCGTCGAACCGGGTCCTGTGGCCCCAGTGGCGCCAGCCACACCCGATGCTCCCTGTACCCCTGTGGCTCCGGTGGCTCCTGTTCCCGTGGCTCCTGTTGCTCCAGGCGTGCCCGTCGCGCCCGTCGAGCCGCGAACGCCCGAGGCGCCCACAGGCCCAGTCGCGCCCGATGCTCCAGTAGGCCCAGTGGCGCCAGTCGCGCCGACGCCCGTCGCTCCAGTGGCTCCAGCCGTTCCCGTGGCTCCAGTCGCACCAGATCCGGTGGCTCCAGCTGGGCCCGTCGCGCCCGTGGCGCCCGTCGCGCCCGTTGGCCCCGAAGCGCCTGTCGCGCCACCAGGAGATCCCGTTGCACCTGCCGGTCCCGTGGCCCCCGTCGCGCCACCAGGAGATCCCGTTGCACCTGCCGGTCCCGTGGCCCCCGTCGCCCCCACGCCGGTTGCTCCCGTCGCTCCTGCAGCGCCAGTGGCGCCGCCAGCACCTGTCGCACCGGCAGCTCCCGTTGCTCCAGTCGCCCCGGTGGCGCCCACACCTGTGGCTCCTGTTGCTCCTTGGACGCCTGTCGCGCCGCCCACACCTGTGGCTCCCATTGCTCCAGTCGCCCCGGTGGCGCCCGTTGCACCAGCAGCTCCCGTGGCGCCCCCAACGCCTGTGGCGCCCGTCGCGCCAACACCGGTCGCGCCCGTGGCTCCAGCGCCGGTGGCGCCCGTAGCTCCAGGCACGCCCGTGGCGCCGCCTGCCGGTCCCGGCACACCCGTGGCTCCTGTAGTACCCGTGGCTCCGGTGGCGCCAACGCCCGTCGCTCCGGTCGCTCCCGTTGCGCCCTGCACACCTGTCGCGCCACCTGTCCCTGTCGCGCCCGTCGCGCCACCAGGGGAGCCAGCAGGCCCGGTGGCGCCCGTCGCGCCACTAACACCCGTTGCCCCGCCTGGAGAGCCCGTCGCCCCTTGCACGCCCGTCGCGCCACGCGGACCTGTGGCGCCGGTCGCGCCCGATCCAGTCGCACCTACCGGACCAGTGGCTCCTGTGGCGCCGGTCGCTCCGGTGGCTCCGGTCGCACCCGTCCGGCCCACCAGACCACTGCCGCTCTCAGTCAGCACAGCGAAAACCGACCCGTCACGCAGGTAGTTCGTCGCATCGAACACCACACCGACGACGGGAGCCCCAACGTAGGAAACGTACGTGGCGCGGCCTGCAACGTTCGGTGAGGGGTACAACTGATCGGACGCTTCCGGCGGCGCCTCCAGGCCCACTTCGAGGAGCACACGTCGCGTGCCCTTGAGCGCGACGTTGACTGAGCCACCGGGGCCCACAACGCCGGAGTCCACGACGCCGATCAGTCCAGCCAGATCATCGGGAGAATCGCCTTGTGCGCGGACGACCTTCTTGTTCTCGGCCAGCTTGACACGAACCACCTCGCCGTTCTTGAGCGCGTCTGATTCGCCATTGAAGCCGGTAACGTATACGCCGTCCCACATTTGGATTTCCCTCCAGAAACGTAAAGAGGCGCCACGCGCAGGAAACCTGTGGGCGGCGCCTGTGTGTCAGGTAGCCCGCTCTACCAGCGATGATGCCCTAGATCGCTCTGAGCGGTCAACCCCGCGTCAGCGCGGTGTCTTGCGTCGGTCCGACAAGTACACCACACGCTTGTCCGGAAACGTGACGTCGCCTGTGCGCTTGCACCACGACCACTTCGCGTTGCCGCGGCAGATCACCGGCGGCCTCCACACCTCAGCGTGCGTCTTCGGGTCAGGATGATCGTCCTTGAGCACCAGAAACGATCGGCCACACGTGGGGCACCCACCAGCTGTTGGCGTCCTGTCGTCTGTGTAGTCGAACTCGATGACCGTACCCACGCTCAGAAGAGCGTATCACGGCTTCGTGTTCACTCCGCGAAGGGCGCTGTTCAGCTCCAGCCGGGCCTGCTCGTGCAGCTCCACGGCGATGTCCTCCATGATCGGGATCATGTCGAGGATGGCTTGCCGGATGACAAGAAGCTGAGATGCTCGTTGGTCACCTGTAACTGCGTCCGCCAGGACTCCAGTTCGCATAACAGCCTCTCCAGATTCTTTGATCTGGAACCCGAGGTTGACGAGGCGGTAACGATCCGCGAGCCGATCAATGGGGACGACCGGTGTATCCGCGCCACCATGTGCTGCCGCACCTCCCCCTCCCCCACTGCCATCGCTACCCGTCGTTGACTTCTCATCCGACATTCGCCCGCTCGATGGTGTCGTCATGCATGGTGGTAGTGCCTTTCATGGTAGCGGGAACAGGGGAGTGCGTGTCAACAGAGGAAAAACAAAAACCCGCCGGAAGCAACGGCCTCCGGCGGGTTGAAGTGTGTGCGCGTGTCGCGGATCAGACCACGGGGCGCTTCAGCAGACCTTCGAGGGTCTCCCGAACGTCGAACCCGAGGTTCGTCGCCGGAATGCTCGTCCAGTCGTAGTACCCCTCGACCGTCGGGAACGGAGGCCCCGAGGACGCGTTGGCACCCGCGATGCCGTACGCCGCCTGCGGAGACAGGATGCCCACGTAGGCGATGTTCGGCTTCAGCCAGATCGGCAGAACGAACGCCGACTGGTCACGCGGCGACGCAATGCCGTTGCTCGCCAGCTCCAGCGCGGTGGTGGTGCCGAACACCGTCGGCCCGGAACCCTGCGGGTACTTCTCCACGGGGCCCTCGGACTGCACCTTCTGGTTGACCTGGAACTTGTGGTAGGTCTTCCGCAGGAAGTCGAACAGCACGCCGCCCGCCGTGTTGGCCGGGTCATAGCCGCCCAGGTGGACATTGCGCGAGAACTGAATCGCGCCGCTGTTGTTGGTCTGGTCCTGCAGCTGGAACGCCTGCTGCGCGTTGTTGCGGCCCATCTCGCGCACGATCTGCAGCTGGATGCTGTAGATCAGCATCTCCCAGCCCTCCTGCAACCCGGTGTCACCCGAGCGCGGGATGTTGGTGTCGACCAGCGTCAGCGTGCGCTGACCGCCCGGGATGGGCGAGCCGGCGGCGCCGATGAAGGTCTGCAGGGGCTGCGCATCGCCGCCCTCGAACTCCACCGTGTGGTAGAGGCGATCGTGCGTCCAGTCCGCGAACTCGATCGGGAAGGGGACGCCCCGAACCCGAACAGTGAGAGTACCCGTCGATGCCATGTGCTTGGATCCTTCTGCCCCGAGGGTCGGCGTGGCCGGTGTGGTCCTCAGAGCCGTTGAAACAGTCGCTGGTTTTCACCCAGCTCGACGCAGCGACGCCGCCGAGCTGCAAAAAGACTCCCGCCTACTGCGAGAGGAAGTTCGTGCCGAAGCCGCTGTTGCCCAGCACCTCGACGGCGGGACCGGTGGCCGACATGTTGTCGCCGGTCATGGGAGTCAGCTCCTCCGCCACGTGCGTGCCGAGGCCCGAGTCGAGCAGCTGCACGACCGGCTCGTCAGAACCGGAGAGAGCGTGGTACTCCTCCGGCGTGATGATGCCGAGCGCGCCGCGCATCGCGGTCTCCTCACGGTGGCCGAGGCCCATCAGCCCCTCCAGGATGCGAGGCGCCGCCATGATGCCAACGGTCACGAGAGCCGAGATGCCGGTCTCGCGGTGCTTCGGCGACAGCGCCAGCGCGCCGCCAACGAGACCGCCCAGCACCGCGCCGTGCAGCCCCGCGTGACGAAGCGCCTTGGGGTTCTTGCGGGCGTGCAGGTGCGCCAGCATGAACCCGATCTGAGTCGCTCCGCCGCCGATCAGCGGCCCTGCGATGGACGCGCGGTCGGCGTTGCCGAATCCGCGAAATCGATGCCGTGCCATTTGGTTAGTTCCCTTTCTTGTTCGTGGTTGATGTTTGAAACCGCGACAGGGAACTACCGACGGCGACGACGGCGACGCGCACCGCTCAGGCTGTGCGAGCGCTTCGTCTTCAGGCAGCGGCCGGTGTTTTTGTTGACGCCGAATCGGCAGTGACGCTTCATGGTTCTCTCCTTGCTTTGGGGTCGTTGGGTTCAGAGGGCCGTGCGAATCACGACCCCATTTTGGAAATGCAGCTCGACGGCTCCGCCGCGCATGAGCGCCGCGAGCGGGCCCGCCACCAGCTCGGGCGGAAGTTGAGCGAAGCCCTGCCCCTGCAGCAGCCGCGCGGCGTTGCGTAAGGCGCTCACGTGCGCATACGCGCCGGCCGCGGGCGGGCTCGCCTGGATGTTGAACTTCGCCACGGGGCGGCCATTCCAGTCCCCCAGCTCCACGGCCTCCGCGCCATGCAGCGGAGCGTTCGGATGCAGCCGCTTGATGTCGGCCACGGCCGGATGCTGGCGATGATGCTTCTGGTGCCACGCGTGCCGCTGGCTGTGGCCCATCGGCATCGGGGTGGGTGGCGCCTGGATCGGCGCCGGAGGCACTGCGGTCACGGTCTGTGCCACGGCCGCGGTAGTCACCGAGGGAGCCGCCGGGAGAAGCGTCGCGCTCGGCGACGTGGCCAGAAGCTCCTGGTTCATCGTCGTCACGTCGAGCACGTGCTGCGTGTCGAGATCGCGCCTGGCCTGCGCCGGAGTCAGCGGCTGCCACATCCCCGTGCGCATCACACCGGCAGCGATGGAGTTGTTCGGCGTCATCATGTGGTTTGCTCCGCAGCGGGATTTGGTGGGTAGAAACGACGAAAGGCGCTTTCCGAGAGTGATCTCGAAAAGCGCCTGTGTGTCAGGTAGCCCTGTGCGGGTGGGTGGTCCCCGCGGTTATGTGCGAGCAACTAAGAAAGCACGGGTTGCGCGGCGGTGTCAAATGGCAGTACGCTCAAGGGCATGTCATTCGCACTGCACACCGCTTCTCCGTACATGCTTCGTTACGCCGAGATCGCAGGCGGAGCCGGAACCGACAACACCCTCACGCGAGCGCAGATGCTCGCAGACGCTGCCTCTGGGCCACTCAAGACCAAGCTCCAGGTCACGAACACGCTGAGCGAGTGGACAGCGCTGATCGATGACCCCGAGATCTCGGTGTACGTCTCGCCACAGGGCGGGTCACCCGCGGTCGTCGGCTACAACTTCGGGAACCCATCGAGCGTGCCGACGCTGCAGTTGACCGCGCTGGCGGCCGGAACCGCGATGGTCGAGATTCGGTTCAATCACACGATCGACCGGTGATGGCGAAGCGGCGCAAACGCGGGCTCGGGTCGAGCGCGGCGGAGCACACCAGTCGAGCTGAAAACGCTGCGATACGTGCGCGCGAGATCGCATCAAACGTGATCTACGCAGCGGACAAGAAAGAATGTCGCGTGGCGCACGGCCTGTCGGTGATGCTGCAACGGCAAGTAGGACGCGCACAGGCCGAGCACGAAGCCTCCGGACGCTCTTACAACGCCGATGCCGGCATTGTGCGCAACGCACGGCAGGCATTCTGGCAGAACTGTGTGAAAGACACGTGACTCGCCAGCTCGCCAACCCTGGCTCGTGCGACGTCCGCTTCTGGGACTTCGCCCTCCCCGTCGCCTGCGGCTCGATCGCCGGCCTGGGCATGAGCATGGCTGCACGCCTCCTCACGGCCGGTGAGCAGCCGGGCACGCGAGACGCTGCCGCGAGCGTGGCACACGCCATCGGGTTCTGGACGTTCGGCGGCCTCACGTTCGTGCTGCGGCAGCGCCGCCGGCACTGAGCGTTTTGACGGCACAGTGCTCGCGGGCGTACGCTCGTGGGCATGGCGTACAAGAACCGCGCGGCCGTAGCGAGCCGCATCAGAGACTTCCGCTACGCTGTGCGCTCCGGCGCCTGTGTCACCGCCGGCCACCTCTTGCGCGAGCTGATCACGCACCATCCAACGCTGAAGCCCCGCACCGTGACGCGGCTGCGCCAGCAGATAAACTCGTGCCAGATCGCGGATCACTTCCGCAAGCGAAGGAGTCGGTGATGGCGAAACCAGCCTCGAACGGACAGCGCTGCCTCACGCTGTTCAAGAGCGCCATGCGGGCGGATTCCGTGTTCGACCGCGCGGTCAAGAAAGCCTTCGGCTCACGCGCGACGCGCTGGACGGTCACGCAGGCTCAGGTCTCAGCCAGCCCGCCTGTGCGCGCCGCGTACAAGCGTAAGGTGGCCATCGACAAAGCGACGAGCCGTGCCTGTCACGTGATGCGGCGCCGACCGGGTGGCTTGCTCTTCGGCGACGCCGCTCCGCCCGCGCCGCCATCATCCCCCGCCGCCCCCACCGCGCCTGTCGCCACGAAGACCGGCACCGGGCGCTCCCGGCGCCGAAGGAGACGGTGATGGCCCGCCGACGCCGCGCCCGTCTGGGCTCCGCCCGCGAATCCGCCATCGTGTACGAGACGCCAGTCTGCTGGGTCCGCAGCGACCGCAAGGCGTACACCGTCTTCAGGACCGGCGTCGTGGCCAGCACATCAGACAGCGCCTACAAGAAGACAGCCGACGGGCTGTCGATCGCGAAGGCCCGCTGCGACTACCTGACGAAGCGAACGGAGAAACGCTGATGCCCATCCTCCGCAAAGGCCAGCGCTGTTCACCCGGTGAAGAGCGTGTCAACATCCGCTACTACGCCGCGCCGAACACGGCGCCCAGTGGCGGCTTCTGCCCCGCATTCCGCAACGGCACGACCGAGCACGGCAGCATCTACTGCACAGGGATGGACAAGGATCGCGCATTGCGTGTCGCCCGCGTGGCTGCCTTTCGTGCAGGCAAGCGATACAGCGGCGACTGGTGCGTGATCATCGGCAAGGGCACGCGCCACACCCCGCGCTACCGGCGCTGACTTGACGCCAACAAGCTGGCGTCTATACTGCTCGACATGATCAGCTCACATTGACGCCCGGCCGGTTGCAGGTTCCGCTGACCCCGTGATCCACTACGTGGTCACCAGACGAGACCTCCCCCTTGGTGTTCTTGGTGCGATGCTGATCCACGCCGCAGGCGAATCGAGCCCCGGCAACCTGACCGAAGGCACGTACGCCATCGCCCTGGCCGTGCCCGATGAGGCCGCGCTCATCAAGCTCCTGCTGCGCTTGCAGCGCCAAGGGCTTCACGTCACGCCGATCCACGAGCCCGATAGTCCGTTCAACGGGCAGCTCATGTCGATCGGCATTCGGCCGGCGCCGCGCTCGGAGATCGCGCGGTACCTGTCCGACGTTCCCCTTTTGAAAGATTCGTCCGGGTCGTCTAAGAGAGGACCACGCGAAAGCGTGACGCTGGTTTAAACCCAGCCCCGGGCACGCGTCCGTAGCTCATTTGGTAGAGCGCCAAGAGTAATGACCTTGGAGGTGCCTGGTTCAAATCCAGGCGGACGCACCATCAATCCACTGCAGCAGCGTCGAGCATCGCCCACTCTCCAGCTGTCGTCCGCACGAACGGCACGCCGCCAAACTTGACGATGTCGGATCGGATGACGTCTGCGTCTCCAAGAAGACGGACAGGATAGAGCGGGCGCACGCATAGAACCGTGTGTTTCATGTTCATCGGCTCTTGCCGTCTGCAAATCACGAACCAGATCATGAGCCGCAGAACTGGCGGGGTTTCTGCTCAAATCGTTTCACTCACGTACGCCGCTGTTACGCCAGCAGATCGTTCACGCTTAGCCCTTCCTCTTCCATCAGCGCACGTATCTGCTTTTCGGCTTCACGCCGCAGCTGCACAATCCGTGACTCAGTAACTCCGAGCTGCCGCCCGGTCTCGGTAGCGAAGATTCCCGCTAGGTGGTCTCTGATGACTCGTTCGAGCCGACTGGGCAGCCCACGCAACACAGTATCGAAATCCAGCTGTCTGAGCCGGTCTTCAAGCTTCCCCATATCCCGTGCTTGGCGGGCGACGACGCCCTCATAGTTGGCCACACGGCGCGTGTGATACTTCACAGCAGCAGCCGCTCGATCTGGATCCCGTCGCTGCTTTGCTAGTTCATCATGCGGGACAGGGCCCTGCCGCCGCACGTAGTCCATCATCGCGCCACGGATGTAGAACTTCGAGAACGTGATGAACTGCAGGCCGCGGTCTTCCTGGAAACGGCGCTCGGCCATCAGGAGCCCGATCATGCCTTCGGAGACGAGATCGTCTTCGTCGATTCGGTAGCGCCGGGACAGGCTACGGGCAATCCACCGGGCTTCCTGAAGCGCAGAGAAGATGAGATGGTCACGGGCCACGCGACCATGCTACGGGAGGGCGGCTGGGGTGACTAGCGGCGCTCATGGTTCACGAGAATTGACGAGCCTCACTGTCGCCGTCGGGTGCGCTTTCTTCGCTGCAAGAACAGCCTTCCGCGACCGTCCCCCACGACGTGTATGGCTAGACCACAGAAACCAGCTCAGAGGCGCCGCACGATCGCGGTACACGCGCACCTCAAGCATTCTGTCCTACCGATACACGGCGCGGTTGTCCCACGGCGGAAGGTCCACGCGCGGACACGCCCTACCGGTGAGCTTGAGGCCCTTTTGGGTGAGCGCAATGGTAGCGCTGGACCGCGCTCCCCCACGTGCCAGCAGGCCCCGCTTCACGAGGCTACGCTCTGCCCGATCGATCTCGCCAGGAGACACGCCCTGCTTGCGCACAACGTGACGAACGCCGCTTCGAAGCGTCGGCGTGGTCGGAGAGTGCCGCAGTGCCCAAAAACGGGTCGCGCAGAGGAGGAGCGTTGTCACATTCGGCTTGCTCATCCTGCAATCCTACCGCCGCTTGCTCACGGTTCGCAAACGCCACTCGTGCGGCTGCAGATCGTCGAGCGCAGCCGTGCATGAGTCCCGCTGCGTATCGCTCGATGCGCCGTGGTGGTCGAGGTACGACGACTGCCACTTGCCGGCGAACTTCGTGGACCTGTGCACGACCACCGTCTTGCGCGGGTCACGCCGGTTCTGCAGCTCCACGCCCGTGACCCGCTCGCCATCGCAGACGTAGCGCTTGCTCTTGAGCCCGAACAGGAGCTTGCGAGTCTGGATGCGGATGGGCAGGCCACGGCTCATCGACGTCTGCGTGCGCCCGTGAACGTGGCGGCCTCCGGCTCGATCTCGACTGGGCACACCCCTGCCTTCAAGAAGTAGAACCGGTCCCCATACCGCGACTCGCGATATGCACGGCTGCCTGGAGGTGGTGGGGCGTGGACCTCACACACGTTGACGGCGCCGCTCTTGATCAGCTTGATCATGTTCGTGTGATAGGTCTTCGTCGGCCCCGCGACCGTATCGCTATACGCGAGAGCGTTCGAGATGAACCCGATCGTCTTGTCACTCGGCGTTCGCCACTTCTCTAAGAACGCCGCCAGTGCAGGCGTCAGCCTCATGTTCGGCGCTGGCCGCGTCTGTTGCACGCGCTTCACCCGATCGCCAGGACCGATGGCATCGCGGATCAGCCTTCCAGTGACGTCTTCTACACGAGCCATCTCAGCGTCTCCTCTTTGATCGGCCGATCCCAGAGCACGACAGATCGCGAACCAGAATCCACCGGCTCGTGCCGGATACGTGCAAGCCCCGCGCTCTTGCCGCAGAGCGGACACGTTCTGCCTGCGCTTTCGTGTGGCCGTCCATATCGAACGTGACTTCCCGCTTGCCGCACTTCACGGTGTCGAGAATCAAGTCGAGCCGCGTCTTCGCCATCTACCGCCGTCCTTTCACAGTCGCCCGGCCGATCATGAACGCGAGCCCAGCGGCGACCACGCCCAGGCCGATCGACTTGATGGTGTACCAGCGCACGAAGTAGTCCGGGGCGACCGTGATCGCCGTGCGCGCGTCCGTAGCGAAGTCACCCAACCCTGCCTGGATCAAAACGGCGCCTCCTCACGGTCCGGGATGTTCTCGCACCGCTCGATGTACTGGCGGGACCGCCGCACAGCTTCCGACCGCTCGGGCAGCTGCAGTCGGAACCCCACCGCCTCTTCGAGCACCGGCAGCCGCTCGGCTAGGTCTTCCCAGTGACGTGTACTCGGCACGGTGACGTCGAGCGCCTCCGCCCAGCTCGCGACCCTGCGCCCCGGCGTGCGCCGCTCGAACTGCTCGTTGAGCGCGTCGAACCGGCCATCGCCCATCCGCGCCCGCGGCTTTGGCCCTCGCCGACCGTGGTTGACCCAGGCGCGGTACGCTGTGCAGTCGCTGCCGCAGTCTAACTCCACGAACGAGCGTAGCCGCGGGTTGGCGTTGAGTAGCTCGCGCACGGGTTCACGCTTCACCTTGAAGGTGCGCGGGCGGGCCTCGCGGGACGCCTCGCGGAAGCACCGGCGCCGCACGGGATCCTTCGGCGTCTCGTACACCCACGGCATCCCGAGCTGGTCACGGCCGCGCAGGAGGTGCAGGCCCACCGCAACGGCAGCGACGCCCAGCGCCAAACCGCCGAAGTGCGAGTTAACCAGCATCTGCGATAGGATACACCAAATGGCGTCCGTCGATCTCAGCCAGACCCACCTGAAGACCGTGCACGTGATCGCCGTTGTCCTGGCGCTCCTGTCAGCCGGGCTCTACATCGGCCGCACGTACGTCAGCCTGACCTGGGCTGTGCGCGATCTGGACAACAAGCAGAAGGAGATCCCGACCAAAGAGGATCTCCGCCAGCTGCACACTGAGCTGAACGTGGAGCTGACCCACGCTGCCGCAGAGCGCGCGAAGTTCTACCTGGAGCACGCCAAGGCGGAGTGCGAGCCGCCGGTCAAGCACGGGGGGAAGTGGAAGTGCTCGTGGGTGTGGCCGCCACCCGAGGACTAGAAGCGCCGAATCTTCGTCTGCAGCCGGCCGCTCTTCGAGCGCGCGATCGTCTTGTGCACGCCGGTGTAGTGGTTGTCGACCAGCGCATGTGCGTTCGTTCCCTTGCCGTCCTGCACGCACTTCTTCGCGAACGTCAGCGCTTCTTTCTCGGTGCTGAAGCTGCCGGTGTCATCCACGCCGGAAGAGAACAGCCGCGTGAAGTAGCACAGCACCGAGAACGGCTTGTCGTCACTCCCGAGCCCTCGACGTCTCATCACTTCCCTTTCAAGTTGGTTCGGCACTGCCGATTCGAGCGCGGCGGGATGGTGTCGAGTGCTGGTCCGATCAGCTTGGGGCCGCGCCGACCGCGCCTGCGGCTCTTCACGCGCGCTTCCGATGGTGGGACACCAGCAAAACCACGCCCAGCCCGGCAGCCAGGATCGCCATGCCAGTCGCTGCGTCGAGCTGGATGTGATCGAACTGGGCCGGGATGAACGCCTTCACGTCCAGCGAAGCGTGATCGATCGGCAGGCCCCCGGGGGCGAACGTCGGCCCTCGCCCATAGCCGTACGGCGAAGGCGGCGGGTAGTAACCTGGCTGTGGCTGCTGGTAGTACGGCATCGAATCTCCCCCTGGTTGCGGCGCGGGTGCGGCGGGCGGCGGTGACGGGTTGCTCGGATCGATTCCAGCCGCTTGCTCGATGGCCGCCGCCATGTCGCTGGCCGACGCCGCGATCATCGACGTGGTGGCACGATGCCAGTTTTGAGGGACCCGCCTGCCAGCGCCCTGGACGACGTAGACGACCAGGGCCCGGTTCGCAGCAGCCGCTGTGGCGGGCCCCACCACACCGTCCACACGCACGAGCAGCTTCGCGTCCTGGCGCTGCTGCCCGAGCGCGTTGAGCGCGTTTTGGAGACGCACGACTGCCGGCGAGACCGCCGCGCCGAGATAGCCTGAGAGCCACATGACCGAAAGCCTAAACCTTTGGCACTTCGGTAGGCAAATAGCGCCGGTCGATGCGGGTCAGAGTAACCTTCCCCTCACGGACCGTGATGACGAGATCCGCATGTGCGTGCTCAGTCAGGAGCTGCGCGAACACACGCCCAATCGCCTGCCAATAGGCGGTGATGCTGGCTGGCGGCTGCGGCTGCTGAGGCAGGCTCATCGGTGGTGCAGGTAGTACGCGGTCGCGGCCACGCCCACCGCAACGCCGATGAGGATGCCCACAGCGATCGTCGGGATCATGCGGGGGCACGCCTCGGCCGCCGCGAGCGCGGAAGGTGGCTTCATGGCGAAGCGCGCCGCGGAGCCAGGGAGGGGAATGTCCATCGTGCCGCCGTTGGGCAGGACGAGGGTGCGGGTGTTCGAGGAGGCCATCAGCGTTTCTTCTCCCACGGCCGAGCGCAGCCTTTGGCGTAGAACTGATCCGTGAGCTGATGCACGGTCGACCGACGCGCGTATCCAGTCTCGATCTGGTCGAGCATCGCGCTGGCAACCTTGCAGTCTCCGCCGCGCAGCGCACTGCGAAACCGGCTGATCGCCTTCGCTGTGCTTTTGCGCCCGACGGCAACGAATTGGTTGTGCTGCGCCATCAGCGACGCCTCCGCTTGCGGCGCGCACCGGACAAGAACGGCCCTGAACGCCGATCCTTGATCGCTGCTGCGTACCCGGCCCGATTCTGCAAGTGATTCTTCATCACCGTGCAGCTCGCGAAGTGCAGCAACCAAGTGCCTGGCGGCCGGTTCGGACGGCTCATGAAACTGTCCGTCTTGACCGTGGCAAGCCCCTCACCACGCTTGGTGCAGCGGATGTTCGTGACCGTGCAGAGGTTGCCGCCGTACCCGCGGCTCGGGCACTCCTTGTTGAACGTCGCAAGGTTCGTGTACTTCTTGACCTTGCCGCCGATGCGCTTGGTGACTCTGTTCATCTAGGGCTCCGTCACGTCGAAGTCTCGATGCTTCGCCTGGGGTGGGTGCACGCCGAACTTGCTCCGGCCGGGCAACGTAGTGTCGAGCGCGATCCACTGGCGCGGGTTGTTCTTCGGGTAGCCAGCCAACGTGTAGATGTGGTCCCACGTGGCGCCAGTGTTGGACGTGATGCGGAACCGTGTGTTGAAGCCGTTCTCCATCGCGAGTACGGCACACGCCACAGAATGGTCGTCGCACTGCCGCGTGATCACGTCGCACTCCGGCAGGTACACCCGGCCGGTCGCGGTCATGATGTCGTACGTCTCCACCTGCTCGGGCTCGACCGCGATCGATTTCACCTTGGCCCACGGCCGCCGCGTCGCCTCTGCACGCACGGTCAAGCGGTGAATCTGGTTCTTCCCCGCGCCGCCGTGCTCCTCTGCGCTCAGCGTCTTCCACGCCATCGAGTGCCCGAACATGCGCTTGAGCACGCGGTACTGCAGCGCCAGCGTGTGCGAGATGGTCGAATACACGAGGTTTGAGCCGCGCGTGCTCAGGCCGCCATCGCCCATCTCCATCGCGCGCAGGATGGTCTCGATCGTCTTCGGGCCGTATCGAAACGATGGCAGTCCCTTCTCGATGGCGGTCCGGCCCAGGTCGTACGATTCGGCGAAGTCGCGCGCATGCAGCTTGATCTCGCGCGTCCGCTCCGTGAACGGAATGTCGCGCGCACGAAGGATCTCGATGACCCGCTCGCGAATCATCTTGCGGTTCGCGACACCCGCAATCGACAGGTAGTCCTGCGGTCCGTTTTTCTTCTTGTTGCTGCGGCAGCCTTCAGCCAGGTACGCCCCGATCAGGAACGCCGTGGCCTCGTCCAGCTCATCGGCAGCGGCGCCGTCGAATCGGCGGGGCTGCAGCAGGTCATCGCCGAGTCGAATGTTGGCGATCTGGACCTCTTCCGCGTCCCCGTACGTCCCGCCCTCCGGCACGCGCAGGATCTTGTGCGTCGGGCTCAAGCGCAGCTCGTTGCCGTTGTCGATCCCGAGGCGGATGATCTCTTTCGGGCCGCGCTCCCACGTCTTCATGACGGGAACCCATGACTCGCCGTCATGGATCTCGTCTCCCACTTCGAGCTGCTCGACCGGCTCGAACCCGTCCCTGGTCAGGAACAGCGTGCCTTCGGGGAAGCAGTCTCCTCCCGCCATCTGCAGCGTCCGCCAGGCGGTCTGGAACGTGTCCTTGTCCGTGATGTCACCTGTGTACCGCACGTTCTGCTTCACGAACTCGTAGATCGCGTTCAGCTCGCACGTGTCATTGCGAGCCGGGCACCCCCGCGTGACTTCCAGCCCGATCTGCCGCATGCGTGGATCCTTGAGTCCGCCGATCGGATCGTTCCGGCGCCCGAACGCGGCGTCCCCCAGCCACACCATGCGCTTCAGGATTGCCACGCGGTCATCGAGCGTCCGCACGGTGTGTGCGCGAAGCTGCGGGCCGCCATCATAGAAGGCCATGTCCCCAACGAGTGTGCACGTCCGCGGGGCCCGCGGTCAAGTCGCTGAATTGACTCGACCCGCTGTCCCCACGTACGATATCCCTCGTGCTGGTTCAAGGTCCGCTCGGATTCTCGTTGCCCTCCGCGGTCACGTCCGTCGCCCGGAGCGCTTACCACGTCGCCGCCGACCCGCGCGCCCAGGCTGCCGCTGCCGTGATCGGAACGGAATACGCGCCCGACACGACAGCTCAGGTGCAGCAGTACGCGCGCAGCGTCTCGCGCAACATCCGGCAGGCCCGCCAGGCGTTCGACCCCGTCTACGGGCAGCAGATGATGCCGACGCCCGACGCGGGCTACGACGCAGGCGGCAGCATGCCAGTCCAGCACAGCAACATGCTCGTCTACGCCGGCATCGGCGCCGGTGCACTCATCCTCTTCTTGCTCATGCGAAAGTGACCACCATGTACACCTCTGGCCTTGGCATCTCGTTTCAGCCCTCTCCTGGATTTCGCCCACCTGCCGCGCCGCCTCCGCGCCAGGTGTTCCACCCCCACACACCGCCTCCGGCAATCCGGTTCGCGAATCGGTCCTCGACGCGGCCGATCATCCGCTCTCCTGGCGCGTACCAACCGTCGAGCTACCGCCCAGGCTACCGCCCCGGCTTCGAGGACCGCTACGCCCGCTACGAGGCTGACGCTGCGGCTCGGGCGGCTGCCAACGCCCAGATGATCGCGCTGCAGACGCAGCAGCAGTACCAGCAGCAGATGCTGCAGCCTCAGCAGGTGCAGTCATCGCCAGCCGCGCCCGGAGGCGATCTCACGCCTGCCCAGGACAACTCCGCGGCAGCCGACGCCGCCAGCGCGGCGACCGATCCGGTGGCCAACCCGCACAACAAGCACCTGCTGCTGTTCGCTGGTCTTGCGGTCGCGGCTGGTGTGGGCGGCTACGTGATCCTGAAGAAGCGCAAGAGCCGCGCGTAAGAGCCCTTGCTGTGATCCTCGGGAACTCATACGCGGTCGCAAGTGACGGCAGCCTTGGGTTCTCGATCACGTCGCCCTTCAAGAGTGTCGCGCACGCCGCCAAGGCAGTCGGCAGAGGGACTGTCGCGGTCGGGAAAGGCGTCGAGCACGGAACCGTGGCCGCTGCGAAAGGCGCCGGGGGGCTCGTCTCGAAGTACGGCAAGCAGGCGGCACTTCTGGCGGCGCTCCCTGTCGTCGAGGTGAACAAGATCATCGTCGAGCCAGCGCTGAAGGCCACGATCCTCCGCCCGGTCATCAGCCGCATCAACACGCTGAAGGATCGACGGGCTCGGAAGCTCGCCTGGGACGCCCGCCGGTCCACCACGCCAACGCCTGCCGAGCGCGGTCAAGCCAGCAGCTGGACGAAGGCGCATCTTCGCAGCCAGGCGCCGCCGCTCGGGCTGATGATGTCGGTGCTGGCTGGAAGCCGCCTCGGGGCTACACAGCTCGGGATGCGCGGCTTCGGCGAGCCCACCACAGCCACCATCACCGCGGCCGTCCCAGCGCTCGTGGCCCTTCTGAACTCGATCCTGAAGAAGGCGAACAGCAGCGGAGACGCCCCCGAGAAGGTCGGCGGCGATGCAGCGTCTGGGGCTGACGTGGGAGCCTCCGGCAGCGACGACACAGCGTCCGGAGGCGGCATCGATGCGTCAGGAAGCGGAAAGCGTGGTGGGCACGGCGCCGGACACGCCGACAGCTCGCTGCCGCTCGGCCTCACGAAGAAGCAGCTCACGATCGGCGGCGCGGTGCTGGGCGGTGTCGTTCTGCTCGCGCTGCTCACCCGCAAATGATCAGCACCAGCGCCCCCTGGTACGCCTCAGTGGCTGACCGGGCCGTCCACGCAGCAGCAGCCGTCAACGACGTCGAGAACTGGCCTGTGGACGACGCAGCGGCCGTCATCGGAGTCGAGACGGCCTGGCTGGCAGGGCTACTGCTCGGGCTGAAATTCCTTATCGGCGGGCTCGTTGCCGAGCGCCGCCGACTCCACGATCGCCGCCGTTAGCGGTTGATCGAGTGGCGGAAGTTCAGCTCGAACACGACGTTGCCCGCGCCGTTCGTCGCCATGGTGAAATGGTTCACGCCCGTGTCGGTCGTGAAGTTGTAGCTCCCGTCCACAACTCCAGAACCGACGCCGTTCGAGTAGATCGACAGGCGACCGTCCGCGGCCATGTTGGCCCAGGCAGCGACGCCAGGACCAGGAGGGCCCTCGTACAGCGGGGCCGCCAGAAGGCTCTTCAGCGCACCCGGCGTGCAGAGCGCGATCAGCTGCGCCTGCGTCAGGGTCACCGTGTCGCCGCCCTCGCCACCGGTGTTCGCGTTCAGCCGAAGCATGTCTTGCGTTGCAACCAGAACAGTGATCGTGAGTGCCATAAGTCAAGAGGCTAACGCTCGGCGCGGGGCGGTGTCAACTCACGAGCAGTTGCGCATATCCACGCAACCGAACACGTGGCTGTCGTTGTACTGATCGTTCGGATCCGTGAACTGACACGGCGTCGTGTCGAACGGATAGCCCTGCCGCTCCACGCCCACACAGCCGTAGAGAAGATGGCCATCTGCCGACACGCCACACGCCGGCGACACCGAGATCGGCGAGCCGAATTCAGTCACGTAGTCGGGGCACACCGGCCAGGCTTCTACGCCAGTTGGTGCTGGTGCTCCGCCTACGCCACCTGTACCGACCACGCCACCCGAGCCGCCGGGAGTTGTCGACACCAGCATGCCGCCTGTCCCCTGCGGAGCGCCTCCAGCAGCACCGCCGCTCTCAGGCAACTCGCC
>Ga0265329_10000290_pt1 | contig 26463 bp, 24 predicted proteins | sample 41627metaG_FD_202091 | JGI IMG/M metagenome (GOLD analysis project Ga0265329, IMG submission 202091) | Rhizosphere microbial communities from Carex aquatilis grown in University of Washington, Seatle, WA, United States - 4-16-27 metaG | ecosystem: Host-associated > Plants > Roots > Rhizosphere...
GACCCTGTTGGACGTCACCATGTTGCGCACGCTGGAACAGCACCACGAGCAGATGATCCGCTTGGTGTCACACGACATTCGCAACCCGCTGACCTCGGTTCACCTCAACGCGCAACTTCTGCAGAAAGCTCTGACCGAGCGGGGCCTGGAAAAGGAGCAACGCTTTGCTTCGGTCGTGATCGCGGCGGCGCGGCGTCTGGATGCGATGATCGAGGAATTGGTCGACTCGTCGCGCGTTCGCTCGGGCCAGCTCAGGCTGGAACTGCGTCCGGTGGCCATCGAGCACATGCTGCCCGAGATCCTCGCACGCAATGCTCGTTCCCTCGACACCACCCGGGTCAGGCTCGCGCTTCCTGACGGCCCTGTCCTGATCACGGCCGACATCGTTCGACTGGAACGCGCGCTCATCAGCGTGCTCCTCATCGCGCTGCAAAACTGCGCAGATGGCGCAGAAGTCACCTTGCGGGTTGCTGCGGCCGACGATGAGGTGCGCTTCGCCGTGGTGGTTCCTGGCCGAACCCATGCTAGCGCTGATCCGCCCAGCCCTCCCAGCAGCCAGCTTGACCAGCTCAAAGCTGATCATGGCTACGGGATGGGACTCTTCGTCGCCCGCATGCTGGTGGAACGACATGGCGGCCGCCTCTGGGTTGAGAGCACACCCAATCGCGAGGCCACCTTCCATTTCGCGCTTCCCGTCGCAGGCCCCGAGGGCGAATTTCCTCGTCCGGTCGCGGCCTACCGGCCGTAGTCAATGCAATCCGTACTTGACCATCTTCTCCCACAAATTCTTGCGGGAGATCCCCAGCATCTCGGCGGCGCGGCGGCGCTCACCCTCGGCCATCTTCAGAGTGCGCTCAATGTAGTCCTTTTCGAACTGGGCCATCACGAAGGCAAGCGGTTCGACGCGATCACCTGACACGGGCCGCGCGTTGCCGTGGAATTCGGCCGGGAGATGGTGGACCTGGATCTCCTGGCCCCGTGCCAAGATGCTGGCGTGCTGGATGGCATGCTTCAGCTCGCGCACGTTGCCCGGATAGCCGTAGCCTTGCAGCGCAGCCCATCCAGCCGGCGAAATAGTGGGCGGCGTTGTACCGGCCGGGGTGAATTCACGCAAAAACTGCTCGACCAGAATGGGCAAGTCGGTGAGCCGTTCGCGTAGCGGTGGCAGGCGCAGTTCGAACACCTTGATCCGGTAGTAGAGATCCTGGCGAAAGCTTCCGTCCGTGGCACTGCCCTTGAGATCGCGGTTGCTGGCCGAAACCAGGCGGACGTCGACCTTCACCGAGGTGTTGGTCCCGATGGGCTCGAACGAGCCTTCCTGGATCACGCGCAAGAGCTTGGCCTGCACGTCGGCCGGCATCTCGCCGATCTCATCCAGGAACAGCGTGCCGCCGTCGGCAGCCTTAAAGCGGCCGTCGCGACGTTTGACCGCTCCGGTGAACGCACCCCGCTCGTGTCCGAATAGTTCGGCCTCGATGAGCGCCGCCGGAACCGCCGCACAATTGACCGCCACGAAGGGCGCGTCGCTCCGGTCGCTGCACGCATGGATCATGCGCGCCGCCAACTCCTTGCCGGTGCCGCTTTCTCCGGTCAGGAGCACGGCCGCCGGGCTAGCAGCAATGGCGCTGATCTGGTTGCGCAAGTGCACGATGGCCGGCGATCGACCTTCGATCATTTCGCCCACCTTGCGCGTCGCCAATTCAGCCCGAGCCGCGGCCAGATCGCGCAAGAGCTTCCAGCGCTCGTCGATACGCTGAACGATATTCAAGACCTCAGGCAGCTCGAACGGCTTGGTGACGTACTCGATTGCCGTCTCCTTGACGGCGAGGACCGCTTCCTGAATCGTGCCGAAGGCGGTCATCAGCACCACGTGGGTATCAGGCTGCTCGTCGCGCAGGCGGCGCAAAATGGTAAACCCATCAACCTTGGGCAAGCGGATGTCGCTCAGGACCAAGTTGAAAATCTGGCGATCCAGGCACTGCATGGCCTCGTCGCCGTCAGCGGCCAGGGCCACACGATGGCCGAGCTCTCTCAGCGCCTCGCCGAGGGGCAGCCGAATGTCGGCCTCATCGTCCACTAGGAGTATGTCAAGCATTGTCGGAAATCCCGGTGCCAGGCGATATGGTTGATTCTCTGTGGGAGCAAAGCAAGGCGATTCGCTTCTTCAAGGTCCTTGACTTGAGATGTCCAAACAACGCGGAAGGGTGCAACAAGTGCGTCACGATGTTCCCATCTCGTGTCACGCGACAGGGAGAAATTACTAACCCGTAACGCCAGACCACATCGGCAGGCGAATCTATCAGGATTCGGCTGCATGGAGGTGGCACGGAGTTTGTATAAGAAATAACGGTCTGGGAAGGGACGAGGCGCTCGGTGTGGGGGCCTGCATGGGGTGCCGCGTGGAGGCGGGCAGGCCAGGGGTCCGGATGGGAGACGTTGGTGGCGTGGGGGGACGCGGGGGCGAGAGCCTCAACATGGTGGCGGAGTGGCTGCCGGTCTCGACGTTTCATGGTGGACCGTTTGGTATCGGGCAGCACTCCGTCGCCATGTCGGTTGCGATGGAGCGACAGCCGCCCTTTCCGCTGGCCTCAGCGGGACGCGGCTATTGCGTTGATCTCAAGAAGCCACGCGGCCTACCCCAATACGAAACCTATGCGGCGAGTCGCTCGCGCAACTGAGCCCGCGCCCGGCACATACGCGTTCGAGCGGCCTGACTGGTGATGCCCAGCGAGCGAGCCGCATCGGGGAGAGGTAGTTCCTCGAACACGCAAAGCTGGACCACGTCTCGATAGGGACGGGGCAACTCGGCCACGGCTGCGTGCAAGCGAAAGCGGTCTTCCCTGTCTTCCAAGAGCACCGCAGGCGCGGGCCTCGAATCCGACAACAGCGCCACCACATCACCCTGCCCTGACTGGTCGTTGGCCGCCACGCGCTCAGCGGCTCGCCGCCGTCGGCGGGCTCGCATGAGAGCCGCGTTCACCACCACCCGATGAAGCCATGTGCTCACCAGAGATTTTGCGCGAAACGATCCTGAGCCACGCAGAGCCTGCTCGACCGCATCGTGGGCAGCGTCCTCGGCCTCGGTCCCGTCGCGCAAGACAGAGAGGGCCACATGGACCAAGCGCTCGCGCACCAGCGAACTGGCAAGCTCGGCAGCTACTGGATTCTCGGCCTTGGTGCTGTGAATGTTCGTGGCCATTGGGCTTCCTCCGCGTTCCTAGACGCCAGCCCCCAACCTGGGTTCTGGTCGGCTCGCCCCTCCACCCATGCCAGCGGCGTGCCAGGTTCTCCGGATCGGCTTCGCAATTCACAGGTTGTTCACCTGCGGCGGGTCCACAAGAGCCCGCGTGCCCCTATGACGCGACTTTGCGGCTGCTACTCGTCGACTTTGCTACCTGACGTGCTGTCGACGTCTTCAGCGTTGCAGAAATTCTGCTTTTTGATCATGGGCGGCGGATTGGCGCGTTCGCGGCGGGCGCGGGCGAGCCGATTGACGAACGCCTTCTGAAAGCGGTCACCGCGTTTCTCCAGCGCCGCCACCATCTGCTTCCAAGCAACGGCTCCGCTGGCGGCCGCGGAGTCCCCACTCGCTGCCGGGATCGGCTCAGGAACCAGCGCGGCCATCGCCGCCAGGTCCTCCAGCAGACCTGCGTCGAACTTGGGATCAGCACACGCGAAAGTCACGGTCGGGACCAGGACGCTGTCCCGGAACTCCGCCAGATCGTCAGCGTCGACCTGGCACCAGAGCAGACGCGCGTGCAGCTGAGCCAGTGCGATGCCTGCTTCGCCGCGCGAGGCCGCCAGCAGGCGCTTGAAGACGTCGTTGTAGTCACCCTGAGCCTCGCCGTAGGAACTCAGCATGGCCTGCATCAGCTTGGCCCGACATTCGGAATCGCAGGTGCGGCTGAACATGTAGCCAGCCAGCCAGTGACGTCGTTCGGCGTGGAACTTCTTGAGCAGGTCTTCCTCGGCCGAGGTCACCAACTCTCCCGTCCGCGCCGTGGCCAGCACCAACGCCGCCACCAGGCGGGCACCGGTGGAGAACTTCTCGAAGCGCTCCACCTCGTTCCATTGCCTCCGCTCATAGAGATCCTGCAAATAGGTCTCAAACAACCACGCCGTCTTGGTGGGATGCGCTTGCACCGCGTGTTCCTCGCGCAGCAGGCCCATCGGTCCTTTGCCAACATCGCCACTGGCGATGGAAGCGTCCAGCTCATCAGCCACCAACTGCGCGATAGCCGCGGAACGATCGGCCAGCTTGTCGTCCTTGCACACCTCCGCCCGTTTCTCCACGCCGAAGCGCTGCATGCAAGTCAGCGCAAAGGCTTGTTCGAGCTGGGTGTAATTCTTGTTGGCAGTGCCGGCCAGCACAACGGCCATGTAGGTCGGATTGTCGCGGCCCAATTCCAGGGCATAAGAGACCGCCAGTTCTGGGTCGAGGATGTTGCCCCGGGTGAGCGAGAGCAAAACGCCAAAGCGCTGGTCCACAGTTTGCGGCCCTTGCAGCGACAGCACCGAAAGATTCTTGCCGAGAATCTCGGCGCGGGCGATGCGCCAGTCGTTGTCAGCCTTGGTGCGCGCGATGGCTTGCTCGCTCGCCTGCTGGCGCTCGGCGTTCTGCGCCTGGCGGAACTGCCAGATAGAGGTGGCCACCAACCCGGCCACACCGATGACGAAGCTGGAGAGAAACCCGGAGTAGTTCTGGATGAACCGCCCCAGGCGCGAAGGATTGTCGTGCGCAGCAGGTGTCTCGGCCATGGCCCGAGCATACTCCGGGTTGGCTTTCGCGCATCCGCGTCGTCTGCGCCCGCCATTTGTGTTACGGTTTCGCGGCCTGTTCAGACTATTTCGCTGCGCCAAGGAGAAGACCATGCCGGAAGCTGACGTCACCACCAAAAAGGACAAAGAGTTCTACACAGACGTCCCGCAAGAGAGCCGGAGCTTCTTCCTCAAGGGATCGAACGCTCACGACTGGGGCATGAACAATCGCCTGGCCCACATCTTCAGCCCGAAGTCGGGCAAGGCCGTGATGCTGGCCTTTGACCACGGCTACTTTCAGGGCCCCACCACCGGCCTCGAACGCGTCGACATCACCATCTTGCCGCTCTGCCCGTACGCCGACGCCCTGATGCTGACCCGGGGAATCCTGCGCAGTGTGATTCCCCCTGCCCTGACCAACGCAGTGGTCATGCGCGCCAGCGGCGGTCCCAGCATTCTCAAGGAACTCTCCAACGAGCAGATCGCTTGCAGCATGGAAGACGCCGTCCGCATGAATGTCTCGGCGGTCGCGGTGCAGGTCTTCATCGGTGGCGAGTTCGAAACCCAGTCGGTGGCCAACATGACCCGCCTGGTGGACCAGGGAAATCGCCACGGCATTCCGGTACTCGCAGTGACCGCGGTGGGCAAGGACATGGCCCGCGACGCGAAGTACATGCGTCTGGCCAGCCGAATCTGCGCCGAGCTGGGCGCCGCGTTCGTGAAGACCTACTACGTTCCCGAGGACTTTGAAACTGTGACCGCGTCCTGCCCGGTGCCCATCGTGATTGCCGGCGGCAAGAAGCTGCCGGAGCTAGATGCGCTGCAAATGGCCCACGACGCCATCTCGCAAGGTGCAGCCGGAGTGGACATGGGACGCAACATCTTCCAGGCCGACGCGCCGGTGGCCATGATCCAGGCCGTGCGCAAGGTGGTTCATGAAAACATGAGCCCGCAGCACGCCTTCGATTTCTACCAGACGGCCAAGAACCAGAAGCGCTAGCGTGCAGCCGCGCATGCAAAATCGTTGGTCAGACTCAGACGTCGCAGCCGCCGCTCAAGGCGCGACTTGCGAAAGCAGCCTCGCTGTCCTTGCCTATGCCACGCGCCTGCTCGGGTCCGATCCCGATCTGGCGCTGCACGGTGGCGGAAATACTTCCTGCAAGTGCGCGCTTGCCAACGTGCTCGGCGAAAAGCAGTCCGCTCTCTTCATCAAGGCGTCTGGGATCAATCTTGCAATAGCGCAGCCCAGCGATTTCGTTGCGCTGGATCTCGCGTATCTGCCGCGGCTGCTCGACCTGGCCGCCTTGTCGGACGAAGCAATGGCCGGCGAATTCTCCTGCCATTGTTTGCGCGCTTCTGCTCGCCGCGCCTCGGTGGAGACCCTGGTTCACGCCGTACTTCCCCACGAATTCGTCATGCATACGCATCCCAGCGCCATCCTCGCGCTGACCAATCGCACCGACGGCGCCCAGGCCGTGGCGGCAGCACTCGGGCAGGACATCGCCATGGTTCCCTACGCATTGGCCGGGCTGGATCTCGGCCGTGCCGTGCGCGACACCATGGCCCGCCATCCGCAGGCCCGCGCGCTCGTGCTCATGCACCACGGGTTGGTGACCTGGGGAGCGACGGCCCGCGCGGCGTACGACGCGACCATTGAACTGGTCAGCCGCGCGGAAGCCTACCTGGACAAGCACCGCACTCGCAGTCTGGGCACGCCTTCGTCTGCCGCGGATCGCGCCCAGAAATACCTCGAGCTCGCGCCAGTCATTCGCGGGGTCTTGGGTCCTGCAACGCCGGATGCGCTCGGCGATCGGGTCATCCTTGGGCCTTTGCTCGATCCCGAAGTCGCGCAATGGATCGAGGCACCCGAAGGCAAGAAGCTGGCTCTGTCAGCACCGCTCACAACCGACTATCTGATCCGCACCCGCAGAGTTCCGCTTTGGCTGGACCATGCGACGCTGGACGATGCCAAGAAGTTCAGAGAAGAGCTGGCACAATCTGTCGCCGCCTTTCAGGCCGACTATCGGGCGTATGTGCAAAAGCACGCCGGCGGCGTGCAGGTTGCTAGTGAAGCGCGCGACTTTCTGCCGCGGGTGCTGATGATACCGGGGCTCGGCGTCGTGTGCGTCGGGGCGAACGCGGCCGACGCGGCCATGGTTCGCGACATCACCCGGCAGGGGCTGGTCGTCAGGGCGACCATCTACCAGGGCGGTGCCGAATATCTGTCGCTCGACGACCAGCACCTGTTCGACATGGAATTCCGCGCCTACCAGCAGGCCAAGTTGGGCTCGCGCGGACTTGACGACGCTGCCCACAGCTTGCGCGGCAGCGTCGCGCTGGTTACCGGCGCGGCCGGCGCCATCGGCTCGGGCATCTGCGAAGCCCTGCTCGCTACGGGTTGCCATGTCGCCGCGACTGATCTTTCTGGCCCCGTTCTCGACGGTCTCGTCGCCGACCTCGGGCAGCGCTACCCGTCGCGGGTTGTGGCCGTGGCCATGGACGTGACCGACCCAGCCTCGGTGGCGTCCGCATACAGCCAGGTCATCCGCACCTGGGGCGGCCTCGATTGCGTGATCGTCAACGCCGGGATCGCGCACGTGGCGCCTCTGACCGAGCTCGGCCTCGACACCTTTCGCAAGCTCGAAAGCGTCAACGTGGAAGGCACGCTGCTGGTGCTGGCTGAGGCGGGCCGTCACTTCGCCCTGCAAGGCACAGGCGGCGACGTGGTTCTGGTGTCGACCAAGAACGTCTTTGCCCCGGGCGCGGGCTTCGGCGCATACAGCGCCACCAAGGCCGCCGCTCATCAATTGGCGCGCATTGCCAGCCTCGAATTCGCTCCACTCGGCGTGCGGGTCAACATGGTCGCCCCTGATGCGGTCTTCTCCCACGGGCAAAAACGCTCTGGCCTGTGGGCCGCCGTCGGGCCCAACCGCATGAAGGCGCGCGGCCTCGACGAGCGCGGGCTGGAGGAATACTACCGCTCACGCAATCTGCTCAAAGCCGCCGTGACCGCCGAGCACGTGGCCAGCGCCGTGCTCTTTTTCATCACCCGCCAGACCCCCACCACAGGCGCGACCATTCCCGTCGACGGCGGCCTGCCCGACGCGACACCGAGGTAGTTCGGTTCAGGTCTCGTAGACGATGTGAAAAATGGAGGCGAGCGTAGCACGCCGTCCTCCACTTCGGATGGCTGGTCAGCCAGCCGGCACAGACCATTCCGCGTCGGCGGCGGGCCAATGCTCGGGGCGGACGTCGGGAAGTCTGGTCTCCACAGGATGCCAATTGCGCGTACCGGAGAGTGCGGCAACCACTGCCGGAACTGGGCGAGCGAAGACACCTGGAAGGTCGGCTTCACCAGAGAGAGTGGCCGCGAACGCGAGCGCTTCGCGCCCAGGTGTGAGCTGAGCGTTGAGGCCCGGTTTGTTCCCGCGTGGGTCGATCCGCAGGAATCCGTGGTCCGGCATCAGGACGCCGACCAGTCCGTGAAGAACGAATACGGGCGGCCCGTCGCCGGAACGCAGACGCTGGTAGCAGAGTCCGGCCGGAATGTTCGTCGCGCGCAGGAGGGCGACGAGCAGGTGGCTTTTGGCGTAGCAAAGACCGGTCCGCTCGCGGAAAACCTCGGAAGCGCGCAGAGTAATCCTTCCCCGCCCCACGTCGCCGGTGTGGGCGATGGAGTCGCGCACCCAATTGAAAAGGATTGAGATGGCGTCAAGCCCAGCGGCCCCAGTCGTGAGGCGAGCGGCGAGCCCGCGGAGTACATCCGATTGCCAGTCGATGACATCGCAGGCCGCGAGGAATGGAGCAGGGTTGAAGGAGGTCATCGCGAACCGGGAGAATGCGATCCGACAGTGATAGAATCGCACATCGTCATGAAACGCGTCTTCAAGATCCTCAAGCTCCTGGCTCTATGCCTTGGCGTCCTGGTGCTCGCGCTGGGCATCTTGCTCTTCGTCACCTTCTCGGGCGGGCTGCCCATCGCCGATGGTCAGCGGCTCGACGGCGTCGAGGTGGTCAAGGACGGGATCGTTTCGGCGTTCATCGTCGATGTCGACGACCACAGTGTCGCGCTCGTCGACGCCGGCAACGATCGCCAAGCCCAGCCCATCCTGCGCGCGCTGGCCCGGCGTGGTCTCGGCGTGGAGGCGGTCAAGGCCATTTTCCTCACGCACGGCGACCGCGACCATACCGCCGGCGTGCTGGCCTTCCCGCGCGCCGAGGTCATGGCGCTCGAGCCCGACGTGGCCCTGGCCGAAGGGCGCGCGGTGAAGTCGCTTTTCAAGCACTTCGCGTCCCCGCGCCCGAACGGCATCAAGGTCGCGCGGCCGCTGCACGACGGCGAAACCTTGCAGGTGGGTCGTCTCGGCGTGCGCGTCTTCGCCGTGCCCGGGCACACCCCGGGCAGCGCCGCTTTCCTGGCGCGCTCGGTGCTGTTCATGGGCGACAGCGCCGAGGCGACCAAGGACGGCAAGCTGGCCGCGGGGCACTGGCTCTTCACGGAAAACCCGGCGCAAGACCGCGCATCCCTGCGCCAGCTCGCCGCGCGCCTGCAGCCCTTCGCCGCCGAGGTCAAGGCCATCGCCTGCGCCCATTCCGGCGTGCTGACCAGGGGCCTCGCCCCGCTCGCGGAATTCGCTGCGGGCGAGAAGTAGGCCCGGGCGCGCGCGCGGGCCGCGGTAGGGTCGAGAGCTGGCGCGGTGACTGTAGGAACGGGGAGTAGCTGTTGACCGGAGGGTCCGACACGAGAGCGAGGTGGCCCGAGGCGACAGTTGAACGGTCGATCAGGAGAGGAGGACGGTCCGAGCGGAGAGCTAAAATTATCGGCTGGATTCTGAGACTGCGACCTCACGCTGACATAGGATCCAAGCGAGCGCGCCCTCACCCGCCGACGCGGCCGTCGGCGGCCTCTCAACCCTGCGGGCACTTTGGGGCCGTCACGCCCCACCCCTGCCCCGCGCGCTTCGGGCGCGCCCTTGCCGGCTGCGCGGTCGAGACGATTTCCTCCGCGGCCGAGGGAAAGCAGAGCCGTTCACGCAATCAAGCGCGCAATCAGAAACGCGGCCGCGGCAGCCAGGCCGCCCACGGCGAGGGTCTGCAGCCCGCCCCGCCAAAGAGGCATGGCGGTCACGCGAGCTTTGACGAAACCGAAGCCGAACAGGGCTGCGGCGGTGAAGGCCGCCGAGATCACCAGCCCGGTCTTGACCGTCCCGGTCAGCATGTAGGGCAAAAGCGGAATCAGGCCGCCGCCGATGTACGCGCCGGCGATGGTCAGCGCGCTTCGGCGCGCGCGGCGCGGGTCAGGCTTGGACAGGCCGAGTTCGAAGCGCATCATGAAATCCACCCAGCGGGTCCGGTCGGCGCTGATGTGATCGAGGATGGGCTGCATGGCCTCCTCGGACAGGCCATAGCCGCGAAAAACCTCGGCGACTTCCTCGCGCTCCTGCACCGGCTTGGTCTCGGTTTCTTCAAACTCGCGCGCGCGCTCGGTCTGGTAGTGCTCGCGATCCGCGCGGGCCGCGAGATACCCGCCGAGGCCCATGGCAATGGCCCCGGCCGCCAGCTCGGCCAAGCCCGCCGTGATCACGATGCGATTGGCAGCCGCCGCGCCCGACAGACCGGCCGCCAAGGCAAAGGGCACGGTCAACCCGTCGGACATGCCAATGACAACGTCGCGCACCGCCTCGCTGGCCGTGAAGTGCTTCTCGATATGGGGCGTGCTGGGCACGATGCAAGAAGAACTACGTCCCCACGCCCGCGGCCGCGCGCAGCGATCTGACCTCGCCCTTGCTCAGATCGCGCCAGCCGCCCATTTTCAGGCCCTCGAAGGACATCTCGCCCAGACGCACGCGCGAGATCTTGAGCAGCTGGTGCCGCACGGCCTCGCCTGCGGCCTTGAGCGCGCGCGGCCGGCTCTCGGGCACCACCATCTCGACCCAAATGTTCTTGCCGGTGGTGGCCAGGGGCTCGACTTTGATGGGGCGCACGGGTCGGCCGTTGAAGCTCCAGCCCCGCTGCAGGCGCGCCAACTCGGACTCGCCCATCACGCCCTGGAATTTCAGGTGGTAGGTCATGGCCACGTGGCCCCCGCCGCGCGACATGCGTTCCGCCAGCGCGCCGTCAGTAGTCAGCAGGATCACGCCTTCGGACAGAAAATCGAGAGGCGCCACCACTTGCCAGCCCAGCTCGCGATCGGTCACGTAGCGGGCCAGCGTGGGCCGCGCAACATCTTCGTGGGGCTCGGCCTTGTTCGGGGTGGGCCGATTCAGGGTTCCCAGGCAGCCACGCGGTTTGAGCAGAATTCGATAGAGCGGATCCTCGACGTGCACGCGCCGGCCGTTCACTTCGACCCGGTCGTGGCGCTCGTGCACCTGCACGCCCAGGGTGGTGATCACCTTGCCGTTGACCTTGACGGCGCCCGCGGCAATCAGCTCCTCGGCGCTACGACGGGACGCGATTCCAGCGGCAGCCAGAAGTTTTTGCAGTCTCACGATGGTACCCCTTTCCCCGTCGCTCGCTTCGCCCGAAACAGTGGCTTGCGTCGCCTACGAACCGTTGGTCGGCTCTCCCGGCGGCGGGACCGGCGTAGGCTCCGGCTCAGACGCCTCTTCTGCCGCCGGCTCGCTGACCGCGCCCAGGATCTTGGATGCGACCTTGCTGGCACTCTCCAGCTCGTCGAGCAGCGGGTCGGTCTCCTCAGCCTCCTCGGGAAGTTGCGAGCGCGCTACGAAGTTCAGGTTGTATGCCGTCGGGGCCGCACCCGGCGCGACGCCTGCCCCGGCCTCGGCTCCCGCAGGCGCTGCAGCCTCGCCCTCGGGCGCTGGACCGTGCTCGGCATCCACGCGCGCCTGTTGCTCGGACGACAACTCGGCGTATTCACGCAGCGTCGGCAGATCACTCAATTCACCCAGGCTGAAGACGCGCAGAAACTCGGGGGTGGTGCCGTAGAGCAGCGGCCTCCCCACTTCTTCTTTCTTGCCGATGATGCGAACCAGCCCGCGGTCGAGCAAAGTCTTCAACACCGGCCCGCAGTCCACACCGCGGATCTCGTCCACCTCGGGCCGCGTGACCGGCTGGCGGTAAGCAACAATAGCCAGGGTCTCCATCATGGCGCGCGACAAGCGCATGGGTCGGCCGGCCAGCAGCTTGGACACCCAGCGCGCGTGCTCCGGGTTGGTGCGCAGGTGCCAGCCGTTGGCCAGGCGCACGACTTCGATGCCCGAACCCCGGCGCCGCTCCAGCAAGGCCTCGACGGCGGCGGTGACCTTCTTGCCGTCGCGCTCGCCCAGCAGCCGCTTGAGCTCCGCCAGGCCCAACACCTTGTCGGACGCAAAGAGGAGGCTCTCAATGATCGATTCCATCTGCGAGGAGTCGAGCACCACCGGCGCTTCGTCGGCAGTCTCGTCGTCTGGCGCTGCCCCTTCGGCTCCGCCCTCGAGTGCTTCACCGCCTTCGGCTGACTCGGCCCACACTCCTGCGTCCCCTGCGCTTGCTTCTGCCTCGGGGCCGGCGGTTTCGTCCGCAGCAATGCGGTCCTGCGCCCATACATCAGCCTCGTCGCTGCTTGCCGCTTCGCTCGCCGGCTCCGTCGCGTCGGCAACAGTCTCGGCCGCAGGGGTGGCTTCGATCGGTGCTTGCGCCTCGTCGTTCTCGGTTTCGACTGCGGGGCTGGCTTCGATCGGTGCTTGCGCCTCGTCGTTCTTGGCGCGCGCGGGTTTCTTACGTTTGGCCATCGGGCTCTCCACTACCCTCCTTGGGCGCGCTCTCTACCACAGAAGTCGGCTGCATGACCCGGGCCTGCTCCAAAGCCGCCCCCTCAACCTGGGAGATCAGGAAGGTGCCAGTGGCCAGATCTTGCAGCACGCGAATGACCTTGAGGCGCGTCAGCTCGAGGATCGCCAGCAGAGAGACCACCACATTGTGGCGAAACTGAGCCTCGGGCAGGTCGTGCCCGACGATGTCGTCGAAACGAACCGAGCCTGCGCCCGCCTCCAGGGTGTCGATCACCTGGTTGATGCGATCGCTGATCGAGATGCGATCGACCACCACGTCGTGGGTGTGCTGGGGCGCTGCCTTGGACAGAATCTCCGCCCACTGCTCGATGAGCTTCCACACCGAGTGCTCGGCCATCCCGGCCTCGCCGCCGTCCTCCAGCGGAACACCGCGCTTGAACACCGTGCGGCCCTCGATCGGGCGATTGCCCAGCTGCTCGGCTGCGTTCTTGTACTTCTGGTATTCGAGCAGGCGGCGGATCAGCTCCTCGCGCGGGTCGAGCCCTTGTTCTTCTTCGTCGCTCGCCTCCAGCGGCTCAGGCGACGGCACTAACTCGCGCGACTTGAGATAGACTAGGTGCGCGGCCATGACCAGGTACTCCGCCGCCACCTCCACCGCCATGTCTTCCATCATGTCGAGATAGTCGCAGTACTTCTCGGCCACGAACGCGATGGGGATGTTGAGAATGTCCAGCTCGTGCGTCTGGCAAAGGTGCAGCAGCAGATCGAGCGGCCCCTCGAACTCGGGTAGGGTCAGTCGATAGCCCGCGCTGGGCGGAATCTCGGCGCTGCGCCTCTCGAAAGCCGGCGCCCGACCGGCCATAGGATGCTCGTCGCTCATAGGTTGATCACCCACACAAGTCCACTGCGCCAGAGGCCGATCACGACGGCCATGGGGTACATCACGATGCTCAGCAGCGGCAACCCCAGCATCGGGCTCAATACGAGGAGCAGCAGGATAAAGGCACCGTAGCGTTGCAAGAAATCGACCACCCCCTGCCAGGAGCGCGGCAGCACCCAGGCCAGCACCGCGCCCCCGTCGAGCGGCGGAATGGGCAGCAGGTTGAAGCACATCAAGATCAGGTTGAGCTGCACCAGGTAGTTGAAGATCGCGCCCTGGAAGCGCGCCGAGGCTCCCGCATGCGAGGCGATCACGATCACCAGCGACGCGAGCAGCGCCATCAACAAGTTCATGGTCGGCCCGGCGAGCGACACCAGCATGCGACCGGTGTTGAGCTTGTAGCGACGCGTGTACGCAAGAGGATTGGTCTGCACGGGACGGCCCCAGGCCATGAGAGGCAGCGCCGCCGGACTGACTGCCGAAATGAAGGGAATGAGAAGGGTGCCTATGGGATCGATGTGGTGCAGGGGCGAAAGGGTCAGCCGTCCCTGCATGCGCGGGGTCGGGTCGCCCAGGCGGTTGGCCACCCAGGCGTGGCCGTACTCATGCACCGAGACGCAGAGAACAAACGCGATCAAATAGAGAATCGCTTGCTGAATCTGATCAACGCCGATGTTCAACTGGAATCCTCGGGGGCTTGCCTCGGATATAGCCGACGCCCTTGTAGGTGGTCAACGAGCGTTTGGGAGGACCTTGGAATTGCGCGTCTCTCCCGCGAACCGCAAATCGCCTACATCCGAATTCCAACAGGAGGATCAGGCCCGCGGATGGAAGCGGTCGTACACCGTGCGCAGGTGGGCGCGGGAAAGATGGGTGTAGATCTCGGTGGTTCCGATGTCGGCGTGGCCGAGCATGGCCTGCACCGCGCGCAAGTCGGCCCCCCTTTCCACCAGGTGGGTGGCGAAGGAATGGCGGAGTTTGTGCGGCGAGATCTCCTTGCGGATACCCGCGGCGCGCGCGTAGCTGCCCAGGATCTTCCAGAAGCCTTGCCGAGTCATGCGGCGGCCCAGCCGCGAAAGAAACAATGCATCCGTGTTGGCGCCACTCCCGGGACGCAGGAAGTGCGGCCGCGCGCCTTCCACGTATGACCGCAGCGCCGCCACTGCCGCCTCGCCCAGGGGAACCAGGCGCTGCTTGCCGCCCTTGCCCACGGTGATCAGGTAGCCAGCCTCGAAGTTGATGTCCGGAAGGCGCAGCTTGACCAGCTCGGACACGCGCAACCCTGTGGCGTACAGAGTTTCCAGCATGGTGCCATCGCGCGCGCCCCGATCCGTGCGACGATCGGGCGCGGCCAGTAGCAGGTCCACTTCAGCGACGGTGAGAAAAGTGGGCAACGGCTGGCCAAAGCGCGGCAGGTCCACATCCTCGGTGGGGTTTGTCTCGCACAAACGTTCCATCTTGAGAAATCTGAAAAGCTGTCGCAAGACCACCAGCGCCCGGGCCTGGGTGCGCGCGGACAAGACGTTGTCGGTCAGCACGGAAAGGTATTCGAGGATATGGACAGCGCGGACCGAGGCCAGCTCGGCGAGATTCTTGGCCGCAGCGAAGCGGGAAAAGGCGGCCAGGTCATGGCCATACGCGGCCAGCGTGGCCACGCTCAGCTCGCGCTCCACCCGCAGGTGGTCGAGAAACTGCTGCACGGCGATGTCGAGCGTTAGGCCCACAGACAGGATCATCGGACCCGGAGACGGGAACCGCAATTTTCCACAACTATTCTGCTAGGCTTGCTGGCATGAAGGTATCCATCGGGCCACGCCAGCTGGACTGCCAGTCGGTCGGCGATGGCCCGGTTCTCGTGCTGTTGCACGCGTTTCCCTTTGACAGCCGCATGTGGCGCCAGACCGCCGCTGCTCTGGCCAGCCAGCGACGGGTAATCACGCCTGACCTGCGCGGGTTCGGGCTCTCCGAACTCGGCTCGGGCGGCTTCTCCATCGCCGATCTGGCCGATGATCTCGCTGCCTTGCTCGACGCGCTGAAGCTGCCGGCGGCCACGGTGGGCGGCATGTCGATGGGCGGCTACGTGGCGCTGGCTTTCGCCCGTCGCCATCGCGACCGATTGAAGTCGCTCATCTTGGCCGACACCAAGGCTGCTGCTGACACGCCCGAGGCTCGCCAGGGTCGCGAGGCCGCCATCTCGTTGGTGGAAAAACAGGGCGTGGCTGCCATGCTCGAAAAGCAGCTTCCGCGTCTCTTGTCGACCTCAGCCAGCGATAGCCTGCGTGCCGAAGTGCGCGCGTTAGGCGCCCAGCCCGCGGACACGGTCATTGCCGCGATCCGCGCCTTGCGCGACCGCCCTGACCGCACGGCTGAATTGCCCGAGATCGCAGTGCCAACTCTGGTCGTGGTGGGCGCCGAGGACGCGCTTTCGCCGGCCGCAGAGGCTCGCGCCATGGCCGCTGCCATGCCCAATGCGCGCGTGGTGGACATCCCTGGAGCCGGTCACCTTTCGAACCTGGAGAACCCGGACGCCTTTACTGCCGCGCTGGCGGGATTCAACTAGGTGAGAACGTCGACAAGTCATGCGAAATTCAAGACCATTTTCGACTTCCGCATCGGATTTCGCGGGCCGACGTGCGTTGACAAAAACTCACCTGGGTCGGGACTTTCTCGCCTTGACTTCTCAGTATCGTGGGTCACAATTAAAGGGCATGTTGTTTCCGCCCTTTGGCTGGAGCCAGCGCCTCCTAGGTACCATGGATTCTGGGCCTTCACACGCCGGTCGCATCAGGGTCCGGCGCTTCGCCGGTCCGGCAGCGTATGCCGGCGCCATGGAACCGATTCGCATCGCGCACCTGACAGACCAGCACGTGGGCCGGATTACGCCCTTCGCAATTCAGCGCGAAGCGGTTGAGCTGACCAACGCCGAAAATCCCGACTTAGTGGTGATCACCGGAGATTTCGTGTGCCACAGCCAGCTCTATCTCGACCAGCTCGTCGAGCTGGTGCGTGCCTTCCGCGCGCCGGTCATCGGCGTGCTGGGCAACCACGACCACTGGGCCGGCGCTGACGAGGTGGCGGCCGCGCTCAAGCGAGGCGGCGTCGAGGTGCTGCGCAACGACAACACCATCATCACCATCCGCCGGCAGCGCCTGCAGATCGTGGGCCTCGACGATGCGTACACCGGACATGCCCGGATCGAAAGGGCCGTGTCCGGCTTGCGCCGCGATCTTCCTGCGCTGGCCCTGTCCCACATCGCCGAAGAGGCCGACCAGCTCTGGAAGCATGGCATCCCTCTGGTGCTGGCCGGACACACCCACGGCGGCCAGATCACGGTGGCCCGCCTCAATGAGATTGCTGTAGGCAAGATCGGCGGCCACAAGTACGTGCATGGCCTGTATGGCACGCGCCAGCCGCGCCGAGGCGCGGTGGTGACCGGCGCGGTGTACGTGGGGGCTGGCATTGGCGCTTCCGTCATCCCGATTCGTATCGGCGAACGTGGCAAGCGCGAGATCACCATCTTCGAGTTTGGTCGCCGGCCGGGTGAGTTCGAGGAACCGGATCGCGAGCAGGAGCCCTTGGCCGGTCGCGCACTGTCACCGCGAAAGCTGCGCCGCCGGGCCGAAAAGGTCGTACGCAGACGAGCCCGTCGCTCGCTGCGCACGACCGTCGAGATGGAGCGGGTCTAGCTCTTCAAGATCGTCACCAGCTCAGCCGCGATCTGGCGAGCCCGCACGACTTCGCCCTTGGGCAGCGAAATCGCGCCCACCGCCGGGTGCCCGCCGCCACCGTAGCGCTCGCACAGCTTGGCGATGTCATGGGTGCGTGGCACGGGCGACCAGGGATTGGAGCCGACTGACACCTTCATGCGCTTGCCCGGCGACAGGACCGTCACCGCATAGCGCGCCTCTGGATAGAGGTAGTAGACGATGAACTTGTTCACCGAGGTAATGGGTTCCTGCGAAAGATCGGTGACCACCACCCCCTGTTCGAGACGGGCCAGGCGACGGATGGCTTCCACGTTCTTGTGATGCCGTTCGAGCAGTCCCACCAGCGGCTCGGCCACATAGGGGCTGGCGACGACCTCCTCGATCGGCTTTGCGATCACGTCCGCGATGAACCGCTCGGACAGCGCGCGGTCGCGGTTGGCTTCCACCCAGGTCATCAGGCGCAGGGCCGGCTCGCGCAGCTCCACAGCCTGGGCGGCTGATTCGAAAAGCGCACCGTCGATGATCTCGGCCCAGTGGAGCAGTTCCTGCAAGGACGAGATGTCGAAGCCGAACTTCTCAGCCACGGTGCGGGCGAGAAAGCGCGTGCAGCTCTTGGCACTCGGGTCGTAGAATTTTTGGCCGCTTTGGTCAGCGCGAAAATGGGCTTCGTCCGCGGCGCTCTGGAAGGTGGAGACGTGATGGTCGAACCACCAGTGCAAACGCGCGTCAGAGGTGTAGCGAAAATCCACGCAGGCATTCACATCACCGTCGAGCGACTCAGGCGGAATGGCAGGTCCAGCCTCTTTGTGGTCCATGGGGGTGAAGGCCACGTCCACTGGCCCCCGCGCCACGCATTCACGAAAGAAACGAGCGAAGATCCCGGCTGAACTAGCGCCGTCAAAACAACTGCCGTGATGAAGAACACGCAGACGCATACTCAGAACTTAGGGTGCGGCCTGCCTCTCGGCAAGCCGCATTGCCAAAGCGACAAACGCGCAAGATCCGCTTCCTCCTCGACGCGGGGGCGACTCTCCAGTAAAAATCACGCCATGCCTGAATTTCTCAAAGACATAAAGCGCACCCATGACTGCGGCGGCCTGCGTGTCAGCGACGTGGGTAAGCGGGCCGTTCTCTTCGGCTGGGTCGCCTCGCGCCGCGATCACGGCGGCTGCGTGTTCATCGACTTGCGCGACCGCGGCGGCTTCACCCAGTTGATGTTCGAACCAGGGGTCAGCGCTGCGGCCCATACCTTGGCCGGCGAGCTGCGTTCTGAATTCTGCATCGGCGTGTCGGGCATAGTTCAGGACCGCGCCGAGCGGCGCAACCCCAACATGCCCACGGGCGACGTGGAGTTGCACTGCGATCAGCTCACCATCTTCTCGCGTTCCGATACGCCGCCTTTTGAAATTGTCGACGACAGCACGGCCAACGAGATGGTGCGACTCAAGTACCGGGCTCTCGACCTGCGCCGTCCTTCCTTGCAGCGCAACTTCCTGCTGCGCTCGCAGATCTACCAGACCGCGCGTCGGGTGTTGTCCGGCCATCGCTTCTTGGAAATCGAAACCCCCTTCCTGGTCAAGTACACGCCCGGGGGCGCGCGCAACTTCCTGGTGCCCTCGCGCCTGACGCCCGGGACCTTCTACGCCCTGGCCGAGTCGCCGCAGCTCTTCAAGCAGCTCTTCATGGTGGCGGGGTTCGATCGCTACTTCCAGATCGTCCGCTGCTTCCGCGACGAAGATTTGCGCCAAGACCGGCAACCCGAGTTCACCCAGATCGACCTCGAGATGAGCTTCGTCGTTGAGGAGGACGTGCAGGCTGTGGTGGAAAGTCTGATGGCCGCGTTGTGGAAGGACGTTCTCGGGCTCGACATCGTGACCCCTTTCCCTCGCCTGTCCTTTGCTGAAGCCATGGCGCTCTACGGTTCGGACAAACCTGACCTGCGCTTTGGGCTGCCCCTGTGCAACGTCACCGACGTGGTTCGCAAGCACAACGGCGGCAACGTGGACATGTTGCAAAAAGCGGTTGCCGCCACCGGGCCTGAGCCCGCCGTGGTCAAGGCCTGGCGTCTGCCCGCGGCTGAGGCGTCCAAGATGTCGAACGCGGAAGTCGACAAGCTGGAGGAATTCGTCAAGGGTCTCGGCGCTCGTGGCCTGGCGCGCGCGCGCATCGGCGCGGCCGGCGCGTGGACCCGGTCGCCCATGAAGACCATGAGCGAGGCCATGCGCCAGGATCTCAACGCTGCCGCCGGCCTGCAGGAAGGCGATCTTTTCTTCCTGCAATTCGGCGCGCCCAAGCTGGTCAACACCGTGCTCGGCGGCCTGCGTCTGCACGTCGCCAACAAACTCAACCTGATCCCCAAGGACCAGTGGAAGTTCGCCTGGGTCACTGAGTTCCCCCTGCTCGAACGCAGCGACGACGGAAAGCTGGTGGCGTCCCATCACCCGTTCACCTCGCCCATGGCCGAGGATCTCGACAAGCTGGAGAGCGCACCCGCGGAAGTGCGCGCGCGAGCCTACGATCTGGTGCTCAACGGCAACGAGATCGCCGGCGGCAGCATCCGTATCCATCGCGGCGATGTTCAGTCGCGCGTGTTCAAGGCCATCGGCCTGACCGAGGAAGACGCGCGCGCCAAGTTCGGCTTCCTGCTGGACGCCTTCCGCCACGGACCACCGCCGCACGGTGGAATCGCGGCCGGACTCGACCGGCTGGCCATGCTTCTGTGTGGCGCCGATTCGCTGCGCGACGTGATCGCCTTCCCCAAGACGCAGAAGGGGACCGATCTTTGCACCGAGGCGCCCGCCGCCGTAACCAGCAAGCAACTGGAAGAGCTGCACATCGCACTAACCAACGTCGAGCCGTAGCGCCATGACCGGGGTGGGTTGGCGGGAAGCTGCGCGACACCGCCTGGAAAGCGAGTCGTTCGATCTGCTCGTGGTGGGCGGCGGAGCCACCGGCGCTGCGATTGCCCGCGACGCGGCCACGCGCGGCCTGCGGGTGGCTCTGTGTGAACGCGGCGACTTTGCCAGCCAAACCTCCAGCCAGTCGTCCAAACTCATCCACGGAGGCCTGCGCTACCTGCAGCATGGCGACTTCCGGCTGGTGTTCGAGTCCCTGGCCGAACGCCGCCGCTTGCTCGAGACGGCTCGGCACCTGTGTCGCCCACGGGAGTTTCTCTATCCTTGCTACGCGGGCCGCTTTCCCTCGCCGATGCTGCTTTCCCTAGGCGTGGGCCTGTACGACGCGCTTGCCCTGTGGCAAGCGCCGGTACGCAGCCGCTCGCTCGACGCCGAGCAGATCCATCGGCTAGCGCCCTGGCTGCGCAACGCGGGCCTGCAGGGCGCGCAGCAATATGTCGATTGCCAGACCGACGATGCGCGCCTGGTGCTGGAAAACGTGCTCGACGCTATGACTTCCGGGGCGGTCGCGCTCTCCTATGTCGAAATCCGGCCTGACCTTCGGCGCTCCGACAGCTTCCACGTGGCGCAGGCGCTCGACCGCGAGCGCGGTGAGCGGTTCGAGATTCGTGCCCGTCTCATGGTGAACGCCACCGGTCCCTTTTGTGACAGTTTCTCGGGCGGACCGCGCAAATTGCGCCCCACCCTTGGCGTCCACCTGGTGGTGGATGGTGATTGTCTACCCACGCAAGGCCGGGCGGTGGTGGTGCATTCTCCGCGCGACGGGCGCCTGGCGTTTGTGCTGCCCGCCGGTCGCCGTACCATCATTGGCACCACCGAGACTGACTGGCCTGGACAGCCGCCACGGCCTGATGATGAACTTCGCGCCCTTCGGCGCGACGTGGACTATCTGCTGGAACTCGCAAACCACGCCTTCCCACCCGCCAACCTGCGACCCAGCGATGTGATCTCGACCTTTGCTGGCCTTCGGCCTCTTCTCGACAGCGGGCGGGCGAACCAGTCCGCCACGTCACGCGAGCACGCCATCTGGTCGGACGCGCGGGGCTGGCTCCATGTGGCCGGCGGCAAGCTGACGACGATGCGGTCTATGGCCGAAGAGACAGTGAACCGCGCGATCGAGTTGCTGCGCGACCGCGGCCTCCAACGCGCCTTGCGCCCGTGCCAGACCCGCACGCGGCACCTGCCTGGCGCTGGCAAGGCCAGCCTTCTTGCTCACAACCTGGCACCCGACATCGCCGCGCACCTCAACGAAACCTACGGAGCTCGCGTCGATCAGGTGCTCACACTGGTCACGGCCGATGCCTCGATGGGGCGCCGGCTAGATGCCGAGCTGCCTTACGTGGCCGGCGAGCTCCTGTTCGCCATTCGATCCGACCTGGCCTGCGAGGTGGAAGACGTGCTCCGACGCCGCGTGCCCCTCGCGCTTTTCAGCAAGACGCACGGCATGGATGTGGCTGAGGAGACTGCGGACTTGCTCACGCGCGAGCGTGGTTGGTCAGAACAGCGGCGCGCGCAGAGTCTGCTTCAATACCGCGCCGCGGTTTCCGCATCGCGCATGTGGCATGACGAGTGACGCCGCAACTGCGTATTGCCGTGCGCACCAGTTCACGGGATTACCAGGCTACTTGGTGTCCATTGAGCGCCAGCAGTGCGAAAGCAGCTACGCGCCAAAGCCGTGCCGCCGCGACGAGACAATAACAAAATCAACAAGTTGACGTGTCATACCTCGTGGCACAGTCCGTGCTTGAAGTGGCGGCAACCTTCTTGGGAGGAGGGTCCATGTCTCAAGCTCTGGCAACCGTGAATACCGCAGCGCCAGTTATTAGCAGGGAACGTGCCCTGAAGATCCTGTCCAAGTCCTTGTACCGGGATTTGCGTCAGAACGGCTACGAGCCAAAGCAAATCGTTGCTGTGGCATCTGAGCTGATCAGCTTGGTCACGTCCGACATCAAGGAGGATGCGCAGCTCGTCTAGCGCGCCTCTCACTTCACATAGGTCGTAACTTGGGGGCCCACCGGCCCCCTTTTTTTGCCAATCGCGTGGGAACCCCGCCGGGAATGGCCTGGAAACCAGAGACTATTCCGTGTAAAAGCTGTCCCTCCCATGGCGGCCAAGACCATCGCCGATCTGGACATTCAAGGCCGGCGGGTCTTCATCCGCGTGGACTTCGATGTTCCGCTAACCCCTGCCGGCGGCGTGTCCGATGCTACGCGCATTCACGAAAGCCTGCCCACTATCCGGCACGCCATCGACCATGGTGGGCGGGTGGTGCTGGCCTCGCATCTTGGTCGGCCCAAGGGAAAACCAAACCCCGCGTTTTCCCTCATGCCGGTGGCCGCCTGCCTGGTCGAGCTTCTCGACCGTGACGTGGTCTTGGCCGACGAGCCGGCGGGCGACGGCGCCAAGAAAGTCGTGGCGGACCTGCGCGACGGCAGTGTGGCCATGCTGGAAAATCTGCGTTTCGCGGCCGGTGAAGAGGCCAACGACGAGACCTTCTCCCGGGCCCTCGCCAGCTACGCCGACGTCTACATTAACGATGCCTTCACAACCGCGCACCTGGCGCACGCCTCGACCGCCGGGATGACCAGGTTCGTGTCGGCCCGGGGCATGGGGCTGAAGATGGAGCGCGAGGTGAGGTTTCTGGGCCAGCTCGGCGGTGATGTCGCGCGGCCGTTCGTCGCCATCCTGGGCGGCGCCAACCTGTCCGACAAGATGGGCCTGCTGGAAAGCCTGCTTGGCCGTGCCGACGCGATCTTCGTCGGTGGCGTGTTGGCCAACACCTTTCTCAAGGCTCAAGGTGGCAGCCTCGGCACCTCCCGCCTGGAAGCCGAGAAGTTGGCCTGGGCGCGCGCCTTTCTGGCCAGTGCCCAGGATGCCGAGGTCGAGATTCTCTTGCCGCGCGATCTGGTGGCGGCGTCGGGTCGGGATGCGCCGGCGGGCCAGGTGGTTCCCGCGATGAAAGTGCCCGACGATCTGGCGGCGCTGGACATCGGTCCCGAAACCGTGCAGCGGTTCACGGAAGGCCTGGCCCACGCCCGCACCGTGTTCTGGGACGGCCCCATGGGCGTGTTCAACTCTGCACCCTTTGCCGCCGGCACCATCGCTGTGGCCAGGGCGGTAGCCGCTGTGAAACTTGGCCTGACCGTGGTAGGCGGTCCCGACTCGGTGGCTGCGCTTGGCCGCGCAGGCGTGTCCGAGCGCATCACACACATCTCGACGGGCGGCCGCGCGACTCTCGAGTTCATCGAGGGTAAGAAGCTTCCCGGACTTGCCGCATTGGAGTCCTAGGGTAGAAAGGAGCCTCTCATGTCTAAACCTCGTGTTCCCCAACCGCTTTTTTGCGGAAATTGGAAGTTGTGGGGCAGTCTGTCCGAGTCAGTCGCTCTGGCCGCGGGCGTACGCGACGCCACCGCAGGCATCACCACCGTGGACGTGGCCGTAGGGCCTGGCTTCGTGGCCTTAGCCACAGTCGCCGAGAAGCTCAAGTCCAGCGCGCTCGGCGTGGCGGCCCAGGACGGCTACTGGGAGGTCAAGGGTGCCTTCACCGGCGAAGTGGCCATGGCACAGATCGCGGACGCGGGCGCGCGCTACGTGATCATCGGCCACTCGGAGCGGCGCCAGCTTTTTTCCGAGACCGACGCGAACGTGGCCCGCAAGGCCAAGGCGGCCCTTGCCCTTCACTTGACCCCCATCATTTGCATCGGCGAGACCCTGGCCGAGCGCGACGCGGGCCAAGCGCTCGCGCGCGTGTCGAGCCAACTGGACGGCGCCACCCGCGAGCTTTCCGATGATGAGCTGGGCAAGGTCGTGATCGCGTACGAGCCCGTGTGGGCCATCGGCACCGGCCGCAACGCCACACCCGATCAAGCACAGGAAGTGCACGCGGCCATTCGCGCGCAGCTGACTTCGCGCTTGCGGGGCAAAGCGCAAGAGATTCGGATTCTTTACGGTGGTAGCGTCAAGCCGGACAACGTGGCCAGCTTGATGGGCCAGAAGGACATCGACGGCGCACTGGTTGGCGGTGCGTCGCTGACTGTGGAATCATTCGCCAAGCTTGTAAAGGAAGGGGCTTCCGCGTGTATACGTTCTTGACAGTCTTGCACGTCATTGTGTGCATCTTCTTGATGCTGGTGGTTCTCCTCCAGGCTGGACGTGGCGGAGGCATGGGCATCGCCTTTGGCGGCAGCGGAGGCAGCCAGTCCGTGTTCGGCTCATCCGGAGGTGCGAACTTCTTGACCAAGATGACGGCGGTCTGCGCCTTCATCTTCTTCGCCAATTCGCTGACCCTGGCCTACATGTCCAGCCAGTCCGATTCGCGGCGCTTGCAGAAAATCGCCGCCAAGAAGGCGGTCGACAAGAAGGCGGAGGATGCGACCAAGGCCAAGTTGGCCGGCGCGCTGGAAAAGGCCCGCGAGGAAGCCGAGAAGGCCAAGGCGGTTCCACCCGAGGGCGCTACAGCGAGTGCCTCTGCCACCGCGACTGAAACCAAGACCACTGATGAGAAGCCGGTCGTGCCTGCCAAGGCAGCCGTGGAAATGGCGGTGCCCGAAAAGACGTCGCTCAAACTCAAGCTGCCCGGCAGCGAGACGGCTGCGCCGGCCGACAAGCCAGCGCCGGTCAAAAAGGTGCGCGTAGCGAAGCCAGCCCCAATCGATCAAGCCGCTCCCGCGCAGAGGCCAGCCTCGACCGACGAGGCAGCGCCAGGGGAAAAGCCGGCCGCGTCCGAAGAGGCGGCATCCCCCAAGAAGCCAGTCCGGATCAAAAAGGCGACACCCCCAGAAGACGAAGCACCGGTAGCGCCGACTCCGGCTCAGCCGTAGACTAGCCAGATGCCATCGATCCCCTTCGTCAAGGCCGAGGGGCTGGGAAATGATTTTCTCGTCGTTGACTTGCGCCCAGGCAAGGCAGCGGCAGGAATTTCATCAGCGACCAATCCGGCCGTTGTGCGCGCGCTATGCGATCGTCACTTCGGCGTGGGCGGAGACGGCGTGCTGGCCATCCTGCCGCCTGTGCAGGGCGATGCCCGCATGCAGGTCATCAACGCCGACGGCAGCGAGGCCGAGATGTGTGGCAACGGCCTTCGCTGCGTGGCCAAGTATCTCTATGACAGGGATCCATCTCTGCGTCGACCGGTGCTACGCATCGACACGGGCGCCGGGCTGCTGGAATGCCGGATCACCGCGCGCGACGGTCGGGCCGAGACCGTGGCGGTCGAGATGGGACGCCCGCAATTGGATCCGCCCCAGATCCCCGTGGCGGCGCCAGCTGGCCAGCGTCTGGTGAGAAGCCCACTGCGCGCAGGTGATCGTCAATTCGCATTCACCGCCGTGTCCATGGGCAACCCACACGCGGTCATCTTCATCGACGATCCGACGGCCGACCTGCGCGCCCTGGCCGAAAGCTACGGACGCGGCATCGAGCACGATTCCTTGTTTCCTCGCCGGACCAACGTGGAGTTCGCGCGCGTGCGAAAAGGTCCTGAGATCGATCTCGTGGTGTGGGAGCGGGGCTGCGGCATCACCCTCGCCTGCGGCACCGGCGCCTGCGCCACAACGGTCGCCGCTTGCCTGGAAGGCCGGACCGCACCCGATCAGGAAATTCCCGTACACCTTCCTGGCGGGACGCTTTTCATCCGCGTGGCCAGCCAACACACAGGCGGTGGATCCGCTGCCTACACCGGAGTCTCGATGCGCGGCCCGGCCCGCATCGTGTTCGAGGCCGAGATCGATCCCGACCAGATCAGCAAATCATAGGCAAGCCGGAGGCGACCTGTGCAAGGTTCTCCGCATTGCGCTGGTGTCTGCGTCTAGAAGAAGACTTTGTCGACCACCACAGACGTGCCCGACGCTACGACCGACGTAACAGCGGGACCAACCTCGCCGGTCGTAAAGCTGACGCTGTTCTGCTCGCAGCGATAGGTCTTGGGCAGACCGCTTGCCAACGCGTCGCCTGGCGAGACCACTGTGCACACGGCGTTGGTCGTGGACACGTTGTGCTGGATGTTGAACAGCGCCGCTTGTGAAAGGATCTGCACGCCGCCAGCGTTGCCAGCGTAGAGGCCATCGAGGAGGATCACGGTTCCGCCCAGATTGATAAACGTGCTCATAGCGCTGGCCCAGTCCTGACCGAGCTGGCTAAGCGTCGCGTCGCTGGCTTGCTCCTGCCCGTAGATCAGGAAGACGTCGGCGGCGGCGAGTTGCGCGGGCGCGTCCGCGGCCACCACGTCGATTCGTTGAACCTGTCGACCGGTGGCAGCCGCCACTTGCGCAATGGCTCCGTTTGCTCCGGTGACAGCAATCGGGTTGGCCGCTCCTTGGTAAGCCAGCAGGCGGACTGGGTTGCTGGGCCACAGGAAGACCGCGTTGCCCAGAATGCGATTCATGGCCGGCCGGTTCTTCAAGTAGTCATGGCCGATGACAATCACCCTTCCCGTGCCTCTGGCCTCGCACTGACTGTTGCTGCACAAGCCATTG
>Ga0265329_10000292_pt1 | contig 26455 bp, 20 predicted proteins | sample 41627metaG_FD_202091 | JGI IMG/M metagenome (GOLD analysis project Ga0265329, IMG submission 202091) | Rhizosphere microbial communities from Carex aquatilis grown in University of Washington, Seatle, WA, United States - 4-16-27 metaG | ecosystem: Host-associated > Plants > Roots > Rhizosphere...
GACGAGCTGATCGGCAGTCCATCCGAAGACCACTTCACCGAGCCCTTGCAGGCCAAGGCGGCGATCCAGCGGGTCATGCGGGAGGGCCACATCACGGACTACGAGCTCACCATCCGTTCGAGGGATGAGAAGCTCACCGTGGTCTCCTACAACGCGAGCACCTTCAGCGACCGCGACAGGATCGTCCAGGGCGTCGTCGCCGCCGCGCGTGACATCACGGAGCGCCAGGGCCACGAGCGCGCCCTGCGCGAGGCGACGCACAAGATCGAGCAGTCACATCGCGTGATCCTCGAGCTCAACGCCCGCCTCGAGCAGCAGGTGCTGGACCGGACCACCAAGCTGGAGGCGGCCCGGCGGGAGCTCGAGGAGGCCAATCAGCGATTCGCCATCGCCACCGATTGCGCCGGCATCGGCATCTGGGAATTCGACGTGTTGCGGCATTCGTTGACCTGGGACGACTGGATGTATCGCATCTACGGCCACGCCCGCGGGCCCGACGCCGAGCCCTACGCCCTGTGGGCCAACAGCCTGCACCCGGACGATCGGGCGCGATGCGAGGCGCAGATCGGGGCCGCGATCAGAGGTGAGGGCGAGTTCGACAGCGAATTCCGCATCGTTCTCCCCGACGGGGACGTTCGCCACGTGAAGGCGGTGTCCCGGACGAGCTACGGCGCGGACGGACGGGCGCTCACGATGACCGGCGTGAACATGGACGTCACCGAGCAACGACGCGCCGAGGGCGCCGCCCGCGCGATCCGGTGAACGCGGCGCGGGCAATACGATGAGAGCAGGCGGCGAGCACCGGTGATATAAAGTCATCTCTGCCGTCTCGCGGGCACCCGGGCAGCGCGCGAAACGGCTACCAGGCTGCCCCTCTGGCAGGCGGGAACCGGCACCTCATGTTGCGACTCAGACGCGCTCCGTCCGGCGCTTTCGCCATCGTCCTCGCCTGCGCCTGCGCGTCGGGGCAGGCCGCGTGCAGCGGGACGCCGCCGTCCTGCGGTCAAGGCCCCTGCACCGCGTCGCCTCCCCAGGCGCCGAGCTGCCAGGTGCCCGCGGCGGGGACGACGAGCTGCGGAGCGGCGGGCGAGAGCTGCTGCATGAGCCTCGAGGTGTCGGGAGGGACCTACGACCGAACGTACACCAACACCGGCGGCGGGGCGACCGGGCTGGCGGATCCGGCCACGGTGAGTGGTTTTCGGCTGGACAAGTACGACGTGACGGTGGGCCGGTTCCGTCAATTCGTGCGGGCGTGGAACCAAGGGGCGGGCTTCAGGCCGCCCGCGGGATCTGGCAAGCACGCGCACCTCGACGGGGGGCAGGGGCTCGCGGACAGCGCCAGCCCCGGATCCCATGAGGCGGGGTGGCTGGCGGCGGACGACGCGAACCTGGCGCCGTCGGACACGAACCTGGCGTGTGATCCGAGCTTCGCGACCTGGACGAGCGTGGCGGGAGACCGAGAGACCCTGCCCATCAACTGCGTGACCTGGTGGGAGGCATACGCGTTTTGCATCTGGGACGGAGGCTTCCTGCCGAGCGAGGCCGAGTGGGAGTACGCGGCGGCGGGAGGGAGCCAGCAGCGCAAGTACCCGTGGGGAGCGACGGAGCCAGGGACGTCGAACCAGTATGCGATCCACGATTGCTCGTATCCGACCGGCACGGTCAACTGCGTGGACGTCTCGAACATCGCGCCGGTGGGAACCGCGGCGTCGGGTGCCGGATTCTCGGGTCAGCTCGATCTGGCCGGGAACTTGTGGCAGTGGAACCTGGACTGGTCCGCGCCGTATTCATCGGGTTCACCGGATTCACCGGATTCCATTTGCACGGATTGTGCCTGCCTGACGGGAGATGCCAACCGGGTGCTCCGCGGCGGCAACTTCAGTGTCTACGGCGGCATCTCCTACTTGCTCCCCGCGACGCGCAACGAGGACTCCCCGTCGGATCGCAGCTACGACGTCGGGATCCGATGCGCGAGGACGCCCTGAGGAGCTCCCTCGGGAGGTCCCGCTAGGCCGAGATCGAGGAGGAGCCCCAACGACTCATTGACCCTCTCGCCGCCTGACGTTACTGTGCGCGAAGCGAATGGGCGCACGCGCGTGGAATCGATGAAGCATCGAGCCCTGGCGGTCATGGCCCTGGCGGTGAGCCTCGCTGGCGCGCGCGCCGGCGCCGAGGAGAAGGTCTTACCCTCCCCCGAAGCCGCCGGGCCGGCATCCGAGCCGGCGGCGGAGGCGGTGCCGGCGTCGGAGCCGGTGCTGGCGTCGGAGGCTCGCCCGGCTGCCGCGCCCACCGAGCTCCACCCGGCGCCCGAGCGGCCGCCGGTCTATGGCAAGCGGGGAGACTGGTTCATCACGCCTTACGGCTATGCCCGGCTCGACGCGATCGAGGACTCGACACAATCCTTCGAGGACGGCCTGCAACCGAGCCTGATCGCGCGCGTCGGCACCTACGGCGGGGATCACCGGCGCAGCATCCTCACGGCGAAAGATTCGCGCCTCGGGATCTTCGTGGGGGCACCGATCTTCCGGGGCATGCGGTCCTCGGCCCAGGTGGAGTTCGATTTCTACGGCCTGGTCCCGACCGACGCCCGCAGGCAGGACAGCGTCGTCTTCGGGCCGGTGCGCATTCGCCACGCCTTCCTCAAGCTGGAGACGAAGTTCGTCGACGTCGTGGCCGGGCAGACCCACGATCTCTTCGGCTGGGGCGGCTACTTCTATCCAGGCACGGTGGCTTACCTCGGGGTCCCGGCGGAGATATACCACCGCAACCCGCAGCTCCGGCTCGAGAAGAAGATTCACGTCGGGGAGCTCGAGATCATGGCCGCGGTGGCGGCGGTCCGCCCAGGTCAGCGAGACGCGGGGATTCCAGATGGGCAGGCCGGGCTCAAGCTCTCCTACAACCGGTGGCGCGGTGCTGCGACGCCAGGCTTCGGGCGGCCTTTCCTGGCACCGATCTCCATCGGGCTGTCCGGGGTGGTCCGAAGCTTCGAGCTTCCAGCCTTCCGCGCGGAGCCGGGCTCGCAGTCGGTGAAGACGACCGGCTATGGCGTGGCCGCGTCGGCGTTGCTCCCCATCCTCCCCGTCCAGACCCTCGACGATCTCCGGAACTCCCTCACCCTGACCGGAGAGCTCAGCGTGGGCACCGGCATCGCGGACATGTACACCGGCATGGACGGAGGCTCTCGCCTCCCCCTCCTGCCAAACCCCAGCATGGCGGCGCCGGCGCTCCAGTACCCGGCGGACGTCGACCCCGGGCTCGTCACGTTCGATCGCAACTTCAACCTCGCGACCATCGGCTGGCGCGCCGTCGTGGTGGGCCTGCGGTACCACCTGCCCATCGACGCCGGGCGGGTGTGGCTGTCCAGCACCTACTCGCGGGTGTGGTCGGACGACATAAAGGCGCTGACCCCGTTCACGAGCTGGGGCGCGATCTTCACGCGGATGGAGTACGCCGACGGCAACCTCGGGATCGATCTGACCCCGGCCATCGCGCTCGGCCTGTCGTTCCAGACCCTGAAGCAGACCTTCGCCGACGTCAGCGCGCCGACCCCGGTCTATGGCCAGATCGCCGGGCCGACGCTGGGGATTCCCACCGTGCCCGGCACCGGAGGGGTGGCCGCCTCCGCTCGCAACAACCGGGCCCAGCTCAGCATGGCGTTTTTCTTTTGATGAGGTCGGAGGAAGCCGTGAGCAAGAACGCGACCACGCCCCGCGAGACGCGCCGATATCGGAGGCTCGCAACCGTCGCCCTCGGCGGCGTCCTCGCGGCGCTGGCGAGCGGCTGTGACAGGTTCATGCAGCAGCCGCGGTGTCCGGCGCTCGACGCGTGCGGGGGGGCCATCCCGGTCGGGGACTGGGTCCTGCGCCCCGGCTACCCGTCCTGCTCGGAGGACATCTACGTGGCGCCCACCGACACGCGGCTCGTGATGGCGGATCTGCCGGCGGCCAGGACCTCGCCCCCCGAGCCGGCCCTCTTCGATTGGTGTGATCTCCTGGTCACGAACGGCGGCAACATGGTGCAGGCCCACCCTCCCCGGTTCTATTACCAGGACGGACAGATCGGCAACGCGTCGATCCACTACGGCGCGGACGGGCACTTCTCGGCTGGCCTCACCCGGACCGGGACGTACACCCTCGACTTCCCGGCCTATTGCATGCGGGCGTTCGGCGCCACGGATGGCCGGCCGGCGGATCCGCAGAACGATCCGAACGGGCCGCCCGTCTCCCTGTGCAAGCAGCTCGAGGTGGCGGTGCGCGCCTCCGGTCTCGGCGAGGGCTCGTACCGCAACACCACCTGCGACGCGAGCCCGGCCGATCCCCAGGGCTGCCTGTGCACCTTCGACGTCACCGAGACCGGAGGCCCCACCGGGACCTACCAGATGCTCGACAGCCACAACCTCCTGCAGCTGCCGTTCACCAACTTCCCGCAGAGGGTGACCTTCTGCAACCAGGGCGACCGTCTCGACCTGACGGGCGCCGACGGGGACTACCTCTTTGGCCTGCGCGGCCTGCGCACCATGAGCCTCACCAAGGCCCCGGCGCCACAGGCCTCGATGGCGAGCCCCACGGCCGACGCAGGGCAAGACTGACGCGCCCTCGGCGCTCGCGGGATGCCGCGGACGCCCCACGAAGAGCAACACGTCCTCCCCCGGATCCGGCTGAGGTGGGCCGGGGCCACCACCCGCATCACCGGGGACCTCAGCGCCCAGGATCGCGTCGTCTCCGATCTCTCGGTCGACATCCCCGAAGGGACTCCCCTCAAAGTCGTTCAATAGCGCCTCCGACTCGACTCCCTCCACTCCCTCTCCGCCGGCCCACGAATCGAAGGGTCCTCTCATGCAGAACACCCTCGGTCTATTCATCCGCCGTCCCATCTTCACGGCCATGCTGATGGTCGCGCTGGCGGTGTTCGGATTGAACGCCTATCCCAGGGTCGGAGTCGATCAGTACCCGAACGTGGATTTCCCGGTGGTCACGGCCTCGCGCTGAACGCCAGCTCCTCCCTCAGCACCGTGGCCGGCTTCACCGGGCACAACGACAGCTGGCAGGTCGGGGTCGGCCTGTCCTGGACGCTCTTCGACGGCGGTCTTCGCGAGGCGCAGCTCCGCCAGGCAGCGGCCCGGGTCGCCGAGGCCGACGCCGCGCGCACGGCCAGCGAGGAGCGGGTGCGCGACGAGGTTCGCCGGGCGCGCCTCGATCTCGAGAGCGCCGAGGCCAACCGCATCAAGGCGATCGAGCAAGCCCGCCTCGCCCGAGAGAACGCCACGCTGGCGCTCACCAACCTCCAGGCCGGAGCGGCCACCTACCTCGAGGTCATCGACGCCAGCAGCACCCTGTCGAGCACCGAGCTCGGCGCCATCACCGAGGGCCCAACGTCCGCCTCGCCCAGCTCGCCCTGTCGAAGGCCCTCGGCGTCGGCAGACCGTGACCGTCCGCCTCGCGGGCTCCGAGTCCGAGTCCGAGGCGGAGCGGAGGCGGAGCCGGCGTCCCTACGGGGTGAGGAGCGGGGGTGTCTGGAAGAGGGTCAGGAAGGTGGAGAAGCCCGGGTTGGTCACGTTGTCGTGGCTGCCGTGGGCGTTGCCCGGGAGGGCGCACACCACGAGGGGGTAGAGATCGGGACAACCCATGATCTTCTTGCAGGTGGTGTCGGGGTTGCCTCCCCCGATGGGGAAGTTCGTGAACATGGTGTCGTCGTATCCGGTCCCGATGGTGCAACCGTTCACCTTCATGGCGCGCGCGATCGCGACCTTGTTGCCCGTGAACGGATTGGTGGTGTCACCCAACTCGTGCACCCACATGCCCGCCATGGGGCTGGTCGTACAGGTCGGTACGTACCTCGCGTCGGTGGGCAAGCCGCCGGTGTTCGGCATGACACCGCGGACGGGGCGGGTCGGATCGCCCGCGAACTTGCACCCGAGCTCGTTCGAGAACCACGAGCCGCTGCTGTTGCCCACCGAGAAGACCCGGTTCCTGTCGAAGCAGAGCGTCCCCGCCAGCTTGTCGTAGAGGTTCTGGTAGAAGGTCCAGTCGACCGAGTCGTCGCCCTCCTTGTCGTCGAAGCAGCCCTCGCCGGGATTGGTCGAGTGCCCGATGGCGTTGGGGGGCGGAGACAGGCCCACCCGGATCACCGTGTTGTTCACGTTGGGGTTGCCGTTGAACGTGAGGGGGTAGACGTTGGTGCCCACGGCCCCGCAGCCGGGCCCCTCGAGGACCAGCGGGTACGCCTTGCTCTTGTCGTAGCTGGCGGGAAGCGTGATGAAGTAGTCGCGCGAGTACATCCAGGGGGTGCACACGCTGTCGGCGCACATGGCGCTCTTGGTTCCCATCGTCGCGATCGAGTACTTCACGGTCATGCCGAGCGCCTGCCCGGGATCCATCCCGCAGCCCATGGTGGGCACGACCTTGGTGATGTCGCCGAGGGGTCCGGTGCCGCCGCTCGTGCCGGCCGTCCCCGAGCCTGAACCGCCTGCCACCCCCGAGCCTCCGCTGGCCGTCGTGCCGCCGCCCGTGCCGCCCCCGCCCGAGCTCCCCCCGGTGCCGACGCCTGGGCTCCCTCCGCTCGAGACGCCCGGGCTGCCTCCCGTGTTTCCCGCTGCGGTCCCTCCGGTCCCCGTCCCGCTGCCACCGCCCGTGCCCGTCGAGGGTGCCCCGCCCGTGCCAGGGGCCTGGCCCGTCACGCCCCCCGAGCTGCTGGCCGTCGCCCCTCCGCTGCCGGTGAAGGAGCTTCCGCCGGTGCCGCCCGGAATGACCGTGCTTGGACTCGATCCACAGGCGCCGAGCAGCGCGGCGCCCGCCACGCCCGTCATCACGAGAATCCCTGGGATCTGATGGCGCATGTGAAGATTCCTCCTGTGGCCTGGCCGAGCTCGGGGCAGCATCCGGCGTGGATACGCGTCTACCTCAGTGACGCCGCCCACCAAACCAGCTCACATTTGGGTCCCGGTGGGGGGCCACCTGGGACCGAGGGGTGCCGACTGGCTTCCCGCAGCATGGAACTCGGCTCACGAACAGCCGTGCGCGCGATCTCTCTGACCTCGCATAACGTCCGAGGCCCGAGGCCCTCCCCTTGCCGAGCAGGCGCGCGTTTTCGTCCAGGCCGCCACCGACGGTGGCAGCGCCGACACTGGCACGCTCTCGGCGCTCCCCATCCGGAGCCGCGTCGAGTAAAGTGGCGGCGGGTCATGCGCCTGGGTCTTGGTCTGGTGGCAGCGGTGGAGATCGCGACGGCGGCGATCGCCGCCGCCGGATGTGGAAAATGGGCCGACGATCTGGCGTGTGGGAAGCACGGGTGTCTCTTCACCGACGACGCGTGGTCCCGCGTGGCCAGCCTGGCCGGGATCGCCGACACCGCCCCCCCGCCCGATCCGTCGAATGCCTACGAGGATCGCCCCGCCGCCATCGCGCTCGGCCACCAGCTGTACTTCGATCCACGCCTGTCGGGCGTGTCGACCTGGAAGGACGCGCTCGGGCGTCCCGCGCCCAACCCACGCACCCCGAGCAAGGGCGATCCGCTGTCGATCTCGTGCGCGACCTGCCACGATCCCGCCCGGTACGGCTCGGACTTCACATCCCTGCCCGGCAACGTCTCGACCGGCGCGGGCTGGTACGACGTCAATGGCCAGCAGACCCTGAACGCGGCGTTCTTCTCGATCTTCTACTGGAACGGACGCACCGACACGTTGTGGGCCCAGGCGGCCCAGGTCATGGAGAGCCCGATATCGATGAACGGCGACCGACTGAACACCATGTGGGTCATCGCCAGTCTCTATCGCGACGCGTATTCGGCCGTGTTCTGCACCAATCCCGACGGCAGCGCGCGGGACGCGGCCCCGGGCTGTCCCTTGCCCCCCGCGAGCGCGCTCGCCGACACGACCGTCTTCGCCGCCCACGGCAAACCAACCGATCCGACGCAGCTGACCTTCGTCACCCAGGTCCAGGCCAACGTCGGGAAGGCCATCGCCGCCTACGAGCGGACCCTGCGCACGCTCGATTCGCCCTTCGACCGCTACGTCAAGGCGGGCGGCCCGGGCTCGACCGAGCTCGATCCGGCGGCCGAGCGCGGGCTGGCGCTCTTCATCGGCAAGGCCTCGTGCATCGACTGTCACAACACCCAGCTCTTCTCCGACCAGAAGTTCCATGACATCGGGATCGCCCAGGCCGGCGGGGTGGTTCCCACGGTGGCGACCTGCCTCGGCGCCCCTGCGACGCCAGACTGCGACTGCACCGGCACCGACGGCGTGGTGGGCAAGTGCCTGCCTTGGGGCGCCTACACCGGCGCGATCAAGCGGCGCTCGGAGGAGTTCCAGCGGCGGGACTACGGCGACGCGCCCGCCTCGGCGCCCCAAGGTAGCGATACAGACGGCGGCACCGGCGGCGGTATCACCCCGGGGCCGTGCGAGCTCGTGGGGGACTCCGGCGCCCCGGCGCCCGATCCCCGCTGCAAGGGTGCCTGGCGGACCCCCAGCCTGCGCGACGTGGCCATGACCGCTCCGTACATGCACGACGGCGTCTTCACCACCCTGTCCGAGGTGGTCTGGCACTACGCCGAGGCCGAGGGGGCCGGGAGCGAGCTCCTCCCGCTCGACCTCTCGAGCCAGGATCGCGACGATCTCGTGGCCTTCCTCGAGAGCCTGACCAGCGACCAGCCGGCGGTGGCGGCCAAGCCACCCACGCTCCCGGAGGGCACGGTGGGCCCCGCAGCCGCGACCGCCGCCGCCATGGCCATCGTCACGACCACGACCGTCTCGGCCCGCGCGCCTTCGGCAAGGGTCCGGCCATGAACGCGCCGCTCTCCACCCGCGGTCCAGCCAGACGCCACCCCTTGGCTTTGGCCCTGGCCCTGACCCTGACCCTGACCCGGGTGGGCGTGCTCGTCGGCGCCACGGGTCTCCTCTTCGCGCGACCATGCGCCGCCGAGGCCGGCGCCCCGGCCCATACCCCGCCCGCCGGCGAGCTCGAAGGGGAACCAGCGGCGTCCCGGGGGCTCGGGGTGGTGGACCAGGGCGGGATCGATCCCGCCCTGGTCGAAGCCCAGATCCGCCAGAACGAGGAGCTCGTGGCGCACGCCCGTCAGGTCCTGACCTTCGGCGGGTACGTCGATCTCGGCTTCTTCGTGCCCCAGGGCAACGGAGCCGGCTACGTGCAGGACATCGGCCACGCCCGCTATCCGGAATATGGACAGTACGGGTGGGTCTTCCTCGGAGACATCCTGGCCCCGGCGGTGAACGCCCGTGGCGAGGTGGCGGACCTCGGGGACGCCCCCGGGGTGAACCGCTTCGACAGCATCCATTCCCGGGGCGCGCCCGGGTTCATCGTGAACGAGCTCAACTTGCGGCTGACCGCGCGCCCGATCTCCACCGCCATCATCACCGCCAGCATCAACTTCACGCCCCGCACCGGCAGCAACTTCTCCCTCGGCGACGTGTTCGACGTCGACCTCGCGCAGATCGAGTGGTTGCCGACGGAGTCCCAGCGGACCTCCCTCTTCGTGGGCAAGATGGACTCGGTCCTCGGCATCGAATACCGCGATCGCAAGTCCGATCGCCGCTTCGGGATCACCCCGTCGCTGATCGCGCGCTACACGACCGGGACCGCCATCGGGGTCAAGGCGCGCACCAAGCTCGGCTCGGACGATCAGGTCGTGGTGGCGGGGGCGCTCACCAACGGCTCGAACACCATCGAGGCCTTTCACTTCTACGACGAGACCGACAGCAATGCCGGGAAGACCGCGAGCGGACGGCTCTCGGTCCGGCTCCCCGCACCGTCGAGCGACGCGAACCCGGATGCGGCCGGGGTCCCGCTGGTGGTCGAGCTCGGCTTCTCGGGCAGCTACGGCGCCCAGGATCGCACCACCAGCAACGCGCACCCGATGTGGTTCTTCGGGCCGGACCTGCTGGCCGAGATCGGCGTGGTCGACCTCAAGGCCGAGTGGCTGAAGGGCGCCGCCGCCGGCGATCCGACCCAGGACGTGTACCGGTTACAGCTCCACGGCGGAGGCTTCCTCGAGGCGGACGTCTCCCTGACGCCGTCCTTCGGGGTGCTCGGACGCATCGAGTACCGCGACGCCTTCGTGGCCCTCGGCTCGGAGCGCGCTTACATCACCAAGTCCTGGAGGGGGACCCTCGGAGCACGCTGGACCATGACGTACTGGGCGGCCTTGCGGGCGGAGCTCCTTCACAACGGCGAATACGGTCGGATCCCTCAGGTCCGGAACGACGTGTTCACCAGCAGCCTCGTCGTGAGCTATTGAAGGGGGCAGACATGACCACGGTCAGGCGGCACTTGGTGGTTTGGAGCGGGATCCTGCTCGCGGGGTCGCGCCTCGGGGCCGGGCCAGTGCGCGCCGCGGGCCCCGGCCGGGAGGCGGGCTCCCCGACGGGCGGGGGGACCGCGCAGCCCACCGCGGCGGGAGACATCGCGCGTCTGCAAGCCGAGGTCAACCGCCTGGGGCAGGAGGTGAGGGAGCAGCGCCAGCTGATCTTGCAGCTCATGCAGATGCACGACGCCCTGTTGAAGTACGTGCAGCTCGGGAACGGTCCGGCAGGGGGCGCGGCGGCGGCCTCGACCCCGACCCCGGGGATCGGCGGCCCTTCCGCCGGCCCCGGCCAGGGAGATCCGTTCTCGGTGGCGCCCACGGGCCCGGGTGGGGGCCTCGGCGGGCCGTCCGGGCGCGCCGGGTCGACCACCGCACTCCAAGGTGCCGGACAAGGTGCCGGACAGGGGGTCGGCTCAGGCGCGATGGCAGAGGCGGGCGCGGTGGCGGCCACCCGGGCACCGGTGATGGGCAAGGTGCACACCACGGGCGGCGCGCTCGGAGAAGCCTACGTCTACCTCGACGGGCCGAGGCTCGCGGCCGCGCACGCCCCGCTCGTCGAGGTGAAGCAGGCCGAGAAGCGCTTCGTGCCCGCGGTCACGGCGGTGCAGATGGGGACACGCGTGTCTTTCCCCAACGCGGACCGCGTCCTGCACAACGTCTTCTCTCCGACACCGGGCGACGGCTTCGATCTCGGCCCCGTCAAGGCCGGCGACCGGCCCGATCCGGTGGTGATGCTCAAGCCCGGCCACGTGGAGGTCTTCTGCAACATCCACTCGCGCATGCGGGCCGACATCCTGGTCACCCCGAACGGGTGGTACACGCGCGTGCGCCCGGATGGATCGTTCCAGCTCACCGGAGTCCCCGTGGGCCCGCAGCGCATCGTCCTGTGGGGCCCGGACCTCAAGCCGGTGTCCCAGCGGGTGGAGGTCAGCCCCGGCGGCGTCAGCCTCAACTTCCAGTCGGAGGCCGCCCCCGCGAGGCGGGTCCATCTCAACAAGCAGGGAGGCGCGTACGGCTCGTATGAGCGCTGAACCCCGGCCCGTCGCCCGCCCCCTCGGGTGGCGCCACCTCGGCATCGCGGCGGGCGCCCTGGCGCTGGCCGCGGGGCTCGGGCTGCGGGTGCGGTCGCCTGCGGTGGCTCCTGCCGCGGTCGATCTCGAGACGCCGGCACGCGCGTCCCTGCTGCGCGTCGAGCAGGCGCTCGGCGCGCAGGCCCGCGCCCTCGAGCCGGCGGCGGCCGCGGCGGCGCGGCTGCCCGAGCTCACGGCGGCGCTGAACATGGGCGCCGACCAGGCCACCGTCCAGGACCTGCTCGACAACGAGGACTGGTGGGCGCCCTACCGCACGGAGTTTCCGCTGAGCGCGGTGCTGACCGAGATTCCCCTGGCGGTGGTCGGGCCGGGGGCCGGGCATCTGGCGACGAGCAACCTCGTACAGGGGGGGCGCCGGCGCGGGGCCACGACCTCCGGGCTCCTGCCCGGCGAAGGCCGGGCCTTCGTGGCCGCCACCGCGCCGGTATCGCTGAAGGCCGCGCGGCAACCCGGGCGACCAGGCGGCGACCAGGCCGGCGACCAGGCCGGCGACAAAGCCGCGGAGCCCAAGACCACGCCGATCGTGCTCCTCGGCAGGCTGGTCGACGAGAAGATGTTACAGAAGGTCGCAGAGCTGACGGGCGACCTGGTGGGGCTCACCGACGGCAGCCGCCTCATCGAGGCTGGCGGCCAGCGCGAACCCATCCGGATCCTCGGGGGGCTGGTCGGGCACGAGCGAGGGGCGCCGCTGACCCTCGGGGCCGGATGGATCGGCGCCGCCACGCCCATCGACGGAGGTGGCCTGTTCATCGTCGTGGCATCGATGGGTGCGGCGGCCACCGCCGGGCCGCCTGCCGCGACGGAAGCCACCCCGACGCGCGCGGCGCTCGGTCTCTGGCTGGCGGTGGCGGGCGGACTCAGCCTCGGGGTCGGGGTGGTGGGGAGCGCCGCGCCACGCCGGCGCCGGCGCCCGGGCGCGCGCAGCGAAGCTCAGACCGTCGCATCGACCGCCGCGGCGTCCACGGGAGACGCAGCGGCCGGGATCCCGGGTGCCGATGGGGGCGCGGCTGCCGCCGAGCCAGCGGAAGCTTCACCCCGCGCCATCACCTTGCCCATGCCGAGCTCTCCGGGCGCCGCCGCCGGAGGCACCGAACCGATGCCGGGCAAGCCGCTGCGCATGGGCCGGTACGAGCTCATCGAGCGCATCGGAGAGGGCGGCATGGCCGAGATCTTCTTCGCGGTGGCGCGCGGCGCCGAGAACTTCGTGCGGCACTTCGTGGTCAAGCGCATGCACCCCCAGCTCGCGCGCAGCCGCGAGGCGGTCAACCAGTTCATCGACGAGGCCCGCCTGCAATCTGCCCTGGTGCATTCGAACATCGTGCCGGTGTTCGACTTTGGAAAGGCGGGGGGCGAGTACTTTCTGGCGCTCGAGTACATCCACGGCCGCGATCTCGGACAGCTCGTGCAGATGCACGTCGAGAAGCTCGGCCGCCCGATGGACGTGGCGCCGGCCTTCTTCGTGGTCCACGAGGTCCTCGAGGCCCTGGCGTACGCGCATGGGCAGACCGCCAAGGACGGACGGCCCCTCGAGATCGTTCACCGCGACGTCTCGCCGGGCAACGTGCTCGTCTCGTATCAGGGCGAGATCAAGCTGACGGACTTCGGGATCGCCAAGGCCGGACGGCGGGTCAGCCGTACCGAAGCCGGCATGGTCAAGGGCAACGCCAGCTTCATGTCGCCCGAGCAGGCCCGGGGGGAGACGGTCGATCACCGGTCGGACATCTTCTGCGCCGGCCTGGTGATGTTCTATTGCCTCACCGGACAGCTCCTCTATCGGGGCGAGACCACCTTGAATCGCCTGCTCCGGGCGGCGGCGGGTCCGGCCACCTCGCAGTTCGGGCAGATCGATCACCTCCCGTTGCCCGCCGCCAAGGTGCTGCGTCGGGCGCTGGCCATCGAGCCGGGCCGCAGATATGCATCGGCGACGGAGTTCGCGCGGGAGCTGGCGGCGTCGATGTCCACGCGCTCGGAGCTGGCGCGGATCATGGATGCCCTGTTTCCGCCCGGGCAGCGACGCGATCTGCGCTGAGGAGCCGCTGCGCAGCGGTTCGGCGTCAACAGCACCGTCCCGCCCCACCCCGGTAGCGCGCGGTCTGTCGTTCCCGGAAGAACGCCGCATAGCTCGGAACGGGGCGATCGGGGTGGTGCGCCCGCAGATGCCGCACGTACCCGTCGTAGTCCGGGATCCCACAGCACAGGCGCGCGGTTTGAACCATCCCCCTCCAGAGCGCGCGCAACCGATGGCTCCACGGGGAGGTCATGCGCCGGTCCGGAGGGTGGCGGGAACCGCGGTCGCGAGCGCGACGTGGGGCTCCTCGTGGGCCGTGGGACGATTGGCCCGCCAGGCGATGACGATGGCGCGCAGCGAGATCAGAAGCATGGCGATGACCAGGGCCATGAAGAGGGCCGTCAGGGCCATGTCGACCTGATTGTTGGTCACGATCTGCTTCATCTCCGCCAGCGACCTGGCCGGCGCGAGCAGCCTCCCCTCGGCCATCGCCTCCGCGTACCTGCGGGCCGCCCCCGTGAAGCTGATGGAATCGTTCCACAGCTTCTCTCCGCTGGCCGCGAGGGTGCAGATGACCAGCCAGGCCGCCGGGATCCCCGGCACCCAGACGTAGCGCTCCCGCTTCAGCTTGACCGTCACCACGGTGGCCAGCAGCAAGGCGATGGCCGCCAGCATCTGGTTGGCGATGCCGAACAGCGGCCACAGGGTGTTGATGCCACCCAGCGGATCGACCGCCCCCTGGTAGAGGAAGTAGCCCCACAGGCCCACGCAGACCAGGGTGGCGAGGACGTTGCCCAGGAGCGACTCCGTGCGCCTGAGCGGCGGGTGGATCAGGCCGGCGATCTCCTGGATCATGAAGCGCCCGACCCGGGTCCCCGCGTCCACGGTGGTGAGGATGAACAGCGCCTCGAAGAGGATGGCGTAGTGGTACCAGAACGCCATCATCCGCTCGCCGGGCAGGATGCCGTGGAGGAGCTGCGCCATCCCCACCGCGAGGGTGGGTGCCCCACCCGCCCGGCTGAGGATGCTCCCCTCGCCGATGTTGCGGGCGGTCTGTGCGAGCTCGGCCGGGGTGATGAGGAAGCCCCACCGGCTGATGGTCGCCGCGGCCTGATCGACCGTCGAGCCGATCACCGCGGACGGCGAGTTCATGGCGAAGTACACGCCCGGGTGCAACGAGGCCGCGGCGATCAGCGCCATCATGGCCACGAAGGCTTCCATCAGCATGCCGCCGTACCCCACCATGCGGGCGTCGCCTTCGTTCGAGAGCAGCTTGGGGGTGGTGCCCGAGGCGATGATCGCGTGCCACCCGGAGACCGCGCCGCACGCGATGGTGATGAACAGGAAAGGAAACAGGTTGCCGGCGAACACCGGGCCGGTGCCATCGATGAACCTGGTCAGGGCCGGCATCTGCAGGGTGGGGGCGGAGACGAAGATGGCGATCGCCAGGAGCGCGACCGTGCCGATCTTGAGGAAGGTGGACAGATAGTCGCGCGGTGCCAGGAGCAGCCAGACCGGCAGCACCGACGCGAAGAAGCCGTAGCCGATCAGCAGCCACGCCAGCGGCCTCGGACCGAAGTCGAACCATGGCCCGAGCACCGGCGAGGCCGCCACCCGCGCCCCGAATGCGATCGAGGCGATGAGCAGGGCGAAGCCGATGAGCGACACCTCGAGGATGCGCCCCGGCCGGATGGTGCGCAGATAGACGCCCATGAGGAGGGCGATGGGGATGGTGGAGGCCACCGTGAAGGTCCCCCACGGGCTGTGGGTGAGCGCCTTGACGACCACCAGCGCGAGCACGGCCAGCACGATCATCATCAACATGAGGACGCCCACCATGGCCACGATCCCCGGCGCCTCCCCCAGCTCTTCGCGCAGCATCTGCCCGAGCGTGCGCCCCCCGTGTCGCAGCGACAGCGCCAGGATCATGAAGTCCTGCACCGCGCCGGCAAAGACCACGCCCACCAAGATCCACAGGGTGCCCGGCAGGTACCCCATCTGCGCCGCCAGGACCGGGCCCACGAGCGGCCCCGCCCCGGCGATGGCGGCAAAGTGGTGTCCAAACACCACCCACCGGTGCGTCGGGACGTAGTCGAGGCCGTCGTTTTGAAGCACGGCCGGCGTCGCCCGGCCTGGATCCAGGCGCAGCACCCGTTCGGCGATGAAGCGGGCGTAGAACCGGTAGGCAATCAGGAAGACGGCCACCGCCGCGGTCACCAGCCAGATGGCGTTGATGGGCTCACCGCGCCGCAGGGCCACCACGCCGAGACAGGACGCCCCCACCAGCGCCAGGCCCCCCCAGCCGAGGGAGCTCGCCCATTTCGGTGTCGACCGGTGCGCAGAGTCGGTGCTTGTCATCGAGAGCTCCTCCGTCGGGTTGCGGGGTGCGTCCAGCTGGGGCCGAGGCGAGGCCGATTGGTATTTCTGACATGCTCGTCCCTGTCCGTCGATCCCAGGATGGCGATGCGATGGCGACGTGATGGCGGTGTTCCGCTCCGGCCCCTTTCGTGTGTCGGGGGTCAACGGCCTTGACCGCGCTGGCGCGCTGCATGTAAGAGCACTCCCAAGCGCTGCGTGGCGGGTCCGCGGAGCCAGACCATGACGGTCGAGCGTGTGGCCTGGACCTTCGGAGGAGATATCGATGCGCCGTCTGAGCCTGATGGGACTTCTGCTCACCAGCTGTGTTTACGCCAACGTCAACACGCCGCTGTCCTACCGGGCGCCTACCCTGAACGAGGTGCAAGGACCGCTCGGCGCCCTGGCGCAAGGAGAGGCCTGCAATCAAGCCATCCTCGGCCTCGTCGCCTGGGGAGACGGGGGCTACGCGGCCGCCGTCGAGGACGCGAAGCAGCGTGCGGGCGCGCGCCTGCTGGCCGACGTGCGAGCCGACACCAGGTTGTTCAACGTGCTCTTCGTGTACAGCAAAGCCTGCACGCGGGTGACGGGCTATGCGGTCCGTTGAGGGACGAGATGCGCACCCTGTCGACCGTGGTCGTGATCGCCTGCCTGTTCCCGGGCTGCGCGCCCTTCATCGGCCAGACCCGCGATCCGTCCTACGCTGGTAGTGGACCGGGCGCCATCTCGCTCCCGCCGCTCGTCGTCTATCAGAATTCGGTTGGTCCACTGTCGTATCGGTCCGAGGCCGCGGGGGGCTCGGCGCCCGCGCGCGAGGTGCGCGGCGAGGCCTGTCAGTCGGCGCTGACTCTGCCGGTCGGGTTGGTGTTGGCGGCCATCAAGTCCGGAAACACCGCCTATGCCACGGCCTTCCTCAGTGGCGGGTGGGGGGAAGGTGGGTACGCCGAGGCGGTGTCGGCCGCCGCGAGCTCGGCGCCAGATGCCCGCCTCGTCAACGTCCGCGCCGACCTGCACACGCGGATCATCCTCGGCATCTGGCGCGAGCAATGTGTCCGGGTGGTGGCGTCGGCGGTCGCGGTGGCGGCATCCGCGCCCGCGCCCGCCAATTGACCGGACGCCCGACGGGGCGTGACCCGACGGGGTCGATTGATGCTAGTGTGACCCCGTGTCCAGGGTCCTGCGTCGCCTCGTAGACAATCTCTGGCTGCTCGGCATCTGTCGCGATGTCGCCACCTGGCGCGCGCTCAAGTCCCGTGGTCCACGCGGTGCGGACCGCGGTGAGCTTGGCCACTTGAGGTTGCGGGGGCTGCGGGGTGACCTGCTCTTCCGACCCGACGCCACCGACCTGGCCGTGGTGTGGGAGCTGTTCCAGGGCCAGGAATACGCGTTCGAATATGGCTGGCCGTTTCGTTCGATCCTCGATTGTGGGGCGAACATCGGGGTGTTCCTGGCCTGGCTCCTCCGCGCGTCGAGCGGCCACCCCGTTCGCTATGTCGCCGTCGAGGCGGACCCCGAGGCCTTCCGGGTCTTGACCAGGCAAGCCGAATCCATGCGGGCCGGGGACTCGTGCACCTTGCTTCAGGCGGCGGTGTGGGACCGTGACGGCGAGGTCTCGTTCGACGACACCGGACCGAGCTGGGGCCACCACGTTGGTGAAGGCGGCCAGCGCCGGGTCAAGGCCATGACCCTCGCCACCATCCTCGACCAGGCAGGGATGCAGCACTGCGATCTGCTCAAGCTGGACGTCGAGGGCGGGGAGCGATCGGTCTTGCCCTCGCTCGTGAGCTGCGGAGAACGGATTGGCGCGGTCGTCGCCGAGCTGCACGACGGCCTCGACTATGCGTGGTTCGCCTCGGTGGTCGAGAGCGCGGGCTATCGGGCCTTTCCGCCCGGTCGCCTGTTTCGTTCGCACCCCGGTGCCCTGCGGATTGGCTCCGCGCTGGAGCAGCAGGCGAGCGCCCGCCGTTAGGGCCCGCCGCGAAATCAGGTGCCCGGAGGGCCGTCGAGGCGCCCGGCCGGCAAGGCGCGACGAGGAGCAATACCGAGCGTAGTTCGACGAGGAGCAACGCAGCCGGCCGGGATGGATCGACGGCCAGCCGGGTGACTCATTTCGCGGAGGGTCCTTGGGACCCGGGGTCCGGTCAGGGCCTTCACCTTCATTCGATCGGCGACTCGGCCCCCTTGGGGTGGCGCCGGCGAAATCGGACGTGCCCCCCTTCCTGATACTTCTCGAGGCCCATGCTCCAGGGAGATTTGGCGTCCTCGGGCCGCGCCGAGAAGTCGCTCAGCTCCTGCAGTCCCCGCCGCGAGGCACTTTGCCCGACCTGGTTGAAGATCCCCACGGTGTCGGCGTGCAACATCTTCGCGGCGTACCACAGGCGGCTCAGGTGAACCAGGTTCTCGCGGGCGTCGAAGCGGAAATCCTCCAGGCAATAGGCCGTGAGACCGTCCTCGAGGTGCCTGGGATCCTTGTCGACCATGGCCCACTCCGCGCACCGGTCCCCGAGTTGCAGCAGCGGAAGCCAGTACTCCTTCGGTATCTGTTCCCGCACCTGCTCGCGCAGCCAAGGTTCGGCCTTGCGATAGGCCCGGGCTATCTCGCTGAAATCGTCATCGAGCGGCGACGGGATGGCGTCTGGCAAGCCGGTCTTCGCGGCTTCCAGGACCTCCACCAGCGCGAAGAACCCATCTCCGGCCAGGTCCACTTTCCCTGCTAGGGCCATGGATGCTCTCCTTTCGTCGACCGCCCGGGCTGCCCGAGGCGGCCCCGATCCGTGGGATCACCGGGTGCTCACCCCTCATCACCAGGTGAGCTTGCCCGAGAACGGGGCGGCGAGCCACCGATGCGTCCAGGCCACGCCTGGCCTGGCCTGGCCTGGCCTGGCCTGGGGGCACCTGCGGCGGCGGCCGGACAGGGCCTCGCGACCCCGTGAGGCGGATCGGGCCCGCGCGGGTATAGTCGCGGATCATGCCAGCATCCAAGATCGCCCTCGTCTACCCGCCGAGCTGCGACCCGACGGCGCCGTACCTGGCGGTGCCGATGCTGACCGGCTTCCTGCGCGCCCACGCGGTCGACGTGCTGCCCATCGATGCGAACATCGAAGCGTACGACGGCCTGCTGCGGACCGCGCCCATGGCCGCCCTGCGCGAGCGCGTCGAGGATCGGCTGCAACGCCTGGACCGCCGCCCGTGGCTGGATCACGGGCAGCAGCTCGAATACCACGCCCTGTGGCAGGCGCGCGGCGACGCCCACGCGGTGCCGGACGGGATCGACGAAGCGGTGGCCATCCTGCGTGACCCGGTGCGGTTCTTCGACCCCGAGCTCTACGCGCGCGCGGTCGACACGGTGGATGCGGCCCTGCGGGTGATCTCGGCCGCCCATACGCCGCTGCAGCTCGACTTCACGGCCTATCGAACCCCGTTCGCCCTCACCACGCCCGAGGAGATCGCGCGCGACGCGGAGCCCGAGCGAGATCCCTTCGACGCCTACGTCGTCGGGCAACTGGCGCCGCGGCTGCGGGCGGCGGGCGTCGGGGTGGTCGGGATCTCCCTGTGCTTCCCGGGACAGCTTCAGCCCGCGTTCGCGTTTGGCCACAAGCTGCGCCGCGAGCTGCCGGGCGTCCACCTGACCATCGGCGGCCCCGCCATCACGCAGCTCCTGATCCGGCTGCGCGGGCCGGCGCTGCGGGCGGCGCTCGGGCCCTTCGATACGGCGGTGGTCTACGAGGGCGAGCACACGCTGCTCGCCCTGCTGCGCGCGCTCGAGCAGCCGGGGGATCCCCGCGCGCTGGCGGCCATCCCGAACCTGGTGCACCGCGATCGGCTGCAGGGGGCCAGGTTCACCCCGGGCGAGGCCAGCGAGGACATGCGCGACCTCCCCTCGCCCGACTTCGAAGGTCTGGCCCTCGACAAGTACTTCTCACCCCACCTCACGCTGCCCTACGATCCCACCCGGGGTTGCTACTGGGGCAAGTGCACGTTCTGCCACTATGGCCTCGCCGAGGTCGGCACCGCCAGCTACCGGGAGCGGTCGGTGGAGACGGTGGTCGCCCACCTGTCGGCGTTGTCGGCGCGCCACCAGACGCGCCACTTCTATCTGTCGCAAGATTCCGTCGCCCCGCGGACCATCGTCAAGCTGGCCGCGGCGCTGGCGGACGCCGGGCTGAACCTCCGGTGGGCCACCGATCTCAAGCCGGAGCGTTACCTGACCGCGGAGCGGGCGAAGACCCTGCGGAGCGGCGGCGCGGTCGCCTGCGCCCTGGGCGTCGAGTCGGCGAGCCCGCGGGTCCTCGGGCTCATCGACAAGGGCGCGCCGGTCGCGGTGGTCGCTGAGGTGATCGACCGCCTCGCGTCCGCCGGGATCGCCGCCGAGGCGATGTGCTTCACGGGCTTCCCGACCGAGAGCTACGCCGAGGCGCTCGAGACCCTGCGGTTCCTCGAGGAGCGGCGGGACCAGGTGGCCGCGTTCATCGTCGGCGAGTTCGACCTCACCCACGGCGCGCTCGTCGCCCAGTCCCCCGAGCGCTTCGGCATCCGGGAGATCTGGCAGGTGGAGGGCGACGTCCTCGGGACCGGGCTCTTCTTCGAGGAGGCCGTCCCCTCGAAGCGCGGCGACGAGCCCGCTCTGCTCGATCGCGCCCTCGACGAGCTCTCGGCGGGCTGGCTGCTGCGGCGGTATCCCTGGGCCGGCTCCCTGTCGACGGCCCACACGGTCCTTTACTACGACCGTCATGGCAGCGACGTCTTTCGCCGGATCGCCTCCACGGTGCGCGGCGGCGTGATCGGCGCGCGCTCCGCGATCCTGGAGGCGCGGTTCGACCTCGAAGCCGCGGCCGATGCGCTCGGCCGCGAAGGCGAGATCTGGCAGGACCTCGTGCGCGTGAAGCGAGAGGTCTCACGCCAGGCCCACGCCGCGCTGACCGACGGGGCTCCTCGGCTGCACCCGAAGACGAAGGCCGGCCTCTACCGGATCGTGGCGGCCGAACCGCCAGTCCGCGTGCGCGGCCAACGCCGGGCCCGCCGGCCATCGAACTCACCGAACGCGCTCGGGTGACCTCCACCCCCGTCCCAGATCCGATCTGCCTTGACTCGTATATGCTTGTTCGCGTATATACGCTGCATGGAATCTGCCTTCGCGATCATCGCGGAGCCAAACCGCCGGACCATCCTCAGCCTGCTGGCGGCGTCGGAGCGATCGGTCGGCGAGATCGAGCGCCGGCTGCGCCTGCCGCAGACGTCCGTGTCCAAGCACCTCCGCGTGCTGCGAGAAGCCGGCTTCGTGGAGGCGCGGGTCGAGGCCCAGCGGCGGGTGTATCGGCTCAGGCCGGATCCTCTGATGGAGGTCGATGCGTGGCTGGCGCCCTTCCGGCGACTGTGGACGACCCACCTCGATGCACTCGAACGCCACCTCGACCGAATGGCGCAAGCTCCCCAACCACCACCAGAGCCCCAGACCTCCAAGCGTCAACGAAAGCCCCGAAGGAAGGAAGCAAAGCCATGAGCCACCGTGATCAGTACGCGCCCGGCCCCGCGACCGGAGCCGATGTCGAGAAGGACGGAGAGAAGTGGACGCTGGTTCTGGTCCGAGATCTCCGGCATCCGCCGGCGATGGTCTGGCAGGCCCTCACCGAGCCCGCGCAGCTGTCCGAGTGGGCCCCGTTCGACGCCGATCGAAACCTTGGCAGCGCAGGGCCGGTGAAGCTCTCGACGGTCGGGACACCGAGCCCGACCGTCTCCGAGACGAACGTCACCCGCGCCGAGGCCCCACGGCTGCTCGAGTACAGCTGGGGAGGCAATGATCTCCGCTGGCAGCTCGAGCCGCGCGGCGGCGGCACGCGCCTCACGCTCTGGCACAACATCGATCGGGGCTTCATCTCCTGGGGCGCGGCGGGCTGGCACGTCTGCTTCGACGTGCTCGATCGCTGGCTCGCCGGTCAGCCGATCGGGCGCATCGTCGGCCCCGTCGCCCTGCAGCTCGGCGGCTGGCAGCGCTTGACGGTCGAATACGCCGTCCAGTTCGGCGTGGAAGCCCCCGCTTGGCCCTCGCGCCCACGGAGTTGAGCATGCCGCGCACCAAGGGGATCGCCATCGGCTTCTGGATCGTCACAGCCCTCTTCTGCCTGCAGATGGGCTTCACCGCCTACGCGGAGCTGCGCCTGCCGCAGGTGGCGGCGGCCTTCACCCACCTCGGCTTCCCGGCCTACTTCCGGGTGGAGCTCTCGTGGGCCAAGCTCCTCGGCGTGGTGCTGCTGCTCGCGCCGGTGCCCGCGCGGCTCAAGGAGTGGGCCTACGCCGGCTTCGCCATCGATCTCGGCTCCGCGGTCCTCGCCCACCTCGCGGCGGGCGACGGCCCGGAGGCGTGGGGCTGGGCGGCCGCCACCGGCGTGCTCTGGGGACTCTCGTACGGCGTCTGGCGCCGTCTGCAGGCCACACCGGCGAGGGCCATTCGGTAAGTCGGACCTCGGGCGGCGGGACTCGGCCGTCGGGAAGACGAAGACGGCGGTTCGGGTCACGGACACCTGTCAACCCTCGTCGAGGCGGAACGCCGCTCCACGCCGACGACGATGGATCCCCTTGCACGACCGACGGCCAGATCGATCCCATCGGGATGAATGCCGTATGCTGGGTCTGCGATGACGGGCAAGCTCCGAAAGAGAGTCGTGGTGATCGGGGGAGGCTTCGGCGGCATGGCCGCAACCCGCGCGCTCGCGCGGGCCCCGGTCCTGGTGACGCTCCTCGATCGGGTCAACCACCACCTGTTTCAGCCCCTGCTCTACCAGGTGGCCATGGCGGGCCTGTCACCGGGCGAGATCGCGGTCCCGATCCGCGCCGTGTTTCGCAACCAGGAGAACGTGCGGGTGTTGCTGGCGGAGGTGAGCCGGGTGGACTTCGACGCCAGACGGGTGGAGATGGCCGATGGTCCAGCGATTGACTACGACTACCTGGTGCTGGCGCCCGGCGCCGAGAACAGCTACTTCGGTCACGACGAATGGGCCCTGGTGGCACCCGGACTGAAGAGCATCGACGAGGCCATCGAGATCCGCCGGCGCGTGCTGGTGGCCTTCGAGAACGCCGAGCGCGAGCCCGATCACGAGCGCCAGCGCCGTCACTTGACCTTCGTGGTCATCGGGGGCGGTCCCACCGGGGTCGAGCTGGCGGGGGCCATCGCCGAGCTCGCCACCTTCGTGCTGGCCAAGGATTTTCGCGCCATCCGCTCGGACGCCACGCGGGTCATCCTGCTCGAGGGCGGCCCCCGCATCCTCGCGACCTTCGATGCGACGCTGAGCGCGCGCGCGGTCGCGAGCCTCGAGAGGATGGGCGTCGAGGTGCGGACCGGCACGCGGGTCACCGCCATCGACGCGGACGGCGTGGAGGCGATGGGAGCGACGGGCGCGAGCGAGCGAATCCTCGCCTCGACCGTCCTGTGGGCCGCCGGTGTGCGTGGCTCTGGCCTGCTCCCGCGCAGCGGCCTCGAGGTGGACCGAGCGGGGAGGGCCCGGGTCGAACCAGACTGCTCGCTGCCGGGACGTCCCGAGGTGTTCGTGATCGGTGACGCGGCGACCTTCATCCCTGCCGGGACCGAACACCCGCTGCCCGGCGTCAGCCCGGTGGCGATGCAGCAGGGGCGCTTCGTGGCGCGACAGATCGCGGGCGGCCTGGCCGGCAGGCCCCGGGGCACCTTTCGATACCTCGACAAGGGCTCGATGGCCACCATCGGGCGCAGCCAGGCGGTCGCCGAGGTCGGACGCCTGAAGCTGAGCGGCTTTCTGGCCTGGGCCACCTGGCTCCTGGTGCACATCTTCTACCTCATCGACTTCCGCAACCGCATCCTGGTCCTCCTCGACTGGGCGTGGGCTTACTTCTCGTACCGCCGCGGCTCACGCCTCATCACCGGACCTCGTGGCCGCGCCCGGAGCGCGAATCTTACGTGAGCCAGGTACCAGTCGCGCAGATATTGCACCGCTAACCGATGGCTTCATCCAGCAGCCCGGCACGACGCGAACCGAAGGCATGGGTCGGAAAATGCAGGGCGACGACGTGGCGCAGTCCACGGTTCACGATGCGCACACAACACAGAGCGGAGGGTGACCATGAACCTCAGATCTTTGTCGAGACCGTCGGTTGTCGTGGGCGTCGTTCTGTGTGTCGTCGTGGGGTGTGGGGACGGGCCCGCGATTGATCAGGCACAAAGTGAGCTGTGCCAATCTGACGAAGCGGCGGCCAAGCAATGCTGCAAGCACGCCTATCCCTCGGAAAGGAGGCGTGAACGCTGCCTCGTTGATGCGGCGCACGGGCGAGGGCTCTGCGCTCGGGGCCACGGACGCAAGGACGGCGGCGGCGGACCCGATGCTGCCGACGCCGGAAATCGCGACGGGGCGGTCGGCCTTCTCGACGCCAGCAGAGACACGCGGGCCGACGGCGCAAGAGACGGGGCGGTCGGCCTTCTCGACGCCAGCAGGGACACGCGCGCCGACGTCGCAGGAGACGAGGCGGTCGGCCTTCTCGACGCCGGCCGAGATACACGGATCGACGCCGCGGGAGACGGGCTCGACGGTGTCGCAGGTCGTCTGGATGCAAGCGGAGACGGCGACGCCGGAACGTCCGCGTGCGTACCGAGCCAGGGGGCGTGTGGCGGCGCCACCCCGTGTTGCTCAGGCGAAACCTGCACCGGCGGAGTCTGCGGAGGAACGTGTGCCACGTTCCACGAGTCCTGTGACAGCGCCTCGTGCTGCACTGGTTTTCGGTGCACGAACGGAGAATGCGTACCGACCTGCGGCCTTCCCGGAGTGACGTGCGACTCTGCGGATCCTTGCTGTGGAGGAAGTCTCTGCGTGAATGGCATCTGCCTCGATCAGCTGTGCCGGCCAGTGGGCTCCCCGTGTGGTCCGGGCGTGTCGTGTTGCTCCGGGCTGACGTGCCAGCAGAGAGTCTGCGCGGTACCGCAATGCGCATCGCTCGGCAGCAGCTGTGACTCCACGATCGGGTCGTGCTGCGCGCCATTTCAATGCGGTCCAGCCGGTCGGTGCCAGTCGCCGGGATGTGGCCAGTTTGGCTGCTGCCAGCCAACCGGAACACCCTGCTTCATGGGGCCCTGCTGCAGCGGCCGATGCGCGGCGGACGGTGTCCTCTGCCTTTGAGAAGTGGCCGTCCGGATTCCCCCGGCAGTTGCTGGCCGCCGGGTCAGCCGAGGTCGTAGCTCTTGAGCTTCTCGTAGAGGGTGCGCAGGCCGATCCCGAGCCGGCGGCCGTCCGGCGGGTTGCCCCCGGTGGCGGCGACGGCACCCACGATGGCCGCCCGTTCGAGCTCGCACACGGTGGTCGGGGCCCGCACCCGCGCCCCCACCGCGCCCCAGGGAACCCCGCCGGGCGCGATGTCCCCCCGTAGGCTCCCGCACCCTGCACCCGCCCCGGCGTCGGCGTCCGGGCCCGCGCCTGGGAGCGAGCCCGCGGAACGGGCGCGGGTTCACCCGCGGCACCGGAAGCCCTCGGACCAGACGGCCAGATCCTCGGCCGCGATGGCGTCGCCCTCGGCCAGGATCACGCTGCGATCGAGCACTTGGCGAGCTCGAGGACGTTGCCGGGCCAGGCGGCCTCGGCGAGGGCCCCGGCGGGCATCGTCGGTCAGGCGGACGCCGGGTCGGCCGAGGGCGCCCGCTCGGTGAGGGGTTCGATGTCGGCGCGCCGTTCCCGCAGCGCCGGAGCCCCTGACCGGGATCGCCACCGGTGGATTCACCGCCTCGGTGACCGTGGCCGTGAACGCGTGACGGTCCGCTCCCAACCCTCTGTCCGAACCGTGGGGCCGCGAAGGCCGGAGGTTCGGGGCGGCGAAATAGGTGGACTTTCCCCCGGCAGTTGCTATCTGCCGTCCCCATGACGACCCCGGCCCTGCCTGGATCTCCCGGCGCGGATGGCTCTGCCAGCGTTGATGGCGGGTTTGCCGCGCTCGGTCTCTCTGCCAGCCTGTGTCAGGTTGTGGCCGAGCTCGGCTTCGTGACGCCCACGCCCATCCAGGCCCAGGCGATCCCCTTGCTCCTGGCGGGGCGCGACCTGATCGGACAGTCCGCTACCGGGAGCGGCAAGACGGCGGCCTTCGCCCTCGCGGTCCTCCAGAGGCTGAAGCTGGATGAACGCCTACACCCCCAGACCGTGATCCTGTGTCCCACGCGCGAGCTGTGCGCGCAGGTGGCGCGCGAGCTCCGCAAGCTCGGGCGGCGCGAGGCGGGGCTGCAGGTCACGATCCTGGCGGGTGGGCAGCCGATGAATCCGCAACTGGCGGAGCTGCGCCGGGGCGCCCATGTGGTGGTCGCGACTCCGGGTCGCGCCCTCGATCACCTGAACCACGGCTCGCTCGATCTCGGCGGCGTCGCGACGATCGTGGTCGACGAAGCCGATCGGATGCTGGACATGGGGTTCGGGGCGGAAGTGGAGAAGCTCCTCGGCGGCGCGCCGACCCCGCGTCAGACGGTCTTCTTCTCCGCAACCTTCCCGCGATCGATCGACGCGATGACCAGGGCGCACCAGCGAAATCCCGAGCGCCTGACCATCGGTCCATCCGAGGATTCCCGGGCCGAGTTGCGCCAGGTGGCCTACGTGGCAGGAGACGACCAGCGCCGCCTGGACTTGCTGCTGGCGGTGCTGCGGACGACCTCACCCGAATCGGCGATCGTCTTTTGCAACTTCAAGGCGAC
>Ga0265329_10000296_pt1 | contig 26173 bp, 19 predicted proteins | sample 41627metaG_FD_202091 | JGI IMG/M metagenome (GOLD analysis project Ga0265329, IMG submission 202091) | Rhizosphere microbial communities from Carex aquatilis grown in University of Washington, Seatle, WA, United States - 4-16-27 metaG | ecosystem: Host-associated > Plants > Roots > Rhizosphere...
GTCCTCGTCCCCGTGATGCCAATCGGCGTTGAGCACTTCATTAGACCAGTAGCGAATGGGTCAACACTTTGTAGTCCTCGTCCCCGTGATGCCAATCGGCGTTGAGCACACATTGAGACTACAACGGACCTTAAGAATTGTTACCTGTCCTCGTCCCCGTGATGCCAATCGGCGTTGAGCACTCGGGCAATACTTCTTCGATCCGGGGGTCGATGGGGTCCTCGTCCCCGTGATGCCAATCGGCGTTGAGCACCTGTCACCTCTTTTTTTTGGTCTTGATGATCTTCGTCGTCCTCGTCCCCGTGATGCCAATCGGCGTTGAGCACACAATGAAAGATGCTGTTGCAGCACTGAAAGCCAATTGTCCTCGTCCCCGTGATGCCAATCGGCGTTGAGCACGCTGAATAGTGGACATTTTGACGGCCATCTTCCATGGTCCTCGTCCCCGTGATGCCAATCGGCGTTGAGCACTCCTGTGACCCCTCAGGCACCGTCGAACGCCTATGTCCTCGTCCCCGTGATGCCAATCGGCGTTGAGCACACAGGGTACGCACGCGGCGACATTTCCCCGGAATGTCCTCGTCCCCGTGATGCCAATCGGCGTTGAGCACGGGCGTTTCCTTTTGCAGATCTTCGCGGCACTGGCAGTCCTCGTCCCCGTGATGCCAATCGGCGTTGAGCACGAGACGGTGGGGCGCCGTCGATACGCTTGATTGTGGGTCCTCGTCCCCGTGATGCCAATCGGCGTTGAGCACACCAGGACCTCGCCCGCCTTGTCGACTCGGTGTCTATGTCCTCGTCCCCGTGATGCCAATCGGCGTTGAGCACCCACCCAGGGCGCCGAGCGCGTGGGCGCTGCGCTGGGTCCTCGTCCCCGTGATGCCAATCGGCGTTGAGCACGGCTGCGACAACCTCGGCGAGGTCAAGACCAAGCTCGGTGGTCCTCGTCCCCGTGATGCCAATCGGCGTTGAGCACTCCGCCAAGATGAAGGCCGCGCTCTGTGGCGAGATGTCCTCGTCCCCGTGATGCCAATCGGCGTTGAGCACGCACCGCGATGCTCAGCGAGGTGGCGACCTTCGCCGTCCTCGTCCCCGTGATGCCAATCGGCGTTGAGCACACGACGTAGGTCGGCCATCCTTCGGCTGGATCGTCGCGTCCTCGTCCCCGTGATGCCAATCGGCGTTGAGCACATCGCGACATCGCGATCCAGGCGCCCAATCTGGCACGTCCTCGTCCCCGTGATGCCAATCGGCGTTGAGCACCCGGCCACGCTGGACACTGCCGCCGCAACTGTGGGTCCTCGTCCCCGTGATGCCAATCGGCGTTGAGCACAGCCTGCGGTATTGTCTACGTCGGAGTCAGCTACAGTCCTCGTCCCCGTGATGCCAATCGGCGTTGAGCACACGAGGGCGCGGACCTTGGCCGTCTTCACCTTCGGGTCCTCGTCCCCGTGATGCCAATCGGCGTTGAGCACATGTCTCCTTTGGTCGCTGTGTTTGTCGTCGTCATGATGGTCCTCGTCCCCGTGATGCCAATCGGCGTTGAGCACGCGACATTGGGCTCGGACGTGTACGCGGCAGAATACGTCCTCGTCCCCGTGATGCCAATCGGCGTTGAGCACAGCAGTCCGTGGTGTGCGTCCTCTTGACGTAGAGAGTCCTCGTCCCCGTGATGCCAATCGGCGTTGAGCACGACTTGGCTTGCGAAAGCAAAGGAGCCAACCAAAGTCCTCGTCCCCGTGATGCCAATCGGCGTTGAGCACCACTCGGTCTTTCCCTTTGCCTTGTCCAGTAGCCACAGTCCTCGTCCCCGTGATGCCAATCGGCGTTGAGCACAGGCGTAATCGTAGGCGCCACCGGCCGCCTCCATAAGTCCTCGTCCCCGTGATGCCAATCGGCGTTGAGCACAGCCGCGGGCGTCGCCTCAAGCTCTGGCTGTGGTACGTCCTCGTCCCCGTGATGCCAATCGGCGTTGAGCACGCCCTCTCATTCCCACCGCCCCAACATTCTCCGAGTCCTCGTCCCCGTGATGCCAATCGGCGTTGAGCACAGATTGGCCGCTGCACGTCTGACTCCTACCGCAATGTCCTCGTCCCCGTGATGCCAATCGGCGTTGAGCACTTGGCTAGCTTAGGTTCTCGCCTTGGGGCGTACTGGCGAGTCCTCGTCCCCGTGATGCCAATCGGCGTTGAGCACGAACCGGCGTCCTAGGACGCTGGGCGTTTGCCTGGTCCTCGTCCCCGTGATGCCAATCGGCGTTGAGCACACCGTAGGAGTAGGCGTTGATTCGACAGGAGTAGAGGTCCTCGTCCCCGTGATGCCAATCGGCGTTGAGCACGCATCGCAGATCGTTCGCGCATTTTTGTAGACCATCGGGTCCTCGTCCCCGTGATGCCAATCGGCGTTGAGCACCCGAAATGCTGGCGACGGGGACGCGCCGGGCATGAGCTTGTCCTCGTCCCCGTGATGCCAATCGGCGTTGAGCACTTCGATCACGCAATCGCTTCCTGGTGAAGCGATGTCCGGATGCCCGCGCGTGCGGGCATCACCCTGTCGCGCATCCTGGTCACCTCGGGCTCGCGCGCGGGTTGAAACATCACCACGAAGCCCCAATCGGCGTCGTCCAGCCAGCCAATTGCAAATTCCAATCAATTGCGCCCCAATTCCAATTGCCAATTACCACAATCCATTGTAGATTACGCACTATGCTTTCCGTCGAGGATTTGGGTCGGGAGATTGCGGAGCTGGCTGCGCGGATGGATGCGGCGACGCACCGGTTGCTCGAATGCATTCGGCAATTCGACGAATCGAACGAATGGTATGCGCAGGGGGCGGTTTCGTGCGCGCATTGGCTTTCGTGGCGAATTGGACTGGACCTTGCGACTGCGCGCGAGAAGGTGCGTGTGGCGCGAGCGCTTGGGCTTTTGCCCGCCATTGACCAGGCACTGCACGTGGGCAAGCTTTCCTACGCAAAGGTGCGCGCGATGACCCGGGTGGCGACGCCAGAGAATGAGTCGCGATTGCTCGAGCTGGCGATGGCGGCAACGGGCGCACAGCTTGAACGAATCTGCCGGGGCTACCGGCGCGCGCTGGCTTGCGACCCAACCCCTGGCCCCGAGGAACGAAGCGTGCGACGGCGCGTGCTTCCTGGCGGCATGGTGAAGGTCGAGATGGTGCTTGAAGCGGACGAGGCAGACTTGGTCATGCGGGCCATCGATTGTGCTCGCGAGGTAGGACATGCCAATGCCCAGGGCAAGACGGCAATGGCTGCTGGGGCGGAGGTGCGGGAATGTGACTGTGGGCACGTTTCCGCGGAAGATTCCGCGGAATCAGCAGCGTGGCCTTCCCGTCCGGACGGTGTGGTTGCATTGGCGGAGGGCTTTCTGGCTGGCAACGCGGCCAAGGGCAACGGGGGCGAGCGCTATCAGGTCATAGTCCACGTCGACCAGGATGCGCTGGCGCCGGATGGGACATATGCGGCGACGCTTGAGGATGGCACGCGCGTTTCCGCGGAAAGCTTTCGACGTGTGGCTTGCGATTGTGGCGTGGTGGCCGCCGTGGGCGATCAGGACGGCGGTCTTTCCATCGGCCGGCGCAGCCGCTCGATTCCGCCGGCAATTCGACGGGCGATTCAGTTGCGGGATCGAGGCTGCCGTTTTCCGGGCTGCACGCACGACCGCTTTTTGCACGGTCACCACATACGGCATTGGCTTCATGGCGGAGAGACCAGCGTTGGGAACCTCATTCAGCTCTGCTCAAGGCATCATCATTTTGTCCACGAGGGCGGCTGGTCGGTCGTGCGCGACGATGCGGGTGAGTGGACCTTCGCGGATCCCAAAGGCAAGGTGCTGGCAAGCGAGGCGCCGCAAGCCTGGACCGGCAATATCTTGACCTGGCTGCAAGAATGGGCCGACGAGCACGGCCTCGACCTCGGCCCCGACGCGAATGAGCCCCTGTGGGACGGAACGCGACCGGACTACGACCTGGCGGTGGGTGCGTTGCTGGCTGGATAGGGCGCGCCGGGAGTTCGCCGGGGGTAGGCCAGTGCACGACGTCACCCGGACAGAATTGTCGCTTTTCGAGCCGGAAATCGCCCCGCTTTCTTCTAATTCGGCGGAACACACGCTTTCGGTTCTTGGCACAGGCATTGCTTTCCTGTCGCGAGGGGAAGGACCAGTCATGCCTACTAAAACTCTCTTCATCACTGTTGTAGCCCTTGGTTTCATTGGCGTCGGCGCCTGTGCGAGTGACTCCTCAAGCGGAACCGGCGACGCCCACACAACGCAAGACGCAGCTTCCGGCTCCGGCGGAAGCGCCGGCGGTGGTGGAGGGCTAGGAACCGGTGGGGCCTCAAATGCAATCACCGAATTCTATGTTTCGGGAACACCCCTGAGCATTGCCGCCGGACGGGATGGCAACCTTTGGTTTACGGAAATCACAACTAGCGGATTGTGCTACGTCGGCCGTCTCACACCTGACGGGGCACTGACTGAATTCGCGGTTCCGACCACCGGCCCAATCAGCGGCGCCGGCGCTGGCCCGAATGGCATCGCCGCCGGACCGGATGGCAACCTTTGGTTCGCTGACATCGCGGGCAACAACATCGATCAGATATCAATCGTTGGGGCTCTCACCGAGTTTCCGATTCCAACCGCGAGCGCCCAGCCTTCCGGCATTGCGGCTGGATCGGACGGCAACCTTTGGTTCGCCGAACTCGACGGCAACAACATCGGACGCATCACGCCCTCGGGAACCATCACTGAGTTCCCGTTGCCGACCGCAGGCAGCGCTCCCTTCAGCGTCGTGGCTGGACCAGACGGCAACATTTGGTTCACCGAACTCGACGGCAACAAGATCGGCCGCATCACCCCCGCAGGGACGATCACCGAGTTTGCGATTCCAGCGCCGAACAGCTGGCCCACAAGCATCGCCGCCGGACCGGACGGCAATCTCTGGTTTGTCGAAGCGGCTGGCAGCGGGCAGATAGGCCGTATCACCCCCACGGGAACCATTACCGAGTTTCCTGACCGAGGCACTTTTGTTGCCATCGCGGCAGGTCCAGACGGCAATCTTTGGGTCACCGACGCTTTCGGCACGTCGATCGGCCGCCTTACAACCGGGGGTATGTCTACTTGGTTTAATGTTCCGCATGTCGGCGACGGGGTGGTCCCCGAGGGCAACGGCCAGGGAATCACCGCTGGACCCGACGGAAAGATCTGGTTCACGGAAGGCAGGAACGGAACTGTCGACTGCATCGCACCGTGACTGCCAGGCGGCTGAACATGTGTGTCTTCGCCTTGCTTGGCTGGGGGCGCGGCGGGCATGGGCGTTAAGCGGATCAGCGGCGGGACAGTGCGATTGTGGCGGCCCCGACGCGAATGAGCCCCTGTGGGACGGAACGCGCCCGGATTACGACCTGGCTGTGGGAGCATTGCTGGCTGGATAGAGCGCTCCGGATCTCCGCGACATTGCGAGGAAATCAATCTATAATTGTGGTGTAAGAGTCGTTACACGGATTGCTGTATCCCAGCTGGTAAACACACGGAGGATTCGATGTTCGGGAAGTCAATGGGCATCGCGGCGCTATTCGTGGCCAGCTTGGCCGGAACGGCATGCACCAATCGATCCGGTCTGAATTTCAGCGGGGGCTCTGGTGGAGCGGGTGCTGGGGCGAACGGCGGCCAGGCAGGAGGCGCCGACAGCGGAGTTGCTAGCGGGGGTACCGTGGGAATGGGCGGTGCCGTTGGCGCTGGTCGCACCGTCGGAACGGGCGGTGCCATCGGATCGGGCGGTGCTGTCGGATCGGGCGGCGTGAGCATTGGTGGGGCAGTGGGATCCGGCGGCGCTGTCGCGCTGGGCGGGACTTTGGGTTTTGGCGGAGCCGGTGTTGGTGGAACGAACGGAACGGGCGGCGGCGCGGGCGGATCCAGCCCGTGCCACGTCCTGCCCTGCCCGCTCTGTCCGCCAGGGGAGCACGCGATTCCGCAGCCCAACCCCAACGATCCCTGCGGTTGTGCGATCTGTGTGCCGGATTCCGATGCGGGCTTGGCAAAGGATGCGAACGCCACCGACAGCGGGCCTTCGTGTTTGCCCACAGCTTGCCCCATGCTGGCGTGTGTGAACGGAATCTTGCCCAGTCCCGATCCCTGTGGCTGTCCGACCTGCGCGCCCAATCTCGACGCTGGCACGGCCAAGGACTCTGGCAACCAGGATGGACGCATCAGTCAACGGGACGTGGCTTCGCTGGTGGACAGTCGCACGCGTACGCCGCTGCAACATCGTGCCGTGGCGACCACGTGTCCGACCGGGCGCGCTCCCGGTTTGTCTTATACGAACCCGGCGATTGGCGAGTGCGCCAAGGATTCAACCTGCCTGGCCGGCATCAACGGACGCTGCTTGATAGGCGGCCCACTGCCAGTTTCCGCGTGTTCCTACGACGATTGCTTCAGCGACGCGGATTGCCCCGCCAACACACCCTGCGACTGCCGTAGCTCGGCTGCCAGCCAATTCCCCAATTCCTGTCTGACAGGTAGCGATTGTCGCGTCGATTCGGATTGCGGCCCCGGCAACTTCTGCTCGCCGAGCCCGGTCAGTTGGTACGGCACCGCCTATCACTGCCACACTACGGGCGACACCTGCGTGAACGACAGCGATTGCGGCCAGTACCAAAACTGCGCCTTCGACTCGACGAATGGTTACTGGTCGTGCGCCGAGATCGTTCCACCGCCCCCATAGAAATCCAGCGAGTGAACCGCAGAGTTCCACAATGATCGCCCGTCGCTTCTTCGTGCCATGGCTTGCGGCCGGGCTGGCTCTCTTGGCCGAGCCGGCGAAGGCCATCGCGTCCGCGGCAGAGCCGGACTTCGATCCGGCCACTGTCTATGCGGTCCGGCTCCAGCCGCCGGGGGCGGGGGTCATGGAGACTCTTCGGGGCAACTGGAATCTGCTAGGCATCACGCTGGTCGGCGGCTCCGTGGAGGCACGGTTCGCTCGATTGGTGGAGGCGGAAGTCGGAGTGGTTCTGACCCAGGAAGTGTGTGAGGGTGGAACCTCTCTGGTTGCCCGCGCCGGGTTTTCGCCAAGTCTGCTCAGGGCGCGAGCCGAGGGCACGCACTGGAATCTCAGGCTGCCGCTGTTGATTGGATACCTCAACTATTCGGGACACCCGGAAAGTTGTGACGAAACTCCCAGCCACGACCTGCGCGCGATGCTCTTCTCTACGGGACTCGACGCGACCCACTGGTCTTCATCCGCTGCCGGTTTCAACCTGCGCTTGCTGTTCAATATGGGCCCTGCTTGGGTGAAGGATTCCGGTCCTTACGCGGGTGGCGCAACCTGGTCCGACCGAGAGTGGGTGATGGAGCTGGGTCTGACGATTGGCCTCGTCTTGCGGTAGCGGTGCCGCACTCCAGCGGGCGATGCTGTCCGGGTGTAGACTGCGTCAGTGAACGATGTTCGCACGAAGAGCGGCGGTTCAGTGTCGGGGAGGCGGCTCTGCTGGGGGGGGCAAGCCTGGTCGCCATCGCGGCAGCCGCAAACGGGTGTCATGCGCGAATCGCGGCCCGCGCTTCGACGCCGGCAAAGCCCAGCGAAGCTTCAGCTCACGGTAGACACCCGGCGGAGCTCTGTGTAGCATTCGGTCCGGAAACTGACGTTGCAATAGCCGCGGGCCGCCTACCGGGCCAATACCAGGAGATTCCAGCATGACAACGGCGAGGCGATCGAGAGCATCCGCCCTTATCGAGATGATTCGATCCGACATCGACAGTGGGTACGGTATCGTGCCGGTGTTGGGAAGCGGGATCTCCGCGCAGTCCGGAATTCCGGCCGGCGTCGACTACCAAGCCTATCTCTTCTACTGCGTAACACGGCTCTTCGATATCACGCCAACGAGTGGCTCCGACCGTGTCCCAAAGTGGGACCCGAGCAGCCTCCGCTGGCCGCCCTACACAACCGTGCCCGCCTATGAGGATCTGTCGGATGAGATGGTGCGGTGGACGCAGAAATGGAGCGCGAAATTGAAGAGCGACTCCGCGTCGGCAGCAACCCAGCGCGCGGTATGGCAGTCGCTTGGCGCGGTCGCTGACTGGCGGGCGATGTTGCACCTCCTCTCTCGGATCCACGTCGATCGTTCGGGAACTGTTCTGGTCAAAGAGCCGGAGCCGAAGATCATCGATTCCTTCTTCATCAACCTGACCGAAGGGAAACGACCCAACACGGCACACATGCTGCTCGCCCATCTAGCAGACGTGTTGCGCCTGAAGGTGATATTGACCACCAACTTCGATACGCTGTTGGAGGCGGCCTTTCGTCAACTGGAGATGCCCGTCGCGACCTTCGATGTCCACTACGACGCGGGTTTCCCTGACGGCCGCTTTGCCCGCGCGCAACGCTCAATCGTGAAGATCAACGGCGGTCGCTATGGCCTGCGTGCCGACTTCACGTTGGATCGGCTGCCCGATGCCGCGGACTTTGAGAACTTCATTTCCTACCTGACTCCGCTGGTGTCGACGTTTCCATCGCCAGGACCACCCGAGCGCCACGATGCCGACGCCAATACCCCACCACCGCACCAGCGCAACCTATTGGTCATGGGTGTGTCGGGACAGGAGCGCCGAACCATCGCGCTGATCTGTCAGGCGATGCTGAGCCGGCCAGGGCTGAAGACCTATTGGGTCTGTCACCAGCCAAGCGAAATCGACGGCGTGCACAGCGCATTCTCCACAGTCTCGGATACCCTCTATGATCGGACGCAGTCCAAGCCTCCTAGCACAGCCAGCCAGTTGCTCGAACGCCTGTCCATCGCCGCTGCGCCGGATGTGGGGCTCTTTCTTCTCCACCTCTACCAGCGGATGTTCCTGTGCCTGCCGCCTTCCGGGGTCCCATTCAAGGCCATCTGGCCGTTGCCGCCTCCCCCGTATGAGATAGCACGCGAAGACTGCAAGCCCCCTCATGCCGATAAGGCGGTCAGTGCTCAGCTTCGCACAGGATCTCAGCAATTGACCCAAGCGATAGCCAAACCAGAGAAGGACGGCGAAGCGCCTTCGCCAAGCAGAAATCGCCTCTTCTTCGTCATCGGCGAGAGTGGCGTACCCTCAGTTGCCTCGCACGTATTTCTCGAGCCGACTGACGACCGCCATCGGATATGGGTGGATATCGACGAGGGCTCTCGATCCGTCGACATTGCGACGGCTGTGCTCGATGCGGCCCGCCAGCGCGTTGGCATTGCCGATCCATTGCTTTTCAGTCTCAAGGAATCCAGCGTCAGCAACCCGTCGAAGTTCGTGACAGTGTTTCGCGACCAGTTCAGCCGGCTGCGGCGCTATTCCCGCAGGCACTTTCTGGTGTTTATCAACGGACGGGAGTGTCCGGGCAGAAGAACGGACCGAACCGGTGATGATGCGGTTCATGATGTCCTGGTGTGGCTCAAGGATGAAGAGACCGTAACAACGGTCGTTCTGGGTTGGGAGAGCGATAACTGGACAAAAGAGTTGCGTGGTCTCGATCTACAGACCATCAAGTTGCCGCCGTTGTTCGGCGGACGTCCTGATGACACCGTCGATCGACTCGTCGATCTTGTGCGGAACTGCCGCAGTGGACGCGAGCAAACCCGCCTTGCCAGATTCCTCGCTGTGCTGTCGCTGTTTCGAAGGCCTTGCTACCTCTCTGCCACCAACGCCTGGCCACTGGTCGGCCTGTCAACCGAACCCGGGGAAACGACGCCCTCCCCGGAAGTTGGCGATTCCTGTGCCAGGGAGGAGGACCTCATCGACAAGGATCAACGGCGCTTCGAATACGTCTTACTGGGCGACAAGAAGGCAGGACGAGAGGCCTATCTCGATCTCTTGCGCAAGGTTGGCGCCATCCGGGATGACGATGGCCAAACTGTATTCATGCACCGGAGTGTCCGGACTCGCCTCCGCGAGAAGTTGGAGGTAGAGAAGATGTGCTCACAGGGTTGGGAGGTCAAGGCGCACCAGGGAATCGCCGACTGGTACCTGAAGCTGTATCGCGCGTCGGGAGATGTCGCCGCCGCCATCGAATCACTCCATCATCGCGTTCAGTGCATCGACTCTGCTGTGAAACACAATCTCCCTTACATGCGCGAGAGCGCTGCAACCGAGGCGCGTGTGACTCTCAGACTTATGCGGCCGACGCTTGCGCTGTCAGTCGTGCAGCCACATATGTGGCAGTACTGGTTGGAATTGCACTGCAAGAAGCTGGAAGACCTTACAAAGACGGTCAACAAGGGCCAGGACCGGGAGGCACTGACGAAGACGGACCACAAGGATGCGGGGGCAGCGACCATGATGGACTGCTCACCCAACCTCGCCACCACCGCCAAAGAAGCTCGCCACCAGCTGGATGAGCTCAACTCGCAGTGGAAACCACCGTCCTTTCCAGTCCGACCGCCAAGGGTTGGCGTTGCACGCGATCTGCAAAACCTTGACTCCCTCGAAGACATTCGGCGCCTCATTTATGCCCGCAACTATCGTCAGGCAGAGGAACAGATCAGCCGGCGCTTCGAAGAGATCGGCTTTGGGGACAAGGAGAAGCTTGCGAACGACCAGGGAACCTCCGGTACCATCCGCTACGACAAATGCCGGATATCGGCGCGCGACTGGGTGACAAAGGTCAGGTTCGATCAGGAGACCATCGGCAACGCGGTCCACATACTACGCCAGTTCCACACACTGAGACTGCTTAGGGCCGAGCTGTACGCTCGCCTCCGGCGGTCAAATGGTCGACGAGACGCGCTGGTGGGTGCGGAAGCGATCTACGTCTACGCGACCGAGTTGATGAGGAACATCGACGATGTCCGTTTCCTGCAGAACGAGAATGCTTTCTTGCGCGCGAATCAAGGATTGGTGCTGTCCTGGATGAATCGGCCCCGAGAAGCCCACCGACGATACAACGAGGCCTACGGTTACCTCAATCAGCTGGAAACGCCCCCCATGTCCCTTCGATTTGCCGCTATCGATGGGCGACGAGCACAGACGTTTCTCTTCGCCGTCCGCGCCGCCGCAGACGAGGCGAATCAAGGAACCGGCGCGGAACGCATCGATGCCCGGCGCCGTGCGCGCGGGTCACTGTACGATGCGATTGCGGCCGTCGAGCGCGCAACGTACAAGTCGGTCGAGCAGCGCTACCCGGTATGGCACAGCTACCTAGCCGAGCTGACCATGGAAGTGTGCTGCGAGATCGCGCGTCAAGGTCCTGAAGCGGAAGACCTCTACGCGCGAGCGAGAGACCGCAGCGGTTGCGGCGAGTGGTTCTACTCTTGTCTGGAGGCCGGATTCTTTTCGGTTGGCGACGATCCCGTGCGCCTGCACCGTTTTGTCGAGCTTGCGTTGACTTTCAATCATCGAAACAGGCATTCACCAATGGGGCACATAAGCGATGATTGCTTGAGACGCATAGAGGACCTGCAGAACGACTGCAAGGCACGAATGGATAGCATCACCGATCTGGGCGATGCAGAGGTTAGGCAATATGCCCAGAGCAAGTGCGTGGTCTGCCCGTGACGATTCATCTGAGCATGGCAATGCGAAGACGTGGCCCGGGGGCGGTGCCAGAGGTTTTCAGGAACGAGGCCCAACGCGGAAGCTGATGTGGCAGCGCTGGTGATCACCTATCGAGGACCCGCCGGTAGGTCGCCTCGTAGCGATCCACGGCGGGGGACAGGCGGAATTGCGTTTCGGCAAGGTGGCGGGCCGCGAGGGACATTCGGCGATGCAGATCCTCGTCGGTGAGCAAGCGGCGCGCGTGTTTGGTCATGGCGGCCACGTCACCGGCCGCGGCCAGGAAGCCGGTCTCGCCATCGGCAACGACTTCGGACACGCCGCCCACGTCGGAAGCTACCACGGGAACTCCGCAGGCCATGGCTTCCAGTGCCGCCAACCCGAAGCTTTCGGTCTGGCTGGGCAGCAGAAATAGATCGCTCTGCTGCAGAAGAGCGATCAGATCGCCTCGCTCGCCTAAGAAGCGAACGTGTTCTCGAAGACCAAGCGACGCCACCAAATCCTCGATGCGCGCCCGCTCGGGACCTTCACCCACGAGATCAAGGCGAGACGGAATCTCGGCACGCACGGCCGCGAAGATCCGCACCACGTCCTCGATGCGTTTGAGCGGACGAAAGTTGGAAACGTGGGTGAGCACCCGCGGGCGATCGGCGCGGTCAGACGAGGTGGTCCGTGCGGCATCGTCCGTGCGCGGACGAAAGCTCTCGGTGTCCACGAAGTTGGGGATCACCTCGATGGCCACATCACGGAAAAGGCCCAGTCCTTGATGGGCGGCCTCGGCCAGCCAACGCGAGGGCGCGGTGATGGCGTCGCTGCTGCGAACGACGAACTGGGTAAGCGGTTGAAATCTAGCATCCGCGCCGACGAGGGAAACATCGGTGCCGTGCAAGGTGGTCACGATCTTGGGCCAGGAAGTCCCCAGCACCTGCCGCGCGAGGAATGCGCTGACCGCGTGGGGGATCGCATAGTGCACATGAAATAGGTCGAGCTTTTCCGCGGTCGCGACCTCGATCATCTTCGCGGTCAGGGCCAGGGCATAGGAGCGCTCCGCCAGCAGCGGATAGTCGAGCGGCTCGACCTCGTGGTAGGTGACGTTGGGGCACGCAAGATCCAGCCGGACCGGCGGCTTGTCGCTGAGAAAGCACACGCGATGTCCGCGCCGGCCGAGCGCCATGCCGATTTCGGTGGCCACCACGCCACTGCCACCGAAGGTGGAGAAGCAGGCCATTCCAATGCGCAAGCTCGACCGCAGACCCATCATGGTTGCAAATCCTGTACGTCGGTGACAAAGGCGCCGGCGGTTTGTAGTTTCTCGAGCACGAGGCGCTTCAATCCCAAAATGCCGTGGCGACCGGCCAGGGATGGCCAGCTGTAGTACCGCTCCTGTGCCACTCCCTCGGGGTTGAGCGCCAGCTCCAGCCGGCGAATGCGGCCCAAGATCGTCTCGTCGCGCTCCACCAAAATCCGTGCATAGCGAGCGATCAAGCGCTCAAGCCCGCGCGCCACGCTGTCGCGCGTACGCCGGGCCGGCCGCTGCAGATGCACATCCGCCGCCGCAACCCTTGCGGCGATCTTATCCAGCGCGGGCACGATCTGGCTTTCAACCAACGCCCGCAGTTGCTTGGGATCGGCCGCACCCTCGGGCAGTGGCACAGTCAGGCGCGCGCGCAACTCGTCCTTCGGCAGCGAAAGATCCGCGGCCGCCAGCCCAAGCTGGCCCAGCCAGCGGCGCGTACGGGCATCCGCGCAGCGGAAACGAGCACGCGGCACGAGCAAAGGCGGCGCCAGGCCGAAATGTTCATACAGCGGTCCCAGCTGCGCGAAGTAGTTGATCTCGCCCGGCCCTCCCACGTAGGCCACGGTCGGTAGCAAGACGTCCTGGACAATAGGCCGCAGAAGCGCCGAGGTGGAAAAACGCAACGGCTCGGCCGCAAGTGTTCTCAGAATGTCTTCGTTGCGCACAACCTCCGCGCCTCCGGCCAAGGCCCACGAAACCTCGCCCGTGTCATTGACCTTGCGCTGAATGCGAAAGCGCGGGCCGGTTGCGCTGTCGCGATGGAAGAAGACGAGCGCACCTCGTTCGCGAACCGCCACCTGTTCCTTGAAACCAGCCGCGGCCAGGGCGTCCCGGCGATCATGCAGCAACGCCTCGATAGTCGCGCAATCCTCGACGCAGGTCCGGCAGACGGGCGCGGCCAGCTCCGCTATCCGCGCATCGCGAGGATTGAAAACCAGCAAACCCTCCTCGGCAAAGACCGCGGCCATCACCTGTGCAAAGGCTGCCGCCATCGAGCGCCCGGGTTGATAGTGCGCGCGCAAAAGCGCCACCGTCTCCTCGGCGGCTGGTCCTGGTTCCAGGGCCTCGACCAACCCATCCAGCAACTCGCTCACCTGGGCAGAAAGCGTGCGATAGACGACCGAGGCGCGTTCGTCGCCGCTCTCGTCGCGCAAGACCAGGCGAACCGGCTGGCTGTCCCGCCCGGCAACCGTGCACGAGCTGATTTCGGCGAAGTCGTGATCTTCGGTTTGCAGCCAGAAAAGCGGCACGCAACGGACGCCGGATTCGGCCTCGATCGCGCGCGCCACCGCGATGGCGGAGGCCGCCTTGTAGAAGGCGTAGAGCGGACCGAGAAAAAGGCCGATCTGCTGGCCGGTGACGACCACGGCGGTCTTGCCTGCCGCCAGCGCATCCAGGTTGGCCTGGCGGGCCGCGCTGGGCGGCAGGCTGGCCTGCTGCTCGCGCAAGACCTGCAGCACGGCCAGCGGCGTGGGGCGCCCCGCGGCAAGGCGCGCACGTGCGATGCGCTCGGCCGGGTCGCGGAAGCGAGGCGCGAAGAACGCATGTGCAGCAGGCTCGCCTGCGAGGTAGGAATTGGAGAATGCGCGACCCACTGTTGGCGTTCAGTATACTCGGCGGAACTTGCCCGCGCCGGAAGAGCCTTGGTCTGCTTTTTCTTCTGGCCAACCTGCTTATGTCCGTCAACTCCATCAACGCCAACGCCAGCCCTCCCCCGCCGCAGCCCAATGCGGCCGAGATCCAGCTTGCCCTGCGCAAGCTGGGCGTGGTGGGCAGCGTGCTCTACGTGGCCGCGCATCCCGACGACGAAAACACGAACCTGCTTGCGTATCTGTCGAAGGAGATGCTGGTGCGCACGGCCTACCTCTCGCTCACGCGCGGGGATGGCGGGCAGAATCTCATCGGAGCCGAGCAGGGCACGGATCTGGGCGTGATCCGAACGCAGGAGTTGCTGGCGGCGCGACGGCTCGACGGGGCCGAGCAGTTCTTCACCCGCGCGCGCGATTTCGGCTATTCCAAGAGTCCAGAAGAGACGCTGAAGATCTGGGGCAAGGACGCTGTGCTGGCCGACGTGGTCCAGGTCATTCGCCGATTTCGCCCCGATGTGATCGTCACGCGATTTTCGCCCGAGGTGACCGACACGCACGGGCACCACACCGCCTCGGCGCAGCTTGCGCTTGAGGCGTTTCATGCCGCGGCGGACGAGAGTTTTCACCCCGAACAACTGAACGCCGACGTGCAACCCTGGCAAGCGCGCAGGATCTTCTGGAACCGCTCGTCGTGGAATCTCAAGCCCGACGAGGACATGTCGGACTTCCTCAAAATGGACGTGAACGCCTACAACCCTCTTCTCGGCATTTCCTGCGGCGAGCTGGCGGCGGAAAGTCGCAGCATGCACAAGAGCCAGGGTTTCGGCGTCGCGCGCACGCGCGGACCGATCCTCGAATACTTCAAGTTGCTCGACGAGGCCGAGCCCTCATCGCTATTCGTGAATTCCGTGCTTGAGGGGCTCGACTTCTCGTGGACTCGATTCAAGGGTTCCTCCGCGCTCAAGCGCCTGATCGCGCGTGCGCAACACGACTTCGTCCCCGCGGCCCCGCACAAGATCATCCCGATCTTCTTACAGATCGACCAGGCCTTGGACGGCATTGACGATGCCGGCTGGCGCGCGAAGAAAAAGTCCGAAATCCGCGATCTGATCCTGTCCTGTGCTGGACTCTTCAGCGAAGCAACCGCGGCCGACTTTCGTGTGGTGCCGGGAACTTCCGTCGAGGTCATGGCAACCGCGCTCAACCGCTCGCCGGCAAAGATCAACCTGCGCGAGGTGCGCTTCTCGGGCGGCGAGATCGCCGACCAAACAGGCGCCGCCAATGTTCCACTGGCCAAGCCGCTCGGTACCATCGAGGTCAAGAAGACCCTGCGCGTTTCCCCGGATCTTCCTCTCAGCACGCCGTACTGGCTGGCGCTGCCACCCGAGCCGGGCCTGTTTCGCGTGCAGGATCCCTCGCTCGTCGGCTTGCCCGAGATCGCGTCGCCCTTGCGGGTCGATTTCGTCTTCGAGATTGACGGGCACGCCTTGATCGTCCCGCGACCCATCACCTTCAAATGGACCGATCCGGTGGCGGGCGAGCGTTACCGTCCTGTCGAAATCACCCCCATGGTTTCGCTGCGTCCTGGGGCCGCGGTTCTCATGTTCCCGCGCGGCGAGGCGCGCACCCTGACCGTTCAGCTTGCCGCCGCGGCGCCCGCCATCGCCGGCACCCTTCGCCTGGAGACTCCGCCGGGCTGGTCGGCGACGCCGGCCTCACTGCCGTTCGCACTCACAAGCAAGGGCCAGGAGACAGAATTCACCTTCCGCATCCAAGCGCCCGCACCGAATGGCCAGCAAAACGCTGGCCCAGGCACGCTGCACGTCGTGGCCGACATCGGCAACCTGCATTTCTCCCAAAGTGTTAGTCGCATCGAACACGCGCATATCCCAATTCAGACCGTGCTCGGCAGCGCTGATGTCCGGCTGGTCTCATTTTCGATCAATCAGCAAGGCAGCAAGATCGGATACATCCCCGGTCCCGGCGACGAAGTCCCGGCCGCGCTCCGGCAGATTGGCTACGAGGTCACGCTCATCGGCGACGAGATGCTGGCCCATTTGCCACCGAGTGGCTCCGCGCTCGCCCGCTTCGATGCCATCGTCATCGGCGTTCGCGCCTACAACACCAGCGAGAAGCTGCGCGTGGCCCAGCCCGCGCTGATGGCCTACGTGCAAGCGGGCGGCACGCTGGTCGCGCAATACAACACCAACAACCGACTTGCTCCGCTGACGACGCCCATCGGACCCTTCCCCTTCGAGATTGGCCGCGAGCGGGTGACCGACGAAGATGCCCCGGTCGAGTTTCTTCTGCCCGATCAACGCATCCTCAACACTCCCAATAGGATCACCGAGCGCGATTTCTCCGACTGGGTCCAGGAGCGTGGGCTTTACTTTGCCTCGACCTGGGATCCGCGCTACCAGGCCGTGCTCAGCATGAGCGATCCTGGCGAGTCGCCGCTGGCCGGCGGAATCCTGGTCGCCCGCCATGGCAAAGGCGTCTTCATCTACACGGGCCTTGCATTCTTCCGGCAATTGCCTGCGGGCGTTCCCGGCGCATTCCGGTTGTTCGCCAATCTCCTGGCCGCGGGACAGGGACAAAATGCCCGATGAGACTCCGGCGCCGTTTCTGAGCTGGACGACACTTTATCTTGTCGTCGCCAGCGCGCTCGCCTTGGAAATCGCCGCATTCGCGGCCCTGACGTGGATCTACCGGTGAACGCGCTCGACTGGGTGGTCTTGCTCGGCACCCTTGCCGCCATCGTCGGCTATGGCATCTGGAAGTCGCGCGGCCAGCAAGACATGGCTCGCTACTTGCGTGGCGGCAATCAGGACAAGTGGCACACCATCGGTCTGTCGGTCATGGCCACGCAAGCCAGCGCCATCACCTTTCTGTCCACGCCTGGGCAAGCCTATCAAGACGGCATGCGCTTCATCCAATTCTACTTTGGCCTGCCGCTGGCCATGATTGCGCTGTCGATCGTCTTCCTTCCTCGCTACTTCAACCTGCGCGTCTTCACGGCCTACGAATTCTTGGAAAGCCGTTTCGACTTGAAAACCCGGCAATTGACCGCCTTCCTGTTTTTGGTCCAGCGCGGTCTTTCCGCCGGCATCACCATCTACGCGCCGGCCATCATCTTGTCGTCGGTGCTCGGCTGGTCGCTGCGGCTGACTTGCCTTTGCATCGGCGGCGTCGTGATCGTGTACACCGTCGTCGGCGGCGCACGAGCGGTCAGCCAAACGCAAAAGCAGCAGATGCTCGTCATGCTGGGCGGGATGGTGGTCGCGTTCGTGGTCATTGTTGCGCGCCTACCGCCCGAGGTTTCCTTCGGCAACGCCCTTCACATCGCGGGAGTCCTCGGCAGGCTCAACGCGGTGGACATGTCGTTCGACCCACGCTCCCGCTACACCCTATGGTCGGGCCTGCTCGGCGGTTTCTTCCTGGCCATGGCCTATTTCGGCACCGACCAGTCGCAGGTGCAGCGCTATCTCGGCGCCCGCTCCATTGCCGAAAGCCGCCTGGGCCTGCTGTTCAATGGCTTGGTCAAGATACCCATGCAGTCCCTCATTCTCTTCGTGGGCGTGATGGTATTCGTATTTTACCAATTCAACGCGCCGCCGATCTTCTTCAACCAGTCCGAGCTGGAGCGCGTGAAGCAAACCCCGTTTGCCGGCAAGCTGGAATCCCTCGAACGCGCGCATGGCGCTGCCTTCGAGCGCAAACAATCGGAAATTTGGCAGCTCGATCGCGCCCTCGACCGGCACGATGCCGCATCGATTGCCGCCAGCGAACAGCGCGTGCGTGCCGCCGAAATCACGTCGGCGGCTATTCGCGACGAAGCCAAGCGAGCCATCGTGGAGGCCCTGCCCGACGCCAACACCAAGGATGCCGACTACATCTTCTTATCGTTCGTCATGCGCAATTTGCCTCGCGGAGTGGTCGGCCTTCTCTTGGTGGTCATCTTCTGCGCGGCCATGTCGGCCGTGGCCGGCGAACTGTCCGCCCTGGCCTCAACCACCGTAGTCGACTTCTACCGGCGCAGCCTGCGCAAGGACGCCTCCGACGCCCACTATGTCCGGGCCGCGAAGTGGTTCACGGCGGGCTGGGGCGTGCTCGCGGTCCTGTTCGCGACGTTCGCCTCGCTGCTCGACAATTTGATCCAGGCCGTGAACATCCTCGGCTCCCTCTTCTACGGAACCATCCTCGGCATCTTTCTGGTCGCGTTTTCCCGCCGCGTGGTTCGCGGAACCGCGGTGTTTCTAGCTGCCATCGCCGCCGAGGCCATCGTCGTCAGCGTGTTCCTGGGCACGAACATCAGCTTCCTTTGGTACAACGTCATCGGCTGCGTCTGTGTGGTGCTCTTCTCAGGAGTGCTGCAAATGGCACTACCTCGACGATAGCGCCCTACTCCCGTTCTTTGTCCGGTGTTTCGCGCAAGTCGGCGGTGGTTAAGGCGCCGGGTAGAATCTGTCGTGGATGCGGTCGAGTGCGGCGTTGAGACGGTCGGCACGGCGGTCGGAATCGAAGCTAGAGCGCCGCTGCGCTTGCTGCAAGCCCTGGAATCGCAAGCCCAGGAATGGCGATGCCAGGCGATCCGCCATCTTCTGGGCGCTCGGTCATCGAGCGGTAAGTCTCGGCCCACCCGCTCGCCCGAACAGCAGGTCTCGGTACTCTGGCCGAATGCACACGTTGCATTGGTGCAGGAGGAATCGCAAGGCGAGCCGGTCCATGGTGTCGGGGCCGATCCCATGCGTTTGGCAGACGCGCTCGATCAGCTCCTCGTTGCTGTCGTAGCGACGATAGAGGATCCTCGCTATCCCATACGGCGATAGGGAGTGAAAGCCATTCCTGTCGTGCGGGATCTGGAGAAAGCGTAGGACTGGTTTGAATGCACGGGCATGCGGGCGCAGGAGCTGTGTGAGAACGGCCTGGACCACGTAGTCGTAGAGATCATGCTGCTCGCCGGGAAAGAAGACCCGCCGAATCATCCTCTCATCCGGCTTGGCCCAAATCTGCCGGAGAGTGCGCTGAATCAGAAACCCCATGCGGGCATCATCGCCCGTGTCTACGGGGACGGGCTTCACCGATTTTGCCTTCTTCGCGTCGCGCATGAGAAGAAGCAATCCCTCTTGCGAGATGCTTTCGCCCAAGAACGTCGACCAGTGCTTGGCCCGTTCGTGCGCGGTCGACAAAAACGTCGAGGCAACGTGGTCCAAGAATTCACGCACTGCCTGCTCGCTGCCGAGGTGCTCGATCAACCTCGGCGGATAGTAGTAGCTGGGGCTGACGACATCAAAACGCTCCTTCCCTTTTCGGCCCAGGCTATAGAGTATCCTGCTATCGCCGCAGTTGAGCTTCCCGTCGATTTCAAAGACTCGTGTGGCAGGCCCGACCGACGCCTGCTCGTGCCGGGCCTGCAAGCCGTAGCGCTCGACATTGCGCAAGGTTGTGCGGATGGTCCGCGCATCCGAAAATGCGTTGCCTAGAAACAGGTAGAAGGTCTGCCGGTTGTCGGGTGACGCAGGCTGGGTATCGGCCCAGTCGAGGTAACTGCGAAAGTAGGACATGGCAGCCGTGGTGCGGAAGGGCACGCGACAGCGAGCCAGATTGCGGTCTTCGAGCGAGGGGAAATCATTCCAACCCGGCTCGAAACCGGCGGACAGCATGAAGCGGAGATCTGCGGCCTTCATCCTTGGAATGTTGTAGGCGCGCCAGCGGATGCGCCGATCCGGCCTGCGCCCCTTGTTGATGGCCGCCATGTGCCTCGCGATCTCCAGGGCGCGTGCGGGGTGGATGTTGATCTCCGAGCAGACCAGCCACACGCGGTGGATCCCGTGTTGTTCGAGGGCCGCCAAGTCCTGTTGGATGGCCGACCAGTCGCGATAGCGAACGGTCCGTCCCTTCACCGCGGGTTCGTTACAGAAGTAGCAACGAAAGGGGCACCCACGGGCGATCTCGACCGGAACATGGGGCAACGTACCCGCGAGCAGCGGCCGATCCCCATAGAATCGAATCAACTCGGAGATGACGTCCTCCACATATTCACCGCTGGGCGGCGGTGGATAGAACACGCGTGGATTCGCGCGGTACTCGCTACCATGGCGGTAGACAAGGTTCGGAACCTTGGATAGCTCTCGGCTGGCGAGCACGTCCGCGAAACGCTCGAAGAAGCCATCTGGCTCGCCTTGGACACCGAAATCCACCCCAAGCGTTTTCGCTGTCTTGATCGGCTGAGCCGTGAAACCGAACCCGCCGATCACGACGGGCACAGCGGTCAGCGCGCGAAGCGTCCGGAGGAGGTGACGCGTTTCCTCCACTGGCAGGTAGTAGTCCGCCGAATTACCCTCGGGCGGCGGCACGTAGTCCGAGGCGACCACGGCGTCAGCTTGGCGCAGGTGCAACCCAACCATGGAAGGCCGATGCTTCTTCAGCAAGTCCGCAAGCAGGGGGCGCCAACGCGACTTCGGGATCCCCACAAAGTCAAAGCGGGCCACCTTTACTCCAAACCGTCGGGCGACGGCTGAGACCTGAACAAAGGCATAGGGGAACACCGGTGCCGTGGGCAAGTTCGAGGCATTGAGTAGCAGGAGATCCGCACGTTCATTGGTCTTCATGGACAGGGCGATTCTACCGGAATTCGAGGCTTCGGTCCGTCGCATCGCGGCCCGCATTCTTCTGCTCCGGCCGAATGTGACTACAATGGGGACGGAGGCCCTCGATGTCCTACGCTGCCCTGGTCAAGCATTGTCAAACACTCTTCCACCTTGGCCACGTTGAAGCCATGTCCTCATGGGATGAGGCCACCATGATGCCCGCCGGTGGAGCGGATGCACGATGCGAGGCTCTGTCTACGCTGCGCGGATTCATCCACCAGCAAGCGACGCATGAGCGGCTGCTCGACTTGTTCGCGGCGGCGAGCAAGGAAGCAGCGGCTCTCTCCCCATGGCAGCAGGCAAATCTGCGCCTGATGGAACGGGAGTGGGTGCGAGCGACCGCGCTGCCGCAGGGCTTGGTCGAAGCGATGTCGCGAGCACAATCGCGGAGCGAGCAGGCGTGGCGGAAGATGGGGCCGGACAACGACTTCGCCGGATACTTACCGTTCTTCCGCGAGGTGGTGCGGCTCAAGCGAGAGGCGGCACTGGCCTTGGGCGACAGACTGGCGCTCAGTCCTTACGACGCTCTTCTCGACGAGTTCGAGCCAGGCGCGCGGGCCGCATCGATCGCGCCACTGTTCGCGCGACTGCGCGCGTTTCTTCCCGGCCTCATCGCCAAGACCGTGGAACGACAGTCGTGCGAACACGCCGCTGTCTGCGCAGGGCCGTTCCCGGTGGATCGCCAGCATTGGTTGGCCTTGGAGCTCATGCGCAGACTGGGGTTCGACTTCGATCGCGGGCGCTTGGATGCAGCCCCGACCTCCTTCTGCAGCAGCGTGCCCACGGACGTCCGGATTGCCGTGGACTACGATGTCGACGACTACACCAGGGCCATGATTGGGGTGGTGCACGAATCCGGGCATGCCAAGTACCAGCAGAACCTGCCGGGCGACTGGCTCGACCAACCGGTTGGGGCCGTACGCAGCACGAACCTTCACGAAAGCCAGAGCCTACTGTTCGAAATGCAAATTGGCCGAAGCCGCGCCTTTCTGGAATTCGCGGCCCCGCTCATCGCGGAAGCGTTCCCTGCCGCGGTCGCGCGCTGTCGCGAGGCGTTCAAGCCTGAGAATCTGTTTCTACGACTGACGAAGGTCAAGCCGGGATTCATTCGTAGGAGCGCGGACGAAGCAACCTACCCGTGCCACGTCATCTTGCGATTCGAACTCGAGAAGGGCCTCATCGATGGTTCCTTGCGCCCCGAGGACGTCCCGGAGGCATGGGACGCGAGTATGCGGGAGATGCTCGGCCTGTCAACCTGTGGAAACGATCGCGATGGATGCCTGCAGGACGTTCATTGGCCAGCAGGCATGTTTGGCTATTTTTCTACTTACACGCTGGGCGCCCTGATAGCTGCCCAGATGTTCGCCGCCGTGAAGCGCGCCCACCCGGACTTGAACGAGCAGATTCGTCGAGGCGAATTTGGCGTCCTCGACGGCTGGCTTCGCGAACATGTATGGAGCCGAGGATCGTTCTTCGGCTCCATGGAGTTGATCGAGCGCGCCACGGGAAGCGCGCTTGGCACCGAGGCATTCGAGCAACACCTAGAGCGGCGGTATGTGCTGCGAGAAGCATGAGTCGCGGCCCGACCACCTCCTGTGGTCGAAGACGATCTCTACGGGTCTAGCCGGTCTGGATGATCTTGCTCAACCCCGCGATCCCTAGGTTTGCCCCGCGCTTCTCTTCCTCGAAGATGACTAGGGCCATGGTTGCCCCAAAGGCGGTTCCAGAGGGGCTGGCCAGCATGGAAGCTGATGTGGCAGCGCTGCAGATTGCCTATTGATGGCAGACGCCAGGTAGTGCCCCCTTTTCGGTATCCTTCAGTTCATCAGATGCCATTGCAGGCCAAGCCAACCACCGCCATCCCCCGAGGCTTTGGTCTTGCCGACGTGACCACTTTCGAAGTTGTACAGCGATCCTCGTACGACGAAGCCTTCACCGCCAGGCGCCGTCCAGGCATCGTCCACGTCCGTGACGTCCTCGTCCTTGAGGGGCTTACGACTGCGTCGCTTGGGATCGGCGGCGTCCATGAACTCCTTGGTGCGACTGTCGTACAGCTGCCAGGTGGTGTGACAAGCATCCCCGCAACTGTGTTCCACCAGCACGGCCAGAAACCGCGTCTTACCCATGCGGCTGGCGTTTCCGCACATTTCCGCCGATTCGCAGGTCTCGTCCGGGACGCTCTTCAGCCGGGGCACCGGGCGCGGGTTTGGCGCCAGCAGCGGTCGTCCTTTTCCCCGCGCTGCTAGCGCTACCAGGCGCTCCTGTGCTTGGGGTGCCCACTGGATGCGGGCCAAGCGTCGCGCGTGCGCTCGGCCCTGTTTCTCGAAGACGTCGTCGTAGATGCCCGACTCGTAGGCAAGCGTGGGTGGGGTGACGGCGAGATCGAGGACCAGGTGCGCGTCGTACTCGGTCCGGAGGACCTTCAGACAGTCCTCATGGCTCGGGCCGTAGGCCACCACGACCGCTTCGTCGCCCTTGAACCCGGCGATCTCCTCCGGGGGCGAACCCGGCTTTGCCGTCAGGTCGATGAGCCACAGGCCACCGCCTTTCCGCCCGAACCAGATCGCGTCCGCGCGATTGTCCACCAGCAGCCACGTTGCTCGGTTGGTCGCAATGGCTTTCTGCCGGGCACCATCCGCCGAAACCGCCTAGATCCCATCCTTGCGCGGCAGGATTGCGATTGAGCCTCCGTTTCCGATCGACGCCACCAAGTCCGTGCCCAGTGAATCAGGTGGATAGGCCGGCCCCGACGCCATCAATAACAGGACGACAAACGTCAGCATCGAGCCAGCCTAGGAGAGCGCAGGCGCAAAGTAAACCACGTGCGCGAATTCACTATCCATAGACGGGAAATCCAGCATGCCCGCGGCAAAGTCATCATCAGCGTCGATCCCTCGACAATAGCGTCCTACTCCCGTTCCTTGTCCGGTGTTTCGTGCAAGTCGGCGGTAGTCAACGCGGCTGGGCCGAATTTGTCGTGGATGCGGTTGACGGCGGCGTTGAGACGGCCGGCACGAGACGGTCAGCGACCGAGAATCCGCAGAAATCCCCGAGGCGTCACCACCTGCACCGGGCGGTGGCCCGACACGCGGACCACCTTGAGCGGCAAGAGATCACGCCTATCGTCGGTGACGAGGTAGTCGGCTCCACCTTCCAGGGCGCAGGCCACCACCATGTTGTCGTCAAGATCCGTCGGCACCGTCTTCAGCTCCACGTAGGCACCCGGCACGAGCTGCGCCACCCGGCGCAAACCGCGGATCGCGCGCATGATCTCGAAGTCGCTGAATTCAACATGCCGCCGAAAAGCAGGGCGCTGTAGCACGTCGCCCAGCTCGGCCAGGATCTCCGTCGACGTCACCAGCGCGAAAGCCTTCGCATCGACCAGTGCCTCAAGGATCTCTCGGCTCGGCCCCGTCGCCCGGGTCAGCCCTCGCACCAGGACGTTCGTGTCGAGGACCGCTCTAATGCTTTGAGCGTGCGGCTCGCTCACGTCGGACCTCTCGGATCGCTCGGTCGGCGGCACGGTCCAAAACGCGGCTTGCGACATGGCGCGATCGTCGGGCCATGTGCTCCATCGCGAAGCGCAGCTCCATCTCGGGCGTCAGCACGCGTTCGAGCAGCTTCACCTTCTGCTTGGTTCCCAGCGATTCTATGCGCTCAGTCAGCTCAAGAATCTCGGCGGCCATCCGGGTCATCGTCCTTGTCCTTTGTCTCCAGCGTACCACGCTCCCGTGGGTGACACCGTTGCAATGTCTCCTTCAGATGTCCGATGCAGACGTGCGTGTAGATCTGGGTGGTCGCGACCGACGCGTGGCCGCGCGCAGGTCGGCCTGGCAACCATAGCGCGCTGGGACGCGCGACTGGACGTTGGGCTATCGGGCCAAAGGCGGTTCCAGAGGTTTCTGGGAACGAGGGAAGACGGTACCCGCAATCCGGCGTGATCGAGTTGGCCGGGGACGCTTGTGACAGCCCGGATTGCGAGAACCTGATTGTCTGGGGCTGGCCCGCACGGAAGCCTATGTGGCAGCGCTGCAGATTGCCTGTCGATGGCAGACGGCCGGGCAGAGCTTCGCTTTGGGTGCTTGGCTGGAGGTTCTGTGAGGCGTGAGGCCACCCGATCACGCTGGGGCGTTGAACGGCAAGGCCGGCGGGAAGGACCAGAGGGGGAACATCCAGATCCCGGTCCGAGGGTCATGTGCAGGAAACACGTAACAAATGCACCAGATCCCAGTCCGAGGGTCATAGGAGATCCAGTTCGAGGGTCACGTGCAGGAAACGCGCAACAAACGAGCATACCAGATCCCAATCCGAGGGTCATGTGCAGGAAACGCCAGATCCCAGTCCGAGGGTCATGTGCAGGAAGCACGTAACAAACGTGGGAGATCTGGGAGATCCAGTCCGTCATGTGTAGGAAACGCGCAACAAACGGGCAAGACTGCCGCGAACAGGCTGTCCTGGTGGTCTGGCGAGGCCATGAAGATCAAGGAGCCGGGTTTCCACCGTGCAATTTGAACCTGCAAATGGCTCGACGGTGCCGCGCCTACAGAGAGCGAACAGTCGTCCCCCAACGCGCCGGGGGTGGCGGCTACTCGCCCTTTCATTCGACCCGACGGCACCCAGCTATGCTGGAGAAGGATTCATAGGCGGGCCGAGGAGGGCTTGCTCAACTGCTTCGGCGGTCTCACAGGCAACTTTGCCGAACTTGCGCATCCAGAAGGTTCCGAACGGGAACAAGACGCCTGCCAACCCGGCCATGTGTTTCTGGAACGCATCACGGTACTTCTCGATGAATCCCCGGTTGCGCAGGAGCGCCTCGATGCGTGACCACTTGTTCTTCGCGGCGACGCGGGGGCTCATCTGGAATCGTGGGGCGTGGCCTTCGGGACTGTGAAATGGATTCTGCCCAAGGATTCGGGTTCGTCCAAGCACCGTGATGCCTTTGGCGACTCGCCGTTGGCGGTGGTCTGCTTCCTCGGCGCGAACGCGCTCGGTGACGAGGTTGGCCCAATCGTTCTGCCCAAGGTCTTGAAAGCCGCGCGGCCGGGCGATGGTGAGGCTGACGACTTCGGGCATGTCGCCGTCGTCGCGGAAGAAGTGCTTCGGCCGGGTTGCGGT
>Ga0265329_10000301_pt1 | contig 26084 bp, 23 predicted proteins | sample 41627metaG_FD_202091 | JGI IMG/M metagenome (GOLD analysis project Ga0265329, IMG submission 202091) | Rhizosphere microbial communities from Carex aquatilis grown in University of Washington, Seatle, WA, United States - 4-16-27 metaG | ecosystem: Host-associated > Plants > Roots > Rhizosphere...
CAGCGAAGGTCACGGAGCGATGGATTCAGCCCCTATCGACTCGAATCCTCTCTGCAGCGAGGTACCGTGTCTGGCGTCTCTTTTCCTGCCCTGCCAACCCTCTGCCACCTGTACCTCGGATGACACGACGACCACGACCCCCGGCGCGGATTCGACGAGCAGCTACTGTTACTCGAATGGAGTCAAGCAGCAGACAGTCTCCAGTCTCAGCGGCGATGGGATCATCTACACTTACATTGAGAAGCGCGATACCGGCATGTGCTTCACCATCGAGGCCACAATATCGCTGACCGGAGGCACGGCCCTATACGTATTCCGCGATGGAAACGGCAGTCAAGTCGCCACGGGGACCGCCGCGCTCGATACGAGTATCCTCGTGGTTGCGTGCAACGGCGGGAAAGCAACACAAGTCAGCCAATCGTGCCTCGACACCGCGAGTATCCCGAGCGCGTGCAGCACAGGTTCCTGTGTCTTCTAGAGCGGTTGCTTTCGCCGTGTCCACGGTTGTCATGAACATCCATGCGCCGCAAGAAAGGGCAGCACGTCTTCCAGAACGATGCGCGGCCCCGTAGACATAGCGGCGTGGCCTTGCTCGCGCAGCGTTCCCACTTGGCTGCCGAACAAGCCGGCACTGGCCATCGCGGTGGCTTCGTGCATGTGCGCCGGGCTGCGGCTGTCGACGAGAAAGAGCGTAGGCACGCGCACAAGGGCAAACGCTTCGGCGCGAAAATGGTAGGTACGTGTATAATCCGTTCAAGCGCCATTTTGCCTTCACCGAATCCGGCCGCCGACGGATGCTATTCTCAGAAGCCATGCCCTGTATTTTGCCTGGCACGATGCCATCGCGCCGAAAGTTGTGAGCTCTGCTCGTGTCAGCACCAACACCCTTGCGCAAGACCACGGGCCTGAGACAAGTCTTTCGCGCCCTCAACAACCGCAACTAGGCAGGCGTGCACTACGCTTTTGGGTTCTTGCCCATCCGCAATATTCTGCTGCTACTGGCGGTTGTCAGTCTAGTGGGCATGCCTTACACGGTACTGATGCCGGTTTTCGCCAAGGATGTACTTCACGGTGGGGCACAGACGCTGGGAATTCTGATGGCCAGCACTGGCGTTGGAGCACTAGTTGGGACGACTTACTTGGCGGCGCGCAACTCCGTTGTGGGATTGGGGAAAAGAATTCCACTTGCTGCGGCCTGCTTTGGTGTGGGGCTAATCGGCTTCTCGTTTTCCCGCCACATGCTCCTTTCCTTGCCGCTTATCGCTGTTGCCGGATTCGGGATGATGGTGAGTATGGCGTCTTCCAATACCATCCTCCAGACCATCGCCGAAGAGGATAAGCGCGGCCGGCTTATGAGCCTGTACACGATGGCCTTCGCAGGGGTCGCGCCTTTTGGCAGTTTGTTGGCAGGCACGCTGTCGACCCGTGTCGGCGCACCGGCCACGCTCACCATCGGCGGCTGTGTGTGCCTGGTCGGCGCGGGCTTGTTCGCACTGCAGTTGCCCCAACTGCGGACGTTGGTCCGGCCGATCTACAGCCAAAAGGGCATTCTCCCGGCTGTGGCCTCTGGTTTGTCGGCCGCAAGCGAGGTCACGTCGGCCACGCGGGAAGGGTGACGGCGGTTGACGGAGAATGAAGAGCACCACGATGCGGGATGGCCGCACGGTTGCAGGAAGGCGAGGCGAGCACCGCCTGAAAGAGGTCGCGGGCAACCGCCGGGGCCGCTTAAACCCGATGAGGGATTGGGCGAGCCGCCAGGCTACAGGCCACCATTGCTTCAATAGCGAAACGAGCTCGAACCGCCCGGGACGCCGTATGTCTCGGACCCAATTACTCCACGTCTGTAGACGATCTTCGAGAAGCGCGAGTCGGCGATCTGGTCGAGCGCGGGGCCATCTATTTCACATGGCGAAGGCAACGTCTGTGTCGGACTGTCGACAGTGACTGGGAGACGTCAGCTCGTCCCTAGCGCAGCCCGCGGCACTGCGCGCACACGGTCCCGGCGATGCAGCCCGAGGTCGTGTCGGGGACGAAATCGCACACTTGGTCCGCTGGACAAGAGGGCTGATCCACCCAGTGCCTGGACTTGCATAGCCCGACCTTGCCGTGGCCGTCCTCGCAGGCGGTCTCTCCCTCGACCGCGCAAGGGTTGGCGAGGACCTCCAGTCCGGCGGGAGGCGTGGCCACGAAGAAGATGGGGAAGCTGTATGTGGCGAGAACAGGCCCACCCGGCAGCGAGACCCCGAGGGTGCACAAGCCCTCGGCGAGCGCAGTTGTTGGCGTGCCGTAATTATCCCCCGTCCAGTCCTCGGCGTCTGGGGGTCGGGAACACACGGCCGGGGTCGAGCCGTGGAGCTCCACCGGAAAGGGGCGGCAAATCGACTGCCCGTTGACCGAGATTGTGTGTTCCACGTAGAAGTTGCCTGGTGTAGTGAAGGCGTTCCGCTGGTCGTCGCTGGATGGTTGCAGGGTGATGTCTGTCACCTGGGTAGGGTCGAACGCGGTCAGCGTTCCGGTGACCTTCGAGACGATTGCCGACTGGAGTTGCAGCACCGCCGGCGCACCGGGCGCCCGCCACAGGTAGGGATTGTTCCCCGTTTGGTCAAACACCTGGGTGACGCCGTCGGCGGTCACCGCGTTTGGCAGCCAACCCTGCAGCTCCTCGGACCCCTCGTAGATCTTCAGATTGAACTGTTCCAGTGTGCCCACGCTGACCAGCAGATTGGTCACCGAGGACCCGTCGTCGCAGACCGCCACCAGCCGGACGCTGTCAGGGGAACCCACGCGAACAGTCGTACTGGCCTGCCGTTCCGATCCGTCGTCGAAGCGCCCCTTGAAGCTCAGGGTTGCCTGGCCGGGACTTTTCCCCAGCACGAAGGGCGAAGACTGTGCGGCACCTTCGCCCGGAACGTCCTGGCCGGTGACGACTTCTGCCACCGACGGATCGGATGAGGTCAGCTCGAGGACCTCGGTCACAGAGTGAGGGATGCAGAGGCTGTCGGACCCGCCGCAAGTGCAGCCGTCGCAATAGACGATAGAAGAGTAGGCGCCAACAGCGAGTGTTCCCCCAGGCCCGGCCAACACGGCGTGTTTGCTACAGGAGGCGGTCAAGGTCACTGCCAGGACCAGGATGGACCAACTGTCGTCTAATCTGGACATAGGCCTCAATGGTACGCCGAATCCAACGACCGAGGAAGATCTCCGCAACTTCGTGCTCTGCAACTTCGGCGTAGCAAGTGTTCACCCCGAACTTGGTCGCGAGCAGGGCGCAAGTCGTCCGGACGCCAGCACGCGCAGCAAGCACGGTCAGCGGCGAACAGATCGATGGGCCGTGGCGCTTTTCGTGCACCCCGCTCAAAAACCTAGTCGCCGCATTCCTTGCGGTGCCTGAGCGGGGCACGAACGCCTTCATGCTCGACAGCCCTTTCGCCAGGAATCGTGGCCGCTCCAAAAGCCAAAGACGCTCTACAGTCAGGGGCTTCGCGGAAAACGGTGCCGGGCGGGGCTCCGTGCCTCTACGTGTCGCTCCACGTGCCGCCGCTCTTGGAGCAGGCGGTCTGATCCGAAGTCTTCGTATCGCTGCCCCCGGCGTAGTAGTAGTTGACGTTTCCAGTCGTCGGTGTCGTGCACTTGCCGAGCATGTTGGTCGTCGGGCAATGATCCGCAGAGTACGTCGTCGTCATGCTGCTTCCCCCGCCGGATTGGCAGCCTGCCTGGACCGCGGCTGCGGTGTCGTCATTGAAATCCGTGCAGACGGTGACCGTGATGGTCATGGTGCCTGCGGACATCGAAGTGACCATCATGCACGAGCCCGCGAAGGTGTGTGTTCCGGTGGTGTCCGTCGTGGTGTTGGTGTTCGTATTCGGGACGGTGTTCGTGCCGGAATCATTAGAGCTGCTGCTGCTGCCGCCGCAAGCTGCCGCTCCAATTCCTGCGGCCAGCGCCGCACACAAGAGGAACTTCTTCATAGTGGTCTCCTTTCATTTGGGTGGGGGCCTCTTCGAGGCGCGGAGCCATGGCCTTCGCATCCGCGCACGCATTGTATACGAAAATGCGGACTTCGCGATAGTCTCAAGTTCGGCGGGCCGCTCTTGCGCGCGCCGAATGGATGCCGGGCAAGGGATCGCTAGCGGGGCTAAGCTATTTCCTCCTCCTGCCCTCTTGCGACGCCGAATTGTGGTCGCATACACCAAACCTATCACGGCGCGACGGTCGGCGAAGCGCGCCGAGATTCGGATCCAATGCGCGCTCAGTCCGCCAGCTCGGCCAGCTTCGCCCGCACTTGTTCGGCATGCCCTTCGGCCTTTACGGTGGGCCAGTGGTGCGCCACCTTGCCGGCTGGATCGATAAGCACCGTCGAGCGGATCACGCCCATGGTCTTCTTGCCGTAGTTGTTCTTTTCGCCCCAGGCGCCGTACTTCTCCATCACCTCGTGGTCTGGATCGGACAGGAGCTTGATCTTGAGCTTGTACTTGGCGATGAATTTGCGATGGCTCTCGGGCGTGTCCCGGCTGCAGCCGAGCACGGCGGCGGTCAGTTTGTCGAACTTGGGAAGTCCAGACGTGAATTCGCAGGCCTCGACGGTGCAGCCAGGCGTGTCGTCCTTGGGATAGAAGTAAAGAACGACCCACTGGCCCGCCAAACTGGCAAGGCTGACCTTGGTTCCGTTTTCATCTTCCAAGTTGAATGCAGGGGCTTTCTTGCCCACGTCGATCTTGCTCATAGGGATCTCCTTTATTTGAAATCAAGCAGGTGCCGGCGACGGCCAGGCTTGCGCCCACCGTCGCTGGCTTGCTGGCATTCGACGCAAAACTCGGCGTGGGGCACGGCCAAAAGCCGCTTGCCGATGGGCTCTTCGCATTCGCGGCACAGCCCGAACATCTCGGGTTCGTTCTCGATACGCACCAGGGCCCGTTGCACGCGCGCCAGCACCTCGGTGCGGGCGAGGTTGCGTTTCGAGGCAATGACCTGACTCATTTCCACCAAGGGTTGCTCATCTTCCTCGCTGCCCACGCGGGTGTCGTCTTTGCGTACAGGCTCGATAGCCACGTCGCCCTCGGCCAAGATCTCGGCGCGCATCGCGAGCAGTCGCTGTCTCCAATGTGCAAGTTCAGATGCCTTCACGCCCCACTTGGATGCCACAGAAGCGCGAAAAATGCAGCCAGATACATCGAAACGGGATCAGTCCTCGTCGCCAGGTTCAGCGCTTCGGTGGCGAGGCGGCGCGGTCGCCGGTAGATCCGGCAAGTCGAGCCCACAGCGGGCAAGCGCCTGCAGGGTGTCTGCGGGGGCGGCATCGACATCAATAGTGCAGGGCTTGTCAAGCATGGATGCCAGCGCCTGCGCGGCGAAACGGCGGGCAAGAGGGTAGGGGCTGGCGAGCAGACGTGCCACCTGAGGCGCGGCCGAGTTCATCTTGTGTTCCGCGATCGCCATGGCCGCCGTGACTTGCTCGTGGGGCCGTCCGCGTTCGAGGGTAACGAGAAGGGCATTGGCATCCAGATCCCCGTAGAGCGCGCGCAGCTTGCCCCTGTCGTAGTGCTTTTCCCACAGGCGCTCCATGTCACGCACCAGCGCGGCCACGCTCTTTTCCGCGTGGCACAAGGCGCATTCGAGCGGTCGGTCGCCCTCCACGCGTTCGCGATCGGTCGGCGATCCGATGCGGTGGTAGCGCGTGAGCGAGTAGTCGAGCGCCATGTTCTTGCGGGGCATGTGGCAGGCGATGCACGAGCCGGCGGGGCCGTTGGGCAAGTGGTGCGCATGGTCGGCGAAGCCCTCGGGACTAGCGAACGAGGCGTGGCAGGGCAGGCAGACGCGGTTGCCCGCGGGGCTCGCGAGCTCGGCGAGGTGCTCGGGTTTGTCGAGGGCGTGGGGATCGTGGCACGCGGTGCAGGCCAGGTTGCGCGCCGGACCGCCGAGCAAGAAATCCCTGGCCTCGCCCGAGGTGCCCGAGCTGCCGCCCCGACTGGCGCCGTGGCGGAGCCCGCCCTCCCAGGTGAAGGGATAGCGCGAGAACAACACCTGGTGGCAGCGTGCGCAGGTCCGGTTGATAAGCAGGGCGCGCGACGGCGCCTGGCCGGACGCTGGCTCTACGTCGAGGAATTCGGCGCGGGGAGCGTACGAGGTGAGGATGCGTGGGTCGGCGGAATGCTCGCGACCGCCGCCGTGGCAGGACTCGCAGCCAATGCCCTCTTCGACGAGATGCTGGCCCTGAAACCGGCTGGCCAGTGTGCGGATGCCCGCGCGCGCGGCGCTCTCGCTATCGGGCGCCTGACTTGTCGTTGCGCCGCCGCCGACGAAGGCTTCTTCTTCTGTGACCGCCGCGCGAAAGGCTCCGACACGGGTCACTCTGTACGTGAACTGCCGCGCGGGTGGAAGCAGTCGGTCGACCACGACGCCCTGGTAGCCGGGCGGCGTTGGTCCAGCCAGTGCTCCGAGTAGCGTATCGAACCAAGGCACCGTGTTGTGGCAAAAAATACACGTCTGGTTCCACACGCCGCCGGCGAACAGGCCGGGGCGCTCGTGGGTCATGACGGAATAGCCCTTGGGCCGATAACCTTGGGTTTGGAAATAGTAAGTGATGGGCAAGATCATTTCGGCGCTTGTGCCGCGCTGGACGCGATCTGCGGTGGAGGCGACCTCGACCCCAGCGAAATCTTCCCGGTAGTGGTTGCCGATCACGCGCGTGACGTGGAAGAGGTGTTCGCCTTCTTTGAGCGAAACCATGCGCACGAAGCGCGATGAGCCTTCGCGGAACATGGATGCCTGGTCGCCCTTGAAGACGAAGGTTTCGCCGGAGAAGGGGGCGCGAATCTCGGCAATATGCGGGTCGCGGGTCATCTTGCGCATGGGCGAAGCGGTCCACTTGGCGTACACGTCCGCGTGGCAGGGCGCGCAGGTGGCGGAGCCGACGTAGTCGCCGCGCAGGATGTTGCTGCGGGTTTCTCTTGCTGGGGGTACGCCAGCATTCACGCCGGCCGCCGGGCTCCGGCAATTGACGCCGAGCACCACCGCAATCGCCGCAGCCGCGAACCGCACGTCGCGAGCATAGCGCACCATTTGCTTGGGCGGGATAGGGTGCCGATGTCGATCAAAAGGTATTACAGAAGCTGCTGTTGCACTTCGTCGTTTTCAGGAATAAGTCTTGGCCACAATGTTGCTCTCTTCCCGTCGCAGGTCCGTCGGCGAATACTTCGCGTTGTCCGCCGGTCGACTTACTGTTCTTGTCGCGATCGCAGCCATGGGTTGCGGCAAAGCCCAATCGAGCGGCGCGCCCAAAGGGCGCCTTGCACCCTCTGTCGTGGTTGCCAAGGTTGTGGCGCGCGATGTTCCCGTCGAAGTTCAGGCTCCCGTGGATCTGCGCCCGCTCGAACAGGCCGATGTGGGATCGAAAGTCCTGGGCTACGTCGATGCGGTCTTCGTCGAGCGCGGCGATCGGGTGAAGAAGGGCCAGATCATCGCCCTGGTGCGGCCGAGCGATTTGCCGGACCAACTCGCCGCTGCTCGCAGCAGCATCGGGCAAATCAAAGCTCAGGCCGCGCTGGCGCGCACCAACTACGAACGGGCCAATAAGCTGGCGCCGTCGGGTGTGGTCAGCCAGCAGGAGTTGCAATCGGCAAGCGCCGCTCTGACCTCCGCGCAATCCGCCGAGGCCTCGGCGCAGGCGCAAATTTCAGGCTTGGCCATTCGCCTCGGTGAAACACGCATCACCTCGCCTATCACGGGCTACGTTTCCACGCGCCGGCTCGACCCAGGCGCCTTGGTCGGCCCGCCCGGTGGTGGCGCCATCGTGACCATCGTGCGCATGGATCGGCTGCGCGTGTTTCTGACCCTCAACGAGACCGACGCCATGGGGGTTCTGGTCGGCATGGATGCCCATGTGGAGCTGGACGCACTGCCACGGCGAAGTTTCCTGGGCAAAGTCGTGCGGGTGGCGCCGGCTTTCGATCCGCTGACCCGCACCTTGGAGGCCGAAGTGCAGCTGGCCAACGATTCGGGCGAACTGCGCCCCGGCATGTACGGCCGCGGCTTCATCCGGCGCGAGATCCACCCCAAGACGCCGGTGGTGTCGGTCAATGCCGTGCAGATCTCATCCGACCAGAAATATGTCTTTGTTCTTCACGACACCAAGGTCGAGCGGCGGGCTATCACAACCGGGGCCGAGGTCGACGACGGCAGCGCGCTGGAGGTGCGTTCCGGGCTTGCCCCGGGCGACGAGGTGGTGATCGCCGGCGCCGATGGTCTTGCTGATGGCACGATCGTGCGCGTGACCCGCGACGTGAACCCCTACAGCGGCGCTTCCACGGCGCAGGGTTCGTCACCGCGGGCCGAGGCCGACAAGCCCAACGGTCAACAAGCGCCCGCGCGCAACTAGACCTCACGGCAGGCGGCAACACCCCATGTGGCTTACACGTCTCGCGCTCAAGAATCCGGTCTTCATCTTGATGGTATCAGCGATGCTCATCGTGCTGGGCTTCGTGTCGGTCAACAAGTTGTCGGTCGACCTTTTTCCCGACATCACCATCCCCGTCATCCGCATCGCCACCTTTTACACGGGCGCCGGGCCGGCTGACATCGAGAAGTCCATCACCCAGCCCATCGAACGCGCGGTGAGCGCCTCGCCTGGAGTCGATCGGGTCGAAAGCTCGTCGAAGCAGGGCGTCTCGCTCATCAGCGTTTGGTTCAACTACGGAACCAACCTCGACAACGCGCAGTTCGAAGTCTCCCAGCGCATTTCCCAGATCTTGAACACGCTGCCGCCCGGGATCCAGCAGCCCTTCGTGCTCAAGTTCGACATCACCAATATCCCCATCGTTTCGGTGACCGTGTCGAGCGATTCGCTCGACGAGAAACAGCTCTACGACTTGGCCTACAACACCATCGAACCGCAGCTTGAGCGCATCCAGGGCGTGGCCAGTGCATCCGTGGGCGGCGGCAAGGTGCGCGAGATCGAAGTCATGGCCGACCGGAGCGCGCTGCGAGCGCGCGGCCTCGGCATCCTCGATCTCGTGAACTCGGTGCGCAACTCCAACCTGCTTCTGCCCAGCGGAAGCCTGCGCGCGGGTGACCGCGACTACAACGTGTTCACCAACACCCAGGTCCCCGACGTCGGTCCTCTGCGACACGTGGTCGTGCGCTCGAGCGCGGCCACGCCCGGGCAGGCCCAGGGCGTGGTGCGAGTTTCCGACGTGGCCAAGGTCGAGGATTTGTCTGCGGATCAGACCGAGATTGTGCGGATCAACGGCCGACGTGGTGTCTTCCTGCGCGTGGTCAAGCAGCCCGGGGCCAACACCATCGCCACCGTGGATACCATCCGCGCCGCCCTCCCCAATCTGCGTGGGGTGCCTGGCAACGTGAGTATCGACATCTCGTTCGACCAGTCGCTCTACATCCGATCGGCGGTGTCGGCCTTGAAGCACGAGGCTCTGCAGGGAGGCATCCTTGCCATCCTGGTCATTCTCATCTTTCTCATGAACATTCGCGCCACCGCCATCATCGGGATCGCCATCCCGCTGTCCATCGTGGCCACATTCATCTTGCTCTTCTTCACCAACCAAACCCTGAACGTCTTCACCCTGGGCGGCCTCGCTCTCGGCGTCGGACGCTTGGTCGACGACTCCATCGTCGAGCTGGAGAACATCCACCGCCATCTTGCTGCCGGGCAGAAGCGCAAGCAGGCCGTGCTGCTGGCCGCGCAAGAGGTCGCTATGCCGATCCTGGTGTCGACCATCACGACCATCGTGGTCTTCTTTCCCGTGCTCTTCATGCAGGGCATCCAACGCTACCTCTTCATGCCGCTGGCGCTCACCATCGCGTTCGCGCTGACCATGAGTTTCTGGATCTCGCGAACCGTGACGCCACTGCTTTGTTACTACTGGCTCAAAGAGGGCAAGCACGAGCACAAGTCGACGGGCATCGCCGCGGTGGTCACCGGTGCCTTCGATCGCCTCGACGAGGCCTACGCGCGCGCGTTGCGCTGGGTGCTCTCACATCGATTCTGGACGATCTTCGCCATCGCCGCGTTTTTCTTCGGCAGTTTGCAGCTCGGACACTACATCGGTAGCGAGTTCTTCCCCGACACGGACGAGTCGCAGTTCAGCATTATCTACAAGACACCCATCGGCACGCGGGTTGAGAAGACCGAGCAAGTCACGCAACGGATCGAGAAGATCGTGCAGGACCAGCTCGCGCCCATCCGCGCCGGCGGCAAAGAGGAGCCCCTGTACACTACCGTGCTGTCCGACACCGGCTTGCCTATGGGGCGAACCGCCATCTTCAGCCCCAATACCGGCACCCACTCGGCCACCTTGCAGGTGAACTTGCTTCCGCGAGGCGACCGGCCGATCTCCGACGTGGTCGCGGCCGAGAAGGTGCGTGCCGCGCTCAAGGACGCGGTGCCGGGAACGCAAGTCTTCTTCTTTATCGGCGGCATCGTGAAGCGCATCCAGAACATGGGTGCATCGGCTCCCATCGACGTCGAGGTTCTCGGCTACGACTTCGAAGCCGGATCGACCTACGGCAAAGAACTCATGGCCAAGATGCGCACCCTGAGCGACGCCCAGGGGCGGCCCCTCGTGGTCGACGTTCAATCCTCGCGCGAAGAGAACAGCCCTGAGTTCGATGTCATCGTGGACCGTGAGAAGGCGGGTATGCTGGGGATCTCCGAGCAGGATCTAGCGCAGACGATTCTAGTCAGCCTGCTTGGCAACACGCAGATTTCGCCTATTCCCTACACCGACCCCAAGACCGGTAACGAGTACTACATCAACGTGCGCATGGACGACAACAACCGTGGGCATGTCGGGGATCTGGGCGACCTGTTCGTGCGTACGCCCGCGAACGGGATCGTCAACGTCGATTCCCTGGCAAGCATCGAGCGTCGCAGCGGCCCGGTCATGATCGATCGCAAGTACCTGCAGCGCATCGTGCACGTCACCGCGAATATTGCGCCCGATTCGGATCTCGGCACGGCCAGCGAAGCGGTACAAAACATCGTCGACCAGATGCAGCCTCCCGATGGCTTTTCCGCGGCTCTCGGCGGCCAGACGGCAGAGCAGAAAAAGGCCTTCCTGGGGGTTCTTTTCGCTGGCCTCATGGCCTTGCTGCTCGTCTATATGGTGCTTGCCAGCCAGTTCAAGTCGATCATCGATCCGCTGGTCATCATTTGCAGCGTTCCCCTCGGCGTGTCGGGCGTGCTCATCGCGCTCTACCTCACGGGCACCAAGCTGAGCGTGAACAGCGGTATGGGCGTCATTATGATGGTCGGCATCGTGGTGTCGAACGGCGTGCTCTTGGTCGACTTCGCCAACGTGCTAAGGCGGCGGGGCAAGGATCTCAAGGAGGCCACTATCGAGGCTGGCCGCACCCGCCTGCGCCCGATTTTGATGACCACCGTCGCCACCGTGCTCGGCCTTATTCCCATGGCCCTTGGCATCGGCGAGGGCAGCGAGACCAACCTGCCGCTCGCCCGCGCGGTCATCGGCGGGCTCATGGTTTCCACCTTCTTCACCTTGTTCTTGGTGCCGGCGCTCTACACTGTGGCCGACCGCTTCGCCAAGCGATCGGCCCCCGACGAAGACGATGCTCAGGAGGAAACCGCCCATGCGTAGGAGCCTCGCGTTTCGAGGAGCGCAGTTCGTCAGTCTAGGGCTTCTTGTCGTCGGTGGGGCGGCTCGGTCCCAAGCGCAGGACAAACCTGCAATTCGTCCAATTCCCCAATTGGACGAGGTTGCTCCCGAAACCGGACAAGCTGCGGAGAAGATTTCCTTGACCGAGGCCGTGCGCCGCGCGCTCGCACGCAACCCGACCGCGGTGGTGGCGATGCAGGAGATCAGGCGCGCTGAGGCGTTGCTGGTCGAGGCGCGTGCGGGGGCCATGCCATCGCTGATGGTGAACGGACTCCTGACTCGGCTCGATGGCGACAGATTGCTGCTTGCCAGTCCAGGACCACCGCCCTCGTACAAGAATATTTCTCCCAAGAATCAGCAGTCCGCCAACCTCCTTCTCAATGTTCCCTTGGTTGCACCTCGTTCCTGGATGCAATGGTCTGAGGCTTCCGCGAGTCTCGACTCGACCCGGGCGACGAGTGAAGATACGCGCCGCACGCTGGCGGTCACGACTGCGCGCGCCTATCTGGCGATCATCTCGCTCAAACGTCAGGTCGACATCAACGCGCGCTCCGTGGCCAACGATCGTTCACACTATGACTACACGCACACTCGATTCGCGGGTGGCGTTGGCAATCGCGTCGACGAAGTTCGAGCCGCACAACAGCTTGCCGCCGATCAGGCGCAGTTCTCCGCCAGCTTCACCGCGCTGGCGCGTGCGCGTGAGGCGCTCGGCGTTCTGCAGGGCGAAGATAGACCAGTGGACACCTTCGACGATGTGAGCCTGCCCGCCGGCAATACGAATTTTGACGACGCCGCAGCTCGCCGACAGGACGTCCAGGCTTCCAAGTCGCGCGCGCTTCTTGCCGAGAAAATCCGCAAAGACAGCTGGGCTGACTTCATGCCGGTCCTGAACGGGCAGTTCCAGCCGTTCTTCCAGCACCCGGCAACTCTCACCGTACCTGAAACTGGCTGGCAAGCGTTCTTGGTGCTCAGCTTCCCGCTCGTCGAAGGCGGCATACGCGTGGGACAAAAGCGCGAACGCGATGCCCTGCTGGCCGAGGCGCGCGCGCAGTACGACGGCCTTTTGCGACAAACGCGCTCGGATATTCGCGTCGCCGTCGAGGAAATCCGCCGTGCCGACGAGGCCATGCGCTCGTCCAACGCCGCCGCCGAACTGGCCCACCAGGCGCTGGATCTGGCCAACCTCGCCTACCACGCCGGCGCGACCACCAACATTGAGGTCATCGATGCCGAACGCCGCGCCCGCGACGCGGACAGCGCCGTCGTCATCGCGGAAGACAACGTTCGTCAGGCCCGCCTCGACTTGCTGGTCGCCGCCGGCCAGTTTCCGTAGCGGAACCGGATCCTGACTGCCATGACCGGCATCCAATCCCCAGGAGGGTTGCATGTCGAAAGGGGATGCAAAGAGTCGCATTTATGTCGCGGCTATTCTGATTGCGTGCGGCGCGACGGTGTTGTTTGCGGCGACCTCCCGCGGAAAGGAAAAGCCACCCATGGCAGGCCAAGATTCGACCGGAGACAAAGGCGATCGCGTCAAGCAGCTTTCATCCATGCAGTACCACGTCACCCAGGAATGTGGCACCGAACCGCCTTTTCAAAATGAGTATTGGGATAATCATCGCGCCGGGATCTACGTCGACGTAGTGTCCGGCGAACCGCTGTTTCTGTCGGTGGACAAGTTCGACTCGGGAACCGGTTGGCCCAGCTTCACGCGGCCCATTGAGCCCGAGAGTCTGGCCAGCAAGGCGGACAAATCGCTTTTTGAATCCCGCGTGGAAGTGCGTTCAAAGCGGGCGGATTCGCACTTAGGCCACGTGTTTGATGACGGACCCGGACCGACCCACCAGCGCTACTGCATCAACTCGGCGGCGCTACGCTTCGTCCCCGTGGAGCAGATGGCGGCAGCGGGCTATGGCCAGTATTTGCCGCGCCTAGGTGTTTCCGCAGCCAGTGCGGGGGGCAAAGAGACGCGCACGAAAGAAGTCGCCACGTTGGCCGGCGGATGTTTTTGGGGCGTCCAGGAACTGATTCGCAAATTGCCTGGCGTGCTGGAAAGCATCGTGGGCTACACCGGTGGGACAACCGACAAGCCGGACTACGAACAGGTTCACGGTGGACGCACAGGCCACGCCGAGGCCGTGCAGATCACTTTCGATCCCAAGATGATTTCCTACGAGGAGATCCTGCGCTACTTCTTCCGCCTACACGATCCGACGACGCCCAATCGTCAGGGCAACGACCGTGGAACCCAGTACCGGTCGGCCATCTTTTTTCAAAGCGAAGACCAACGGATAGTCGCCGAACGCGTGAAGGCCGAGGTCGACAAGTCGGGCAAGTGGCCGGCCAAGGTCGTCACCCAGATCGTGCCTGCGTCGACCTTCTACCCAGCCGAGGGCTATCACCAGGACTACCTGCAAAAGCACCCGGACGGCTACACCTGCCACTACCTGCGCGACTGACGGGCGACTTCTTTGGCCCGGTGGCAGTGAGGGTGTGGCCATGTCCACTGCTGATGGGCAGGTTCACCGTGCCAGTAGATCCTGCCAGAAGCTCGATAGGCGCCACATCTCGGCCAGCGCGGCGCCGCGGTTCGCTTCGGCGTGCGAGATCAACCGACTGGCGAAAGCGCGCACCCTGGTCGTGCCTTGCAGCTTGCGCGCGAGCGAGAGCATCTCGGATGCGGGCACGACGGAATCGTCGGCGCCGTGAAGCAGAAAGACCGGCGCCGTTGCGGGCGGCGATGTTTCGGGCGAAAGTCCGGCCGGCAATTCGAGGCCGGCAAGCAGCGGCGTGAGAGCCTGGCCGAGCTTGTCGACATCGCGCCGGCTCACGTAGCTCATCAAGGTGCGCGCCGGTTCGGGCATGGCTTCGCCAAGTTGGTGGGCACGCGCGAACACGGCCGCAGCCTTGGTCGGGTCGAGCCGGTCGATGCTGGATGCCTGGAGGAAGACCGTGATCGCCTCTTCGAGCCCGGCGGCTTGCGCGGCCGGCACCATGCGATCGGCGAGGTTCAGCAGCGCGACCACTGCGCCATAGTCGTGTGGTTTGGGGACGTGGATGTATTCTCCACCTTCGACCAACGTGCGCGCCTGCTGGTCCACGACATCGGCGCTGCCGTGGCACAGGTAGCGCAGAACGCGAAGAAGATCGGCGTGGCCGCCGAAGGAAAGCGCGAAGGCGACGTGATCCCGCACCGCGGGTCGGCCGGCCGCCACCAGCGCCAGGCCACCCGAGAAACTGAATCCCATGATCCCTACGCGCCCGTCTGGCGCGAGGTCGGCTCGATTGGCTGCCCAGGCGATGGCGTCTTCAAGCTCGTCCGTGCTGTCGGTTGAGAGCCGATAGCGCGCGAGATCCGGCGGCGCCACGGTGAGCACCTGGAGTCCGGATGCCGCTAGCTCGCGCGCCAGGCCGACCAGACGCTCCTCGTGGATGCCATCCATGTGCACGCCAGGCACCAGGATGGTCGTTCGGCGCGCCGGCCGGGCTGGCTGGTAGAGCCGGGTCTCGACCGGGCCGTGACGCGTTGGCATGGCGACAATCGGACCCTCTCGAACCTCTTTCGCCGCAAGCCTGGCTAGGCGCGCCCATACGCCCTCGTGTTTGGCCACGCGGACGATGAATGTCAGCGACGCCAACCTGGGCAGGAAGTACCACGTCCCAAGTGCCAGCCCGAAGGCAAGCGCCATGGGCAGAACGATACGTGCACGTTTGGTCATGCTAGGGCTCGTGGGTCGACATCGTGGCCCGCCATCGGCAAAACTAATTCTACCGTGCATTGAATAGAATTCATCGGCCCGCGTCCAAGGTGCATCACAACAGGAGGTTGCAAATGCAGGCTCGTACCATTCTGCTGTCCCTTGCCCTAGCACTCGCGATTTTCGCGGGCTTTGCCGGTATCGCGCTCGCCCACTCGAATGGGCATGAATCGCGAACTGTGGCGCAGTGCGAGCGCCTGCCCGGCACCGCGAACGAGGGCGAGCGGGCTCAGTGTCTGAAGTGCGTCAGCCGCCCCAAGCCGCACCACTACCACCCCGACTATCCCAACGGGGAGCGCTGCCGGCCCGACAACGGCAAGCCGTAGACCTGCTACAGCTTCACGCCGACCGCCAGCCCTTCGCCCGTGGGAAACACGGTCGCGCGAAAACGACCGTCGCGGGCAAGTATGTCGTGCGTTTTTTGCATGGCCGCGATCTCGACGGCGGCTTTGCCTTTTGGCTTCTTCGCCAAGTGGCCGAAGAGAAATGCATTGTCGAGGACGACTAGGCCAGCCGGGCGCAGGTTGCCCGCTGCCCAGTCCAGGTAGGCTGGATAGCCTTCCTTGTCGGCGTCGATGAAACACAAGTCGAATGGTCCTCGGCCGGCCAGGCGGGGAAGGATCTTTTGGGCTGAACCGACGTGCACGCGCGCACGCGCAGTGAACCCAGACTTGCGGAAACTCTCGCGCGCGATCTCGGCATGCTTGGGCTCGATCTCGACCGTGTCGAGCACGCCGTCAGGCTCCATGCCGCGCAGGATCGCTACGCCTGAATAGCCGCCCAGGGTTCCGATCTCGACGGCGCGGCGGGCACGGCAGGCGCGCGCTAGGATCTCCAGGTGGCGTGCATCGAGTGCCGCGAGCTGAATATCCGGCAAACCCGCTCGCGTCGAGCGTTCGCGGATTTCGCGCAAGACTTCATCCTCGGGCGCGTACACGCGGGCCACGTAGGCGGACAAGTTCGGGTCGTCGTTGCCAAATTGCTTGTTCATGTTACGGCAGCCCCGGCGTGCTCATGGGCACCTCGTAGACGGTGTGTAAGGTAGTCACGTAGAGCGTGCGCCGATCGGCTCCACCGAAGGTGCAATTCGAGGGCGGTGCCGGGAAGGGAATGCGCCCGGCGAAGCGGCCCGCGCTGTCGAGCACGACGATGGCGCTCACCTCGGCGCTGTTGTTGGTCACATAGACGCGACCGCGATCGTCGACGCACAGACCGTCGGGCACGTGCAAGCGCGCTCGCGGATCCTCATTCGCGTTGCCAAACGGCTCGGGACTGCCCACGGTTCCGTCCGCCGCCACCGGAAGCCGCCACAGGCGATCTTGGGTATCGCTGCCGACGTAGAGCGTGTTGCCATCCGGAGAAAGGACGACCCCGTTGGGCATGTCGACCTGGAAGGCCACCGAGAGGGCGCCGTCAGGTGCCACGCGATAGACGGCGGTGGGTGCGTGGGCGCCAGGGCGCTCGCCCCAGGTGGTGTCGCTGAAATAGATGTTTCCGTCCCGCCGAAGCGTGAGGTCGTTGGGTGCGTTCAGAGGCTGGCCGTCCGGCGAGCGTTCGGCAAGCAGGTGGCGCTCGGTGTCGGACACGCGCGCAAGAGCACCGTTCCAGCGCTCGCAGGCGACTAGGCGGTCCTGGGCATCCACTGCCAGTCCGTTCGTGGTGGTCGGAGAGCCGGGATAGGGGACCGTCGAGAATGCGCGGGTGCGCGGATCGAACCGATAGATCTTGGCGACTGGGCCGTTCTGCTCGACGACGTCGGAGAAAATGAGGTAGCCGTCCCTGGCTACCCAGAACGGACCTTCGAGTGAAACGAATGGGATATTGCTAGCAATGGCGCGCGCAGGGCCCAAGGCGATGTCCGCCTGGCGAGCCTCGGCAGGGGGCCCGGAAGGTGCGGAAGGTGCGCTGGTTCCACAGGCAAGAAGGGCGAGCCCGCTTGCGGCCATGGCCCATGCACTGGCGTGCGGAGAGCTCCAGATCGTGTCCATGCCAGGCATGTACCACGAGTTTGCCCTCGACGGGAGGCGCTACGCGGCGGCGCGTCTGAAGGGCGTGGAGATGTCCGCGACGAAGTTCTGGAAAGCCGAGTTCGTGCACTCAAGGTGTAGAGCGAAGCCGGATTCATCAACGCGCACCACGCGACCGCGGGCCGCGCACACCATGCGGTCGGAGGTGACAAAGCCGTAGGCCACCCATTGGCCCCGGCGTGGCTTGGGTCCGGAAGTGCGGAAGTAGCTCCCCTCGAAGGAAACGTCGCAAAGCTCCAGGGTCAAGGACTTGGTCACTCCGGCGTAGTGCACACGCACCGGCACGCCCAGAAAAGTTCGGGGATAGCGTCGCCGTTCGATCGGCCAAGTATTCGTGCCCAATTCCGTTCCGGACCCGTCCATGTTTTCACTCCGAGCAACCCTCTCCCATCGGCGACTCGCGCTGGAAGTTGAGGACGAATGCAGCATGGGCTGCGTCACGGTCCCGCCTGTGCGATAGTCAGGCGCAATGACCGGCCTTTTGCTGTGCAATCTTGGAACCCCGGACCAGCCCACGCCGGCATCCGTGCGTCGGTACTTGCGGCAGTTTCTCTCGGACCCGCGGGTTCTAGACATCCATCCGGTGGGGCGCTGGCTGCTACTCAATCTGATCATTCTGCCCCTGCGCCCGCGCAAGAGCGCCGCCGCCTATCAGAAGGTGTGGACGGAGCGCGGGTCGCCCTTGCGCTGGCACAGCGAAGATCTAGTGACGGCTGTGCGCGAGCGGCTTGGCCCGGATTGGGCGGTCGAATTGGCCATGGGCTACCAGAACCCCTCCATCGCATCGGCCATGGAGAAACTGCGGGCAGCCGGCAGCGAGCGCGTGGTGGTGTTTCCGCTCTATCCCCAGTTGGCGGCCTCGACCACGGGATCGACCGTGGCGGAAGTCCTTCGCGTAGCGGCCTTACCGTGGTCGCCACCCATGCTGACCTTCGTTGGGCCATTTTACGACGAACCTGGTTTCCTCGATGCCCTGGCTGCGCAAGGCGCGCCGATTCTCAAAGCCGAAAAGCCCGACTATGTGCTCGTCAGTTTTCACGGGCTGCCCGAGCGCCATTTGCACCGAAGTGATGCCAGCGGAAAGCACTGCCTGGCAGCCGCGGATTGTTGCGACCACCTCGGCGAGGCGAATCGCGACTGTTACCGCGCCCAGTGCTTCGCCACGGCTCGGGCACTGGCGTCTCGGCTTTCGCTGGCCGAAGGATCCTGGAGCGTGAGCTTTCAGTCCCGTCTGGGACGAACGCGCTGGATTCACCCCTACACCGATGCCGTGATTTCGCAGCTCGCGGCCCAGGGGAAGAAGCGGCTGGTGGTGTTTTGTCCATCGTTCGTCGCCGACTGCCTGGAAACCATCGAGGAGATCGGAATCCGAGCCAAGGAACAATTCGTCGCCGCCAGCGGGGAACAGCTAACGCTGGTGCCGTCGCTCAACGCGACCCCGGCATGGGCGGACGCCGTGGTGACGCTGGCCCGTCGGCAAGTAGCTGGCGACATCGCGGCGCGAAGTCTTCGCTAGCGGCTCTACGGCCCCATCAGATCGGAACGCGCCTTGGCCGGCAAGGTGCCGACCATGGGCACAAGGTCAGTAGTTGCCGTGCAACCAAAGGCTGGTGTACGAAACGTCGGACTTGCCGTTGGCGCCGAAATCGAAGATGGCAGCTGGATCCGATCCGCCGGCGATGTAGGCCGTGCTCACGGGGCATTCGCCGGCGGAGTAGATTCGGCTTCCATGGCTGATTCTCAGTGGAGGACGCTGTCGTGGATCGCTTTGAGCAGTGGATTTCGCTGCCCGGCTGCCGCCGACGAAAGGTACCCTTCATTGAGTTCCCACTGGATGACGCCGCCCAGGCCCTTGGCTTTGACGTATGCGCCCTTCTCCGCAATCGACTGCTCGTCGTCGTAGGAAATGTAGGTGCAGCCGTCGGGCGCATGGGCCGAGGTGAACGACAGGTAGGGCACCCGCGCGAGGGCATCCCACTTGCGCGCGCTGGCGCTGTAGTAGTTCGTCATGATGTTGGCATAGGAAATCGTGCCGTCGCTGGCGAGCAGAGTTGCACCGTTCAGGGCTTGGTCGGGTGCGGTCACCGGCGACGAATAGCACAGGCCATAGAAGCCGATGCCGATGCCCAGTTTGGCCGCGGGCACGGAGGCCGCGAGGTACAGCTTCACCGTCGAATCGATCGACGTGGGCGTGGCCGAATCGGTGTGGTAGAGCGCGCTCGAGTGCCAGCTCTTCCAGCCCTGCCACGCGCCCGCCTGGCCGTAGGACATGATGTTGAGCTGGTCGTACGCGGCGGCGATGGCGGGATAGCCCGACAGGTCGGCGCCCAGGTTGACGTTGATCTCGCCGATGGGGATGGTCAGCAGAGCGCTTGGTCTCGCTTTGCGAATGCGATTGGCGATGTCGATCACCGCGGGCTCGTCGGCCTTGTCCATGGGCTCCCAGTCGATGTCGATGCCGTCGTAGCCGGTGGTCGTGAGTAGTGCAACCAGGTTGGCGGCGAATGCGGCGACGGTTGCGCTGGCGGTCGCCTGCTTGAAACCTGTCTGCGAGTCGGCGCCGCCGATGGAGGCGATGGCCTTCACGCCATGGGCGTGGGCCGCGGTGATGAGGTCGGTCGCCAGCTGCGGGTTGCCGCCGGCCAGGGTCATAGAGCCGTCTGCATTGGGCAAGTAGAACGCCATCGCGATGTGCGTGAGTCCCGACCATTCAATCTCCGCAATCGGGTACTGGGTGGGATCCCAGCTCGCGTAGTAGCCCATCGACCACGCGCCCGAGTCGGCGCCGCCGTCGATGTTGCCGGCATCCATACTGCCGCCCGCGCCGCCGGTTGCTCCAGTTGTGCCGCCGGTTGCCTGCTTTCCGCCTGTCGCGGAGATCCCGCCCGCGCTGGCATCGATGGTGGCTTTCGACCCACCGGATGCAGGCGCGCCGCCGGATGCAGGCGCGCCGCCGGATGCGGGCGCGCCACCAAGCGCAGCATCGACTCCGCCGGAGGATCCTCCGGACGCAACCCTTCCGCCACTGCCGATCGCGCCGCCGGTGCCGGACGCACCTCCCTGAGCCGTGGCACCTGCCGCGGAAACCGCACCGCCCGATCCAAGCTCGCCTCCTTGGCCAGTCACACCGCCGCTGGCGATAGCGCCGCCGCTCGCGACAGCGCCGCCCGTCGAGGCCGCGCCCCCGACACCTGACTTGCCGCTACTCGCTCCACCACACCCGACGTTCATGCCGACGTAGACACCGAGCAAGAGCAGGCTGAGCCGTCGCATCTTTTCCATGGGGTTCTCCGCGGCGTTGATTCGCAGCCGCATCAGGCATTTTCCGCCTCATTCGTCTGTCCGCCAAGGGCAGATTTGAGAGAACCAAATTCACCATCACCGGAAGGCTGCGCGCTGCGGAATCGATGGGAAAGCGGCTGAAGCAACTGCGGGAATATTTCTTCGGTTCGGGCGGTTTCCGAGGTTGGTGCGATCATGCGAATCACGTTCTTCACCGAGCAAGCGGCCGAGGCCGCCGTCGAGACCTGGGAGCGCCACGGGTTCGCCGCAGCGCGATCAGGAACGGTCGTAGTCACGGACTGCCCCACGCTTTGGGCAGTTCCCATCATCAAACGAGTCATCGGTTTTCACCAGGTCGAGCGGCTCGATGTCGTCGGTTCGGCCAAACCAGCGAAGAAAACAGACGACCATGGGGGGCTTTCCGCTGCGGGGTTTTCTTGACGGCGAGGTTGGCTAGCCATGAAAAAGAGCATTCACAAACCATCCGAAAGCCACGCCGCCGACGCCGCGAAGGATCTTGCGCATTTTCGCCAGGAGGCCAGGGTCGCTCTCGATCTGGCTGTGGTGGCCTTGGCGCCTTCACAGCTCGTCGAGCGGCTGGCCACCGCGGTGGGCTTGCTCGAATCTCTGGGCGAGCTTCCCGCGGATAGTCCACCGGTACTAGCGATGGTCCCGAAAGCGCTCGCGCGCGCGAAAGGCAGCCTCGACGACTGGCACAGTTGGCACAAGCAACATCTTGCGAGGAGAATTCCCTCCGGCTGATTTGTTTCCAAGTTGTGCGGCCTTACAACTTGCGAATCGAATCGGGTTTCTTCATCATCGTAAGGGTAGGCGAAAGGAGCCCCCCTCGACATGGCAGTTGCCCGGAAGCAGAAGATGTTTGTGCTCGACACCAACGTCATCCTTCACGACAGCAAATGCATGTACCAGTTCGAGGAGCACGACATCGTCATTCCCATCACGGTGCTGGAGGAGCTCGACGGGTTCAAGAAGGGCAACGAATCGGTCAATTTTCATGCGCGCGAGTTCTTGCGCGCGGTGGACGGGCTGGCGCAGCAGCCGCTGTTCAGCAAGGGCGTGAAGATCGGCAAAGGGCTGGGCAACCTCATCGTGAAGGTGGGCGGCGAGTACCACAAGGATCTGCGCACGGCTTTCGACACGCGCACGCCCGATCACGAAATCCTGAACATCGCCTACCAGCTTTGGCGAGCGTTCCCGCGCCGGGAGATCATCCTGGTCAGCAAAGACGTCAACCTGCGCATGAAGGCCAAAGCCATGGGCCTGACCGCGCAGGACTACCGCAACGACCACGTCAAGGACATCGCCTCGCTGTACACCGGGATCCGTCTCAAAGAGCACGTGGAAGAACTGTTGGTCGATCGCATGTACACCCAGCCGTTCACCATCAATCCCGACGAGCTCAAGTTCGAACAGCCGCTGGTGCCCAACGAGTATCTCATCATCCGCAATGGCAAGAAGTCTGCTCTGGCCACCTACGACAGCGACCGTTCGGTCGTCCGCCGCGTGGACAAGCTGACCGCCTATGGCATCACCTCACGCAATGCCGAGCAGGCATTCGCCTTGAATGCGCTGACCAATCCCGAGGTCAAGCTGGTCAGCATTTCGGGCAAGGCGGGCACGGGCAAAACCCTGCTGGCTTTGGCCGCGGCGCTGGAGCACAAGAAGGAGTACCGCCAGATCTTCATGGCCCGCCCGGTGGTGCCCTTGTCGAACAAAGACATCGGCTACCTGCCCGGCGACATTCAGTCCAAGCTCGATCCGTACATGCAGCCGCTCTACGACAACTTGGGCGTCATTCAGAATCAGTGGGGGGCGACCGATGCGCGCCACAAGCGCATTCGCGAGATGCTCGACGAGAACAAGCTGGTCATCGCGCCGCTGGCCTACATTCGCGGTCGCAGCCTGGTGAACATCTACTTCATCGTCGATGAGGCACAGAATCTCACGCCCCACGAGGTCAAGACCATCATTACCCGTGCCGGCGACGGCACCAAGCTGGTCTTTACCGGCGATATCTTCCAGATCGACCACCCGTACTTGAACAGCCACTCGAACGGCCTTTCCTACCTCATCGACAGGATGCAGGGGCAGAGCATCTACGCCCATGTGAATCTGACCAAGGGCGAGCGCTCGCAGCTGGCCGAGCTGGCAAGCAACCTGCTCTAGCCCGGCCACCTCCTCGCTTCATTGAGGAGAAGGGTTACGTCTTTCGGGGAAATACGTCGAATCCGTAGTTGTAGTCGCCGCGATCGTCTTGCGTCTCGAGTTCGATACGGATACCGAGTTCCCGGCGTTCGATCTTCATCAGCTTGCAGCGTTGCACCCAGACTCGCAGCAACCGGCGCATCCAGGAAAACACCTCGTCCCAGCGTTCCTCTACCTGCCCGGGCTTGAGACGTGCGACACCCTTGCCAAGTTCGGCTTGAAGGCGGCCGAGGTCAACTGAAGATGCGTAATACCCCGTGGTGAGATTCGGCCCGGCCACCTGCGTCTCGGCCTCGACTGCGCCCGCCAGACCGCCGATGATTTGACTGGCTTTAGCCTGGCGCTCGTCGGGCGGCTGCTGCGGTGCCGGTGGGATGGAGGGCAGCGGCGGGAATCGGGCCACCGGGTTCTCTCCCTGCGATCGAGGTGTTGTCGGTTTGTGCGGCACGAAGGATCTTTACCATATCAACTAGCTGGTCTCGAATGTCCATGTCCAACCTCGGACATCGCAGGCACCCTATGCGCGGACCTGTGTTTATGCTACCGCAGTCTGTGGCGAGCGATTTCAAGTCGTTGCTGAAGGGCGGGGTCGCCAGGGCTGAGCGCAAGCGCTGCTTGGTAGTGGGTGACGGCATCTGAAAACCGGCCCTCGTTGAACGCGGCATGACCGAGGTTGGTATGGCCGTTGATCGACTTGGGATCGACTTGGACGGCCCTCTTGAAGTGTTCCGTCCCTTCAGCGTCGCGGCCGACTTGATGAAGGGCCATCCCCAAGTTGTTGTGGATGGATGCGACCAGCGGCGCGCGCTTGCCGGCAAAGTTTGGGTTTTTGGCAAGGACGGAAAGGTAGTAGTCGATGGCGTTCTGGAATTTGCCCTTTTGGATCCAAGCGACGCCAAGGGCGACTTCGGCGCTCAGATAGTCCGGATTGATTTCAAGGCATTTGAGCGTTTGCTCGATTCCCTCGTCCGTCCTTCTGGCCTCGAATAGTTCCGTGGCGATGCTGTAGAGGCCGAGATAGCTTCGGGGATTGATCTCAAGCGTGTGCGCGAAAAGTGTCTGCGTAGATCGCCAGATTCTGGCTTGAGAAAAGGTTGAGAGCGCCAAGGCAACGAGAATCGCCGCCGAAATCCCCAACGTCCTGGTTGTTGCCCGGAATCGGATCAAAAGGCCAACGACCGCGAGGCTTGCGCCAAAAATCGGAACATAGAGATAGTGGTCAGCCACGGTCGAGAAATCCTGAAACTCAAAGGGGACGAGGCCCAGAACAGGTGCGATCGAGAGGCAGAAGATCGCCCATCCACAAGCCACGAATGAATGCCAAGCCGGACCACCGTTCCGCTGGGATCGCCCTGGACGGCGAAGAGAGTAGGCGACCGTTGCCGCTCCGGCAACGACAAGCAGGAGCGAGAGCACCATTTGCCAGCCAGGGACTTCATTGAGAACGTAACGCGGGGAGCGCCCGTAATCGAGGGTGAGGTGAAACGGGAAGAGCAGTTTGCAGAAGTAAAACGCGAAGGCATCCGAGGCCACGCGAAGCCTCTCGAGGAAGTTCGGGATGAATTCCATATTCAGGTCGGGCTGAAGATGTTTGGTGATGAGCACGAGAGGAAGAAGCAGCGTCCAGAAGAGGATCGGGGCTTTTGCACTTTCCTTCATGCTTTTGCCGAGGAGGATCCGATCTATGAGTAGGAGAACCCCTGGGAATACGATGGCCGAGGGTTTCGAGAGCACCGCTGCGACAAGATACACGGCAGTCAGGGTCCTTCTTGGCGATCGGTAAAAGTGCCAGATCCCTAGCAATCCGAACATGCCGGCGAGGACCCCTTTGAATTCGGAGATCCACGCAACCGTCTCGACTTGAGCGGGGTGAAGCGCGAAGAATAGCGCCGATATGAGCGAAATGCCGCGCGTCTGGGTTTTGCCTAGCGTGGGAGAGGTTGTGCTGGCGATGCCAAGAAGCGTTTTCACGAGCAAGAACACGAGCGACGCATTGACGACATGGATCGCGAGATTGAGTGCGTGAAAGAGCGACGCACTCTGCCTGAGCGGGTCGAAAAGCCGCACAATCCCGGAGAATGCCCACCAGATCGAATAGGTGACGGGAACGTAAAGGCCAAAATAGGACTTCGTCCAGAAGGCGAAGAGATTGGAGATCGACAAGCTCTGCAAATGGGGATTGTCGAGAATGTGATTGTAGTCATCCAGTCGGATGAAACCCGCGACAAGAACCGGGGAGAGGGCAATCACGGTCAAGGGAATGAGAATTCCGAAGGCTCGATAGGGGGACGATTGAATTTCGGAATGCCGCTTGAACTTTTTGGAGGATCTCATTTCCTGTCCTTAGCGCGCCAGCGCGGATCCGGCCGTGCGAATCCGCTGGTTGCAGGTGGAGCAGAATTGCGCCGACTTGAGGTCGATGTCTTCGACGTAGGTCGAGCTGCGCATCACGCAGGTGGCTTGGTTGCAGTGGATGAGCCCGCGGGTGTGGCCGAGTTCGTGGATGGCTTCTTTGGCCAGCCGGTCGAGCAGAAGCTGATGGTTGGCGGCTAGGCCGTAGCGGGTCGGATCGAGGCGGTAGGTCGACACCACCGCGGCGCGGCCCGCGAGTTGCGCCTCGCCGAAAACGTAAGTCAGGATGGGAATGAACAGATCCACACCCGCGATGCCGAGCACGCTGGCCTCGCTGCCCGTGGTTTCCTCAAGCAGCAGATCGAGAAGCTCGGTCGAGTTGTACTGGCCGCGCGAGCTGTCGAAGGCCAGCTCGGGATCGAAGCGATGGGGATGCACAGTGACCGTCGCCGCAAAAGCGCGGCTGACCTGCGCGCTGAGGTGATCGAGCAGGGGCGGGTGGCTCGGCAGGCAGATGGGGACGAGGAGAACCACCGACACGGTCGCCCGCTTACGTCGGTTTGGAACCGCTTGAGTCTGCCTCGCCACCCTCGCTACGTTGCAAGCCGTAGCGCTTGATTTTGTTGTACAGCGTGGCGCGGTCGATCTGCAGCAGATCGGCGGCCTGGGTGATGTTCCAGCGCGTTTTCCCGAGGACAACCGCGATGTGGGCCTTTTCCATATCGGCCAGGGAATCGCTGGCGGGCGTGGTCGAGGCCGGCACCTCGGGCACGGCGAAGGGCAGATCCTCGGGGCGGATGATGCCCGAG
>Ga0265329_10000302_pt1 | contig 26060 bp, 18 predicted proteins | sample 41627metaG_FD_202091 | JGI IMG/M metagenome (GOLD analysis project Ga0265329, IMG submission 202091) | Rhizosphere microbial communities from Carex aquatilis grown in University of Washington, Seatle, WA, United States - 4-16-27 metaG | ecosystem: Host-associated > Plants > Roots > Rhizosphere...
CTTGGCTTCGGCAAAAGCGAGAAAGGCCAGCACCACCGATACCTCGAAGAAGGTCAGAGGCACCGCCGTGGCTGCCACGGCCTGGTCGAGCAGCGCCAGGTGATCGCCGTCGATTTCCACACCGTCGATGCGAATGCGCTCGGTAAAGCGGGAAAGGTGCGGCTTGGTGAAGAGCCCCGTGCGCAGGCCCGCCTGGCGAAGGATCGAATCGGTCAAGGCCGCGCACGAGCCCTTGCCGTTGGTGCCAGCGATATGCACGGCCGGCACGCGCCGCTCGGGCGATCCCAGCTGCCTGAGCGCCAGGAGAACCCGGTCGAGCCCGAGCGAAACCCCCTGACTACGCACCTCTTGCAAACGAGCCAAGAAGCGGCGGTAGGGCTCGCCGCCGTGGGGCTCGCCGCCGTGGGGCTCGCAAGACTTCCGCCCGCGCTCCGAGTCTGGCATCGACAGGGTCAGTTCCGGCCGGCCCTAGGCCGCGCGCCAAACCAACGCAAGCTGTGCGCGATGGCGCCTTTCAGCTCCTTGCGCGGCACGATCATGTCGACGAAGCCGTGGCTCTGCAGAAACTCCGAGCGCTGAAATCCAGGCGGCAAGCTCTGGCGCATGGTGTTTTGGATGACCCTCGGACCCGCGAATCCAATGAGCGCCTTGGGTTCGGCGATGTGCAAGTCGCCTAGCATGGAGAAGCTGGCCGCGACACCACCCGTGGTTGGGTGAAGGAGAATTGACAGGTAGGGAACGTGCGCCTCGCGCAGGCGCGCGATGGCGGCGCTGGTCTTGGCCATTTGCATGAGCGAGAGGATCCCTTCCTGCATGCGCGCCCCGCCCGAGGCCGCGAAGATGAGCGCAGGCACCCGGCGTTCGAGTGCGCGCTCGAACACGCGCGTGATCTTCTCCCCCACCACCGAGCCCATCGAACCACCCATGAATTCGAACACGAAGAAACCTGTCTCGACCTCGATGCCGTCGATTTTGCCCGCGAGCGCCAGCAGGGCCTCAACCTCGCCGCTCGACTTGCGCGATGACTTGAGCCGGTCGCTGTAGCGCTTGGAATCGCGAAAACCAAGCGGATCGACGCTTTCGACGCCGTGGTCGAATTCCACCGCCGTGCCTTCGTCCATGATGCTGGCGATGCGATCGCGCGTGGCCATGGCGAAGTGGTGCTCGCACGACGGACACACGTCTAGGTTCTTGTGCAGATCCGCCGTGAGCAACGCCTGGTTGCAGCCCGGGCACTTAGTGAAAACGCCAGCCGGGATGCTGCGTTTCTCAATCTGCATTTCGTCGACGACCTTTTTGCTTCGTTTGTACCAGTCCATGGTGAGATCTGCGCTTTCAGAAACGGCCAATTTCAACCGCCCGAGGCGCCCTGTCAACCACAGTCGAGGCTGTCAGTCGGCTGTCAGTCATCGCCATCTTGCCGCGACTTGTCTGTTGACTCGTTCCACCCGAGTCCCGGAGACTGGCGGCCTCTCGTGGACACCAACTACTTTGACGTCGTGGTCTACGGCTCGGAGCTGACCGGGCTGATTGCCGCCAGCTTGCTCGGCCGGCGCGGGCTGCGCGTGCTTCTGTGTGGCCACGACCACGTTCCGCCGACGTTCCAGGCGGGTCCGTACACCCTGGCGCGCGAGCCCGGCACCCTGCCACCGCCCGATTCCGAGCCGGTGGCGCGCGTTCTACGCGAGCTCGGACATTCCCAGATCGTCCGTCGCCGCGCCCCGCAGGCACAACCCTCGCTGCAATTCGTTTTTCCAGGTCACCGCGTGGAATTCACGTCCAGCGTCGAATCCGTGCTCGCCGAACTGGTGCGCGAGTTCCCCGAAGATCACGGCACCGTCGAGCCCGTGCTGGCCCGCCTGCGCGCCACCAGCGCCATCCTCGACCCGCTCCTCGGCTCGGACATGACCTTGCCACCGCAGGGTTTCTGGGAAAGGCGCGATGTCAGCCGCGTACAAGCCCAGCTGCCGTCCTCGCGGGCCGATCTGCTGGCTCCGCTCGGACCGTACCATCTCATGCGCGCCGGCATCGCCGCCCTGGGCGCGCTGGCCAGCGGATTTTCCCCGGCCGACCTCGGCAGTCTGGTGCAGGCGCGCGCCTACGATGTCACGCGGCGGGGATTCCACCGGCTTGCCAACGAGGCCGATCTGCGTGCCCTGTTCATGGACAAGCTAGGCACCTTCTCCGGCGAGATCCGCGAGCAGGTGGTGCCTACCGAGCTGGTATGGCGGCGAGGAAACCTGAATGGCCTGCGGGTGCGGCCGCGCAACGAAACCATCGGCTTTGGCCGATTGATCTGGGCCGGCTCGGCGGCATCCTTGGTTGCCCTGGCGGGCAGCGAAGCCCCGCGCCGCCTACGCGAAGTCGCATCGGCCATCCGCCCGGCCTGTTTCCGCTACACCCTATGTTTGCTGGTGCGGCCCGAGGCCCTGCCCGAAGGTATGGGCGCGCGCGTGATCGCGGTCAAGGATCCGGCCAAGCCCAATTTGGAGGAAAACGCCTTTAGCATCACCGTGGGACTGCCACCACCCCGGCAGCAGAGCCAGATCCCGATCTGGATCGAATGCCTGGTGTCGGCCTCGGCCAGCGAGAGCCTGGGCTATCTCTCGGTGGTGCGCGCGCGGCTGCGTGATGAGCTTCTGCGTATCATGCCCTTCCACGATCAGCATTTGATCGTCGTGGCCTCACCGCACGACGGCTTGCCGCCTGAACTGGGGCCAGCGGCCCGCGTGGAGCCGGGCGAACGGGGTCGGTTGCCCGGTATTCCGCCGACCCCGATGACGCCGGCCTTGAGCTGCGATCTGCAGCGCGTGCTCGGCCTGGGCGGCGCGCCCCACACCACCGGACTCAAGAACGTCTATCTCGCCAGCAATGAAAACCTGCCCGGCCTCGGCCGCGAGGGTCAGTTCGTATCGGCGTGGGGCGTGGCGCGCATGATTGCCGAACCCGCCCAGCACAGACCCAGCCGCAAACGCGAGATCTTGATCGAAGAGATTTAGCTGAGGCTCTCGGGAAATCGCAGGTCGCCCGAAAGGCCGGCCCGCGGATCGCGGATCGCGGGTCGCGTGTGCGTGTGCGAGAGCGTGTCCGTGGGCGTTTTGCCGGAAGGCGGAGAGCGATTCGCGGGCCGCACACGCAAATCGCCACACAAACACGCAATTCGCTCACGCTACCGCCACCGCCCACGCGCACGCGGGCCGACCTGCGTGGCACACAGGCGGTAGACTCCCAAATTCCCGACAAGCTGCGGGCTAACTCTTCCGACGGCAGAATTCGGACAAGAGGGCGATCTGCTCGGACGACGAGCTGACAAAACGGATGCCCGTGCGGCGAAATCCCCCGGTGCGGCGATCCGACACCACCAGGCCATCCATGTCGATGGTGGTCTTCGTCCCAGGCAAGTCAAAGGTCAGGGTAATGGGCGTCTGCGGCCGCATCGGTACGTCACGCGGCCGACGCAAGGTGATTCCGCCTGGCGCGATATCCTCGGACTGACCCAGATGCGGGCGACCGCCGACCGTGTTGCGAACCGCGCACACCACTGGCACTCGCCAGCACTCGCGACGATCTCGTTCCGCCCGACGGCGCTCAAAGTCCATGCATGCATGTTAGGAAACCTGAACGCCCTTCGCAAATTTTCGTGTCGGACGCGCTGAGTACAGCCGGCGGGATTTGTTGCGCGATCCCACAAGCCGCGCTTCAATCGCGGAATGAAGATCGGGCTCGGCGTGATCCTGTGCATCGTGCTGTGGAGCGCAGCGGGCCAGGCTGACACTTTTTACCAATACCGCAACAAGAGCACCGGCCGAGACGTGTTCGTGAACCGTCTGGACCAAATTCCACGCCAGTATCGCAGCCAGGCCAAGGTCGTGATGGAAGCGGCAGAGAGTCCCAAAGCGGCTGCCAGCGACTTCACCGTGGACAAGGATGAAGGCGCCGCGGCCGCACCAAGTGCCGTGTCTGCGTCAACCGAGCCCTTGCGCGCGACCGGCGCGGAGCTGCGCAATGCCCTGGCTGGAAAGAGCCTGTGGAAGGATGGTCCTGCCATCGCCTGCGCGCTGGTGGATGCGAAACTCATCAGGTCGGGCACCAGCCCCCTGACCGAGCCCGAGCGCGCCCAGTTTGGCCACCTACTGCTAGCCATCCTTGTATCGTCGGCGGTGGCCGGCCTTTTCGCTTTCGTGGCGTGGGCCGTGATGGTCGTCAGCGCACTCCGCGACGGGCACAACTGGTGGGCACTGTTCATCTTCCTCTTCGCTCCCCTCGCCTACGTCTACCTTTTCGTCCACGCAGGGAAAGGACGCTGGGCATTCAAACTCGTCTGCGCCTTCGGCATGCTCTCGCCCGCGCTGGTCGGCCTTGCCGGCGCATGGCGCTTTTACGGCTGGTTCCAAGCGATTGTCCAAGCCCGCGGCGGACACGTCTGAGCACTTATCTTCTTTCCGAGCTGGCTTTAGAAAAGTGATTCCCGCCAGGCAACTATTCCGGATGGGATCCGAGAACCTCTGGCATGCACGACACACAAGCCTCTGCCAGCCAATCTTTCCACCCGGCCATGCAAACCATCGTGGGCCAGGCCCAGACCCTTCGCCACGTCTTGGGCCAAGCCGCGCGCGTGGCGCGAACCCGCCTTCCCGTCCTGATCACGGGTGAAAGCGGCACCGGCAAGGAACTGCTTGCGCGCGCCCTGCACGACATGAGCCCGGTCGCTTCCGGCCCCTTCGTGGCCGTGAACTGCGGCGCCCTGGCGCGCGAGCTGGCCGAGAGCGAGCTCTTTGGCCACGAACGCGGCGCCTTCACCGGCGCCGGCGCGCGCAAGATCGGCTGGTTCGAGGAAGCCTCGGGCGGCACCCTGGTGCTCGACGAGGTCGGCGAGTTGCCGCTCGACTTGCAGCCCAAACTCCTGCGCGTTCTGGAAACTGGTCGCCTGCGCCGGGTGGGCGGACAAGGCGAGATCGCCGTCAACGTGCGGGTCGTGGCGCTGACCCTGCGCGACCTGCGACGCGACGCCAGCCGCGGCCTGTTCCGCCTCGACCTCTACCATCGTTTGGCCGGTTGCGAGTTGCGCCTGCCCTCCTTGCGCGAGCGTCCCAGCGACATCGCCCTGTTGGCCGAGCATTTTCTCGTCGAACTGGCGCCCGAGTTCGGCCCGCGAACCATCGACGCCGAGGCGATGGCGCGCTTGCTGGCGCACGACTGGCCCGGCAACGTGCGCGAGCTGCGCAATACCCTGAGACGGGCAGCCGCACTCGGCGATGGAGCCATCGACGAGACGCTGCTCGGCCTCGCTCCGCTAGCGCCCTTCCCATCGGGATGCGAAGTACGGCTCGCATCACGCGCCGCCGACGCTCCCGAATGCGCACCTCAACTGCCCGCGCTGGCCGCTTCATCGTCCACCGGCACGGAAAGCGACGTCCTGGCGCTCGCCGGCAAGACCTTCGAGGAAATGCAAAACGCGATCTTCCGCTGGGCCCTGCGCCGAAACCGCGGCAGCCGCCGACGCGCGGCCATGGCCCTCGGCATCTCCCGCTCGACCTTCTGCGACCGCGTCCGCAAGCTCGACCTGGCCGAGGGCAACGCCTGCGCACAGGTGCGGCCGAAAATGGCTCTTTGACTTGTGGACGCGCACAAACTCTACCTAGCGCCCATGTTCGAGAAGTAGTCCCTTCCACCTCCGCTTCTCTCAAGCCGCCGTTCCCTCCCGCCGATGGAGAGAACCGGATGTGTCGAATGGAGGCTTGCTAGCAGACTGATCCAGGCTACGCTTTCCTGCGAATCCAGCTTGTGAGACGAGCTTGTCGCGGGCGTCAGCGCGGCGAAGGCAGAAAGCAGGGAACAGCGAGATGTCGGATGGTAGTGTGAAAGCTCTGGTGGCGGACAGCGATGGAGCGCAGCGGTTCGACCTGCTGGGCAAGGACGAATCGGCAGATCGCTCGGTCGACAAACGCCACGACCTGACCCTTCGCCTGCTAGAAATCCTGAACCAAACCGGCAGCCCCGAGGGTGAAGACGTTCGCAGAATCCTGGCCGAGTTGGCACGCTCCCTCGACTTCGACTCGGTCTCCATTCGGTTGCGCGGAGATGGGGGCTATGCTCTTTTCGAGTCGCACGAACCCAATGGAATCTTCATCGGAGCCGATCGCCACCTGTGCGAGCCCGCCATCCAAGGCCGCGCGTGCCTGTGCGGCCACATCTTGAGCGGCGAGGTGGACACGACCCTGCCTTGTTTCACCCGGCGCGGGAGCTTTTGGAGCAACAACTATCCGGAGACGGTGGCGACCACCACTGGGCTGGCGGCGATCCTGACGCGTAGAACTTGCGTCCGCGATGGCTACGCGTCCATCAGCTCGATTCCCCTGCGCAGCGGGGATGAGACCCTGGGACTGCTTCACCTGGCCGACCATCGGCGCGACCGTTTCACGCCGGGCACCCTCGCCTTTCTCGAATCGCTGGGAACCGTCATCGGCATTTCGCTGGCGCGCCAGCGGGCGGCGCGCGAGCTCAAGGACGCCAAAGAGCGCGCCGAGGCCGCCAACCGCGCCAAGAGCGAATTTCTGGCCAACATGAGCCACGAGATCCGCACGCCCATGAATGCCATCCTGGGCTTCACCGACCTCGTGCTGGAGACCAAACTGACGAGCGACCAGCGCGAGTACCTCGACATCGTCAAGGGCCGAGGTCAGGACCTGCTGCACATCATCGACGACATCCTCGATCTCGCGCGCATCGAGGCCGACCGGCTGGGCCTTATCGATGAACCCTTCCGCGTGCGCGACGCCGTGGCCAGCACCTTGGCCTCTGTCAGGCTACGCGTCGAACAGAAGGGGCTGACCTTGCGTAGCTCGATCGCCGACGACGTGCCCGCCGAGTTGCGCGGCGATTCCCTGCGCCTTCGTCAGGTTCTGCTCAACCTGCTGTCCAACGCCATCAAATTCACCGCCGAGGGCTCCATCGAACTTCGTGTCGAGCCTACGGACGCCGTGTCTGGCCCACAGTGCGGTCTACGTTTCACCGTCGTTGACACCGGCATCGGCATCCCGAAATCGCGCCAGCAAGTGATCTTCGAGCCGTTCATCCAGGCGGATTCCTCGACGGTGCGCAACTACGGCGGCACCGGCCTTGGCCTAACCATCTGCCGCCGCTTGGTCGAAAAGATGGGCGGGGAGATGGGCGTCACAAGCGATCCTGGACAGGGCAGCGCCTTCTTCTTCACGGCGCTCTTTCGCCGGCTTGCGGCGCCGACCCGACGGCCGACCGGCCAACTCCCGGCGACCCCAACCGGCCAAGAACACCCGATGCACATCTTGCTGGTCGAGGACGATCCCACCAGCCGCATGCTGGTGGCCGGGATCCTGCGCAGGGATCTCCACACGGTTGAAGAAGCCTGCGAAGGCGAACCCGCGGTAACAGCTGTCCGCCAGCGGGATTTCGATGTGGTGCTGATGGATGTGCAGATGCCCGGCATGGATGGCCTGGCCGCGACCCGGGCCATCCGCGCCCTGGCCGAGGATCCAGATCCCCAGGCCAAGCAGAGATCGCAGGTTCCCATCGTGGCGCTCACCGCGCACGCCATGCGCGGAGATGCCGAACGCTGTTTTGAGGCGGGCATGAACCGCTATCTGACCAAGCCCATCCAGGCAGACCGTTTGCGCGCCTGCCTCGCGGAATTCGCGCACGCCGTGGAAGCGGAGAACCATGCCGACTGATCCCCCTCGCCTCACGGGTGCCAGCATCGATCGCGTGGCGCCCAGTCTCTTCGACTCCTTACCCCTTGGTATCGTGGTCTCGGACAGCCGTGGCGAAGTCCTAGAAGCCAACGAGGCCGCGCACGATCTGCTCGGCCTTGGCCCCGGCGACAATTCCTGCCCCCAATTTCTGGGCAGCGATGGTTCCCCGCTGCCCCTGGCGGAGCACCCCGGCGCGCGTGCCTTGCGCGACCATCGCATGCTGGTTGATGAACAAGTCGGGGTGGCTGGACCCGACGGCGAAACCACTTGGCTCCAGGTGACCGCCACGCCCTTGCCCGGCGTTGGCGTGGTGACGACCTACCACGACGTCACCGCAGGCCGCCGGACCGAGCAAGACCTGCGCCACCATATCGACCAGCTCGACGCGTTTTTCGACACCAACCTCGATCTGCTGGCGATCCTCAACAGCCAGGGCCAGGCCGTACGGCTCAACCCCGCGTGGAGCCAGCTGCTTGGCTACGAACCCGATCAGCTCGACGGCGCGCGCGTCCTGGATTTCACCCATCCCAGCGACATGGAGACGACCCTGGGCGCACTGGCGCGCCTGCGCACGCGCAAGGAGGTCGTTGGCTTCGTCAGTCGCATGCGCCATCGCAAGGGCAGCTATCGCTTCCTCGAATGGCGCGCCACCGCGAGCGAGGATCTAATCTACGCCACCGCCCGAGACATCACCGATCAAAGGCTGGCCGAGGCAGCCCTACGTGAAAGTGAAACACGCTTCCGCGCCCTCTTCGAGCAAGCCACCGTCGGCGTGGCGGAGGCCGACGCCGAGACCGGCCGTTACGTGCGCATCAACCAACGATTCTGCGACATCCTCGGCTATTCCCAGGACGAGTTGATGTCGAGCGGCCTAGACAGCCTTGCGCACCCCAAGGACTTGCCGCTGGACCTTGCGATCCTGAAGGGGGAGCAAGAGCACGGGATTCCCGACGCTGGACGCGAAAAGCGCTGCCTTCACAAGGACGGGCACACGGTCTGGATCAACCTGCAGGTGAAAGCCCTCAGCGAAACCGGCGCACCCACGCGCCACATCGTGGTCGTCATCGAGGACATCACCCAGCGCAAAGAAACCGACGAGCTTCTTCACAAGAGCCTGGCCGACGTCATCGAGACCAACCAGCGTCTGAATTTCCAGATCACGCGCATGCCGCTTGGCTACATCGCGTGGGATCTCGAATTCCGCGTGACCGTCTGGAACGCCTCGGCCGAGCGCATCTTCGGCTGGCCGGCGAGCGAGGCCATCGGAAAACACGTCTACCATCTTTTGGTTCCGACCGAGTCGCGCGCAAAGACGACGCAGTTCTGGAATGCTGTCGTCGAGGGCGGCGATTTCAACAGCCACACCATCCTGGAGAATTGCACCCGCGACGGCCGGCGAATCCAGTGCGAGTGGTTCGGCGCCCCGGACATGGATGCCAGCGGCAGGATCGTCGGTTGCCTGTCCATGGTCCACGACGTCACCGAGCGCCTACGCGTCGAGGAAAAGGTACTCCATTCGCAGCGTATGGAGAGCCTGGGGAGTTTCGCGGGCGGCGTTGCCCACGACATGAACAACGTGCTCCGCACCATCATGGACATGGCCGGTGCCACCCAGGTTTCCGCGCCCGATGCCGAGACGCTGGGCAGGCGGATGGACAAGGTGCTGCAGGCCTGCTCGCGGGGCCGGACCCTGGTTCGAGGGTTGCTCGATTTCTCCCGCCAGGATCTCCCCGAGACGACGGTCGTGGATCTGAACGGGGTACTGGAGGAGCAGCTTCGCTTCCTCGGGCGCTCGATGCCACCGAATGTTCGCGTGCTACGGGAGTTCGATGGCAATTTGCGCGCCATGCGCGGGGACGCCTTCACGCTGAGTGGGGCCATCATGCACCTGCTTATGAATGCCTTGGATGCCATGCCCGACGGCGGCCTGCTGACCTTGCGCACGCAAATGCGCAGGGAAGACACCGTGCAGATCGACGTGGAGGATACCGGCCTCGGCATGTCGAAAGACGTCCTTGAAAAGGCGATGGAGCCCTTCTTCACGACCAAGCCACGTGGCAAGAGCGCCGGCCTCGGATTGCCCGCGGTCTACGGCGCGGTCAAGGCGCACCAGGGAGCGATGGAAATCCACAGCGAGCCCGGCCGGGGCACCCAGGTGCAAATCACCTTGCCTGTGCTCCAAGACGGACAGAAGGATCAGGCAGTTCCACACGACGACGAAACCAGTCCGCGCGGTCTGCGCATTCTGCTCGTCGATGACGATAACCTGGTTCAGACAGCCGTGTGTGCGCAACTGCGCAGACTCGGGCACGCCGTCGTCATCGCCAACAACGGCCAGGAGGCCCTCGACAAACTGCAAGAGGGACTCGAATTCGACCTCGTCCTTCTCGATATCGACATGCCGGTGCTCAGTGGTGGCGAGACGCTGCCGCGCCTGCGCACCCTCCGACCAGCATTGCCCGTCATCATCGAGACCGGCAACATGGGCGAACAAGTCGAAGAGCTCGCGCGCACCTTCGCCGATGTGTCTGTTCTGGGCAGACCCTTCAGCCTGAGCGAGCTGAAGGCAGCGCTCGCCCCATGGGTCGAGCGATTCCGTACCTCGGCGAGCATCGCGTAGCCAGGCACTTCTGCGCGTCGCGCGTCAGCGACTTCACTTCTCCAAGATTTTGCCGATAGAGCAAGATAACAGGTGCGCAGCTTTGCGTTGAGCAGAGAAAACTCATGGCGATCCCGAGAAAGATCTAATGCGAATACTCATCGTAGAAGATGACATGACCAGCAGGCTTCTGCTCAGGAAGATGCTCGAACCGTTCGGAAGCTGCGACGTCGCCGTCAACGGCAAGGAGGCAGTCGAAGCCTTCCGGCAGGCCCACGAATCCGCCGAGCCTTATGCGCTCGTGTGCCTCGATATCATGATGCCCGAGATGGATGGCCAGGCGGCGCTCAAGGCAATGCGGGCTCAGGAAGAGGCCAAGGGCCTGCCCCCCAGCCGGCTCGCGAAGATCGTCATGACCACCGCCCTGCGCGATCTCGACAACGTGACCAATGCCTACCGTGAGCTATGCGACGGTTACCTGGTCAAGCCCATTCTCCGCGAAAAGCTGGTCAGCCTGCTCAAAGAACTCGACCTCCTGACCCTGCGCGAGGATCACCTGACGACCTAGAGATCGACGCCGACCCTGGTCCACGCGCCGGTTTTTCCCCCACACCAACCCGCACCAGGTCCGATGTGGGTCCTGTCCCCACTGCAACCACATCCTGTTTCTCCAATGGATATGAAAGGTTGCAAATCAAAGTTGCTATACTTTTCTTGGAGGCTGCGGCCTTGGACATCGGTCCGACCGCCTTCCCGTCACCCCGAGGCACATTTCCATGTCAAAAGATTGTACTGACAGCTCACTACGGAGCAGACCATTTTCTGGCCAACTCTCTGGAATCGGCCTCGCCGCAATTCTCGTATTCGTGGGAGTCGGATGCACGAATGGAACTATCCAAAACACAGAAAGCGGCGGAGGTGCAGGCGGCACGTCGGGAGCGGGGAATGGCGGTGGCACCAAGAGCGGCACCGGCAATACCGGTGGTCTGACCATCAATACCTCCGTCGTTCAATCAACCGGCGGTACTGGCGCAATGACACTCGTCTGCAACAGCACGAGCACTTCGGGCTGCAAGATCGAAATTCCCGAGGGCTGCGGCGACGGCATCAACAATCAGGGCGGCATCGAGGAGTGCGACGATGGCAACGTGCTCCCCGGCGACGGCTGCAACGGCGTCTGCAAGGTCGAGAAGAACTGGACGTGCCCCAAGGCCGGGAAATGTACGCGCAACATCATCTGCGGCGACGGCGAAATTGGCGCGGGCGAGGTTTGCGACGACGGCAACACGATTGACGGCGACGGCTGCAATTCCACCTGCACGGTTCAAGACCCTGCTTTCAAATGCGTTGCCGGCCAGCCTTGCGTTCGCAATTCCCAATGCGGCAATAAGCGTATCGAGGCAGGCGAAGACTGCGACGACGGCAACACCAAGAGCGGCGATGGCTGCAGCGCCACTTGCAAGCTTGAGGGCGGCTACGTCTGTCCAATCCCTGGAGCGCCGTGCAAGCCTGCTCCACGTTGCGGTGATGGTGTCGTGCAGATTTCGATCGGCGAGATCTGTGACGATGGCAACCAAAAAGATGGAGACGGTTGTTCCGCCGATTGCACGGCCAAAGGTCCAGGCTGCCTCTGCACCCCCGGCCAATTGTGCACCTGCCCGACCGTGAAGTGCGGCAACGGCACACTCGAGGGCTCCGAGGAGTGCGATGACGGAAACACGAAGCCAAGCGATGGATGTTCGGGCACCTGTACCATCGAGAAGGGATACGCGTGCCCCTTCACCAATGCCCCGTGCGTGCCGGATTGTGGCGATGGCATCGTGCTCGCCCCCATGGAGCAATGCGATCCCAAAGCGCCTGGCACCAACATGGACAAAGCCTGTTCCAGCACCTGCAAGTACCTTGACGGTTGGGCGTGCGCAGGCACTCCACCGAGCTGTCACCAAACCAAGTGTGGCGATGGCAAAGTCGAGGGCTCGGAAGGCTGCGACGATGGCAACACCCTGCCCAATGACGGTTGTTCGCCCACCTGCCACTTCGAACCGAACTGCAGCTCGACCACCGGCACTTGCACCTCGACGTGCGGGGACGGTCTCGTCGTCAACGAAGGGTGCGATGATGGCAACACCAACAACGGCGATGGCTGCTCGTCGACTTGCACCGTGGAGCCTGGTTTTCAGTGCGGCCAGCCCGCTTCCAACGCCGACACCATGACCGTGCCGGTCACCTACCGCGACTTCCTTGTCGGCGGCGATTTCCACCAGGGCGACATTCAGGGTAGCAACGGTGCCGTTACCGGCCTGGTCCAAGGCACGCTCGACAGCGAAGGCAAACCGGTCTTCGCCGGCGTCGGCGGAACCGGCGCGACCAGCGGGTTCATCACGAGCGCGGCCACTTTCAAGCAGTGGTACAGGGACGTGCCCGGGACCAACACCACCTACGTATCGAACCTCCTTTTGCACAACAACGGCAATGGCGGCTTCGTGAACTGGTGGAAGGACAACCAACAGTGGATGTCCTATTCCAATGTTCGCTGGTGTTCGGACGGAACGTGTGCCAACTGCAACGCTCCGCCGTATGTCAATGACGGTACCATGCAGTGCTTTGCTCAGTGCACGCCCTGGGGCACGGGTAGCACGAATGCCTGTGTGGCCACCGCCTCGCTGGTTCCTGGAAACCCACTCTTCTTCCCTCTCGACAACGTGGCGGGCATGATCACGCCGACCTCCGCCTATGCAACCGCCGCGACCCCGCCCATGTACAGCGGCAACTGGCTCGATCAAGCTGGGTCGCACAATTTCAGCTTCACCAGTGAGGTGCGCTACTGGTTCAGCTACTCGACGAGCAAGCAATACACGCTCGATTTCACGGGTGACGATGACGTCTGGGTGTTCGTCAATCGCAAGCTCGCCGTGGACTTGGGCGGCATTCATACCCCGGTCGACGGACAGATCGTGCTCAACGCGACCGGTGGCGGGACAGTCACCGTCACCCCGACTGAGGGCTCCACCTGCACTACCCAGGGCGTTGTCTCGACTTGCAAGTCCGTCCAGAGCACGGTCAGTCTGGGCATGGCGAACAACGGAGTCTACGAGATCGTCGTGTTCCAAGCGGAACGAGCGTGGAAAGGCTCGACGTACAAACTCACCCTGAGCGGCTTCAACGATCTGCCGAGCGCCTGCGGGCCCATCTGTGGCGACGGCGTGGTTTCGCCGGGAGAACAGTGCGACAACGGAACAGCAAAGAACCTGGGCGGCTACAACCAATGCGGAACCGACTGCCGACTTGGCCCCTACTGCGGCGACGCGAAAGTCACGGACGCGGAAGAGTGCGACAATGGCACGAACAACGATGACTATGGATCCACCTCGGGCTGTGGGCCTGATTGCAAATTGCCCGCCCGCTGTGGTGACGGAAAGGTCCAGACCGCCTACGACGAAGAATGCGACGACGGTTCCAACAACGTGGCCAGCACCGACCCCAACAACGCCTATGGTGGTTGCATGTCCAACTGCAAGCGGGGCGGCCGCTGCGGCGATGGCAAGATCAATGGCACCGAGCAGTGCGACGACGGCGTGAATGACGGAACCTACGCAACCTGCAATCCGGATTGCACGCTCGCGCCCAACTGCGGCGATGGTGTGGTTCAGGCCGACTATGGGGAAGAATGCGAACCCACCATGTCCAACGATCCCAACTGTACGGACGCGTGCCGTCTGCCCGGTGGCTGCGGCGATGGCAAGATCGAGCCTCCCGAGCAATGCGACGATGGGTCACTTCTCAATGTCGGTGACTATGGTGGCTGCGCGCCAAGCTGCATTTTCGCCCCCCACTGCGGCGACGGCATCATGAATGGGCCTGAGCAGTGCGATGACGGCATCCTCGACAGCAGCTATGGTGGTTGTACCTCAACGTGCAAGCTTGGCCCCCATTGCGGCGATGGCATCATCAACGGACCCGAGGAGTGTGACCACGGTGACCAGAATGGCGCCGACGGGCTCTGCACGTCATCGTGCAAGCTGATTATCTACGCACCGCCGTAGTTGAAGGCGAGGCGCCAGCAAGGCACGGCGCAGGTGTGAACCTGGGTCTGGAAATCCAGCGGCGTGAGGGCGCGCCGGGTGACGGCCACGAGATTTGGTGCAACTCCCCGTGACCTGAAGTATGAAGTTCAGTCGCGCAAGACGACTGGTCTCTTCCACCATCGAGCATCGCAAGAAACATGGCACTCCAAGCCCATCTGCAAGCCTTGGTCAAGCTGCGGAACTCAATACGGGAATATTTCGCGAGCCCGAGTAGGCGAGCGGCATTTCTGGCCGCAACTCTGACTGCCATCATGGCTTCCGTCGTAGGCTGGCTGGCGACCTCTCCCTCCTGGTCCATGGGCATCAACTGGGACACCGCGGGCTACTCGAGTGAAATCGCTCAGGGCAGCCCGTGGGCAAGGGCGCCTTGGAATTCGCACTATGGGGTCGGGCACGTCTACTGGTTCGCAATGCACTCGGCCCGCGGCTTTGGGCTCACGGCCCTCGACGGGATTCGCGCGCTCAACGCATTGGCGTTGGCAGGTTCGGCCCTGGCCATCTGCCTGTGCGCTCTCCGAATGCGCGTCGCCCCCGTTCTTTCCGTCTTCTTGGCCGGGGTATACCTCACCGCCTGGGGGACGCTCATCCTCGTCTTCACATGGGAAGACAACGTTCTCTTCCATCCACCCGCCTTGGCCGCGCTGGCAGTTTGTGTCTTTCGTTTGGGCCAATGGCGATGGCAGGACAGCTTCTACGGTGGATTGCTCGTTGGACTCTCAAGCCTCATGTCCTGGCAGGGCGCCGCTTTTGCGATCCCGGTCTGCTATGCCGCGCTTGTTCTGGCGGGTCGGGAGCGCCGATGGTGGCAACGATTGCGCGACTGTGCCCTGGTGCCAATGGGTGTGGTACTGGCTCGCTTCGCTTGGGTATGCATCTTCTGGATCACGGCCCATGAACTTTCGTTCTCTGCTTTGCTGAAGACAGCCTTCGAACGGCCGGTGCCAAGCTATCTTCCCAAGGATCTCTCGAACTGGGTTGGGTTGCTGGGAAAATGGCGAGAGATCCTCAGGCACTTGGGGATCGGCGTAACCCACGAAATCGGGCCCGGTATCCGGGATGCGGCCTATGTCGTCCCCCACTTGAAAGTCTTGGGCGCGTGCCTCCTTGGCATCGCGGTCTTGCTGTGGCTCCTGACGAGTATTTTATTTTGCCGCAGGTTTGGCCGCTCATCCAAATTCCTGGCAGCCGCCTTCCTAGCCCTGACCCTCTCCTCCGCGGCGTATCTCGACTTCCCGGCTGACAAGTACAAGCGCTATGACTACGTCCCCATGCTTGCCAGCCTAGGACTTGCCGCCGCAGCCGGGTCCGTGGCAAATCGTAGAACCGGATGGTCGCGCCACCTTGTCTGGCCCGCCATCTTGAGCATTGTCGCGGGACAACTCGTGGTTGGGCACCATTGGAATCGGCAGTGGTACGCCAAACTTCAGACGTCAAGTCCACCGGGTCGTGCCGGACATGGAAACCAAACGTGGTTCGCCTATTTGCGCTCGCTGAGAGAGACAAACAACAACGCGTGCTCGTTCGTGTTTGCTTTCAACGAAGTCGCGCAGGCCAACAGCAATCTGGAAATCCTAGCCGCCCTCGTCTCCGAACTTCCACAACCTCTCGTCGTCGGTGGGCCTCCGGCGGCAAAGCAATGGCTTCGCCCCCTGCCACTCGTCAACGCTGCGGAGGTGGCGGCCGGCCCGCGAACCTGTCAGTGGATCTCGCCCAGGGCCCGCCTCGAACTTGCACAGTCAAGATAGTCGGAAAGCTGAAAGAAAGCGTGGCGTCCGAAAGGCCATTGCCGTCGATCTGGCGACCTCGGAATGACCTTTCGGACACGACAGGGCTAGACGACCTTGACGCCGCTGGCCTGGGGCCCCTTCTTTCCTTCGACGACGTCGAATTCGACCTTGGAACCCTCCTGAATCACCGCGCCCCCAAGATCGTTGGCGTGGACGAACACGTCCTTGCCTCCACTCTCTGGCGTGATGAATCCAAAACCCTTTGCCGTGTTGAAGAACTTCACTGTACCTTTTTGCATTTACCTTTTCCCTTGCTCGCCTCCCACCGTGGGAAGCATCGTGCCGCAAAAAATCCGGACCCAAGGGCCGGGGCGGCGAGCAAGTGTACACTTTAGCGGGCACGGTATGCTTTTTTCGACGAGGTATTCTTGCGCGTCATCGATGACGCCCATCGGCATGCGAAACTGCAAAATCACTTCATGTGCGGTTGGGCTATCCTCCTCGGCGCTCGCGCCACATCATGCAATTCAGTCAATCAAATCCTGATTTTCACCCGCGCTGGTTCGTCCGAGGTGACATCGACGGTTTTTTTGGGCTGGCTCTCGACAACCTGATCCAGCTGCTGCTCATCTCCTCGCTGTGGACCCACGTGCTGGGCTTCTCCCCGGCCCGGCTCTATGGCCGCGTTCTCCCCGGCATCGCGATTTCCCTGGTGTCCGGTAACTTGTTCTACGCCTGGCAGGCGTACCAGCTTGCGAAGCGAAGCGGGCGAACGGATGTGTGCGCGCTGCCCTACGGAATCAACACCGTGTCTCTGATCGGCTTTGTCTTCCTGGTCATGCTGCCGGCGAAGCTCGTGGCGATGAACCGGGGCGCGACACTTGCCGAGGCAGAGCACGTGGCACTTGGGGCAGGCGTGGTGGCGGCCATGGGAGCGGGGATTTTCGAGGCTGGCGGGGCCTTCGCCGTGGCGAAGATCAGGCGCTGGACACCACGGGCGGCCATGCTGGCCACGCTGGCGGGTATCGCGATGACCTTCATCGCCGCGGGTTTTCTTTTCAAAACCTTCGCCTCGCCCCTGGTGGCGTTTCTGCCCTTTGGCGCCGTGCTGCTGACCTATTTCGGGCGGGTGCGCTTTCCCGGCGGGATCCCGGGCGGTCTGGTGGCGGTCGCGCTGGGCACCGCGCTCGCGTGGTTGACGCCCATGCTCCACTTCGATCGGACAGCCTTCGCGATGGCAGCCTCCCATCTAGGTTGGCATTGGCCGGTTCCTGCGGCGAGCGCACTCTACCGCGGCCTTGGCGACGGCGCGCTGTGGACCACGCTCGGCGTGGTCATTCCGATGGGTTTGTTCACCATCATCGGCTCTCTGCAAAACCTCGACAGCGCCGCTGCGGCTGGCGATGACTACCCTACCGCTCCGTCGCTGCTGGCCAACGGTGTCGGGACCGCCCTTGGGGCGGGATTCGGATCGCCCTTTCCCACCACCATCTACATCGGGCATCCAGGCTGGAAAGCGCTCGGCTCACGTATCGGATACTCGATCATCAATGGCGCTTTCTTCACCCTCATCGGCTTCACAGGGGCGGCCGCACTGGTTGGCTACCTGGTGCCCATCGAGGCCGGCATGGCCATCGTGCTCTGGATTGGCATCGTCATGGTGGCGCAAGCATTCCAGGCCACCCCTCGTGAACATGCGCCCGCCGTGGCCGTGGGGCTGCTGCCCGGCATCGCGGCCTGGGGCGCGCTGATGCTCAAGACCGGCATGCGCGCAGCTGGCCTGGGCAGCAGCGAACATCCCTTCACGCCAGCCATTCTCGACGTCCTCGGCCGGGCGGATGTCGCGGCCCGTGGCGCGTTCGCCCTCGAGCAAGGGTTCCTCTTGACCAGCATGGTATGGGCAGCCATCACCGTGGAAATCATCGAACGCCGGTTTGCGCGCGCCTCGCTGTGGGCACTCGCCGGCAGCGCGCTCAGCTTGGTCGGGCTGATCCACAGCTACGTCTTCACCGCGGCCGACACCGTGCAAGACATCGTACTCGGAAAGGCGTGGCCATTCGCCATCGGATACGCGGCGCTCGCGGCGCTCTTATTCCTCGGCCGCTTCGCCAAGCGCGACGCCGGGGACGCACACGACTAGCACAAGGAATTCGCCAAGCGAGGGCAGCTACCAGATGACGACAGGTTGCTGCACGTCGACGATCTTGAAACAGGTGGCGCTCGGTTGCGACCACTTGATCATGTTGTACCAGAACTGTGCCGTCTGATAGACGTCCTGGGGCAAGGAACCCGCGCAGGTCGGATCACTCGTCTTGGGGTTGCCAGAACCATTCCACTGGGTAGTGTAGGTAATCCACTCGTCACAGTAGACGAGCACGTGCCCCTTGCCAACGAGCTTGCCCACGAGCGCGTTCTTGATGGGAGGCCCGGGAACGGTCGCGGCGACATGAGCGTCAGCGGGTGCATTGATGGACCGGCCGTTGTCCAGTCCAACCCAGGTGATGTTGTTGCTGAGGTTGGCAATCACCGGGTCGGTCTTGATCCAATCCGAGATCGGATTGGAACCAGCACACCCAGAAACGGGCCAGGTCCAGGAAGCGTAAATTCCGTCGTTGTTGTAAGAAATACCGGAGAATGCAATCAGTTGATTGGGGGCGTTGATCTCGCTGCCATCCCCTGAATAGCCGGTCATCGTGATCACTCCGCCACCCTTGTTCACCACCCAGTCCTGAAAAGCAGCGACCTCCGAAGCGTCGAACGTCCAAAAAGGTCCGGCATTCGAATCGTCGGATAGCGACGCCAAGATGATGACGTTGTAGGGCGCCAAGAAGTCCGGCGTGAGCGTAACCCTGGTGGTGTAGTTGTCGGCCTTCGCCGTGCCTGCGCTGCTCGAATTCAGCCACTCTTGAAGTGCGGTGTCGCTATCGCCATTGGGATTGGCTCCCCACTTTCCGGGTTTACCGATCACCGCGACCGACAGGGTGGAACAAGTGCAACCAACGCCATCGGTGCACGGGACGGCTTCGGTGGTTCCGCCAGGCGAACCGCCGGCAGAGAGCACGACCGAGGTATCGATGGTGACGGTAGTCACGCCCCCCGTACCCGTGGAACCAACGCCCGACGACCTGCCTCCTGCCCCTCCGGAACCAGTCGAATTCGGACCACCCGTGGATCCGACGCTTTCTCCGGCGCAGGCCCCGAAGAAAAGGCCGAAAGCCGGTAGCGCCACGCCCATGTAGTTCGGACGTGATTTGGGTCTACTCATAGATTCCAAGTGAATCAGATCTTCCACCGAGGTCAATGCGAATCGCCCCCGAATTGCTCATGATCGAGGATTCCGAGTGTCTTCGTGCACAGCCGGGGAATGCGCGGGGGCACCCAGAGGCTCCAACGGCTGCCTGCGCTTGCCAAGCGGGGCGCGTGGTGTGACCATGTGGCGATGCGCTGTCTTGCGAAGCATGGGCTGGCCTTGGCATGCGCGCTCGCATCGTTCACGAGCGCGGCGCACGGAGCCACCATCGAAGTCACCCCAACCGATTCGTTCGCCAAGATCGAAGGAGCGAAGCCGGGTGATGAGGTGATCATCGATCCGGGGACGTACAAGTTCCGCGTCTACCTGCAAACCCAGGCGACGGCCGCCCAGCCGATTATCATTCGCGCCAAGGATCCGGCGAACCCTCCGGTCTGGGATCTCAATGGAACCACCGTCGAGAACGCCCCCGGTAGCTACACCGCAGGCGATCGCGGCCGTGGCTGCTGGCAATTCAGCGGCGCCGCAAACATCCAGGTTTCGGACATCGTCATCACCGGCTGCCACAACGCCGGTTTCAACTCGGCCGGGGTTCGCTACTACGGGGCCTCCAAGGGCATCAAGCTCGAAAGCGTGGTCTTTCGCGACAATGACAACGGTCTCACCGGCGGCAGCCAAGACAGCGAGATCACGGTCGAGTTCTGCGAGTTCGACCGCAACGGCAACCTGAACGCCTCGACGAGCGCGCCCTCACACAACATCTACATCTATGGTGGCACATTCACCCTGCGCTACTCGTACGCGCACGATCCCATTCAGGGGCAGAACTTTCACATTCGCGCCCACGATGCGGTGATCGAATACAACTGGTTTTCGCGTGCCAAGTCGTATGCGGGCGACCTGATGACCGACGACGACAACGACGGAACCACGGCCGCCACGCAAAACCTGACCTTGCGCGGGAACGTGATCGTCCAGGGCAGCACGCAGTCGAACACGTCGCAAATCGTGGCCGTGTACAACGATGCCGGCGCCGCCAACCTCACTTTGAACGTCAAGCTCTTGCACAACACGTTCGTTGGCACCACCGGGGGACGCGCGGCGCTGGTGCACCTATCCAACGCGGATGCCACCACCATGAGCGCCGAACTGGACAACAACGTCGTGTTCGGCACCAGCAGGCCCACGCTGGTCGAAGATACCGCGCACGGCAAGGTCGCCGGTCAGAACAACTGGCTGATGACCGGCGCCGACGCGACCGGGCTGACTGGCTCGGTGACTGGCGCTGACCCCCAGTTCACAAGCGCCGCCCAGAACGACTTTACCCTTGCAGCCGGCAGCGCCGCGATCGGGGCTGCGCTCACCTCAATCGCGGGCCTGCCTGATCACGAGTACTACAAGGACGAAACCATCACGCGCGAATACCGCCTGCGTGCGAGTGCGAAGGACATCGGTGCGTTTGAATCGACCACCCAAGGTCCGGGGATCGGTCCAGGCGGGGGAGCCGGCACGAGCGGAACGGGCGGCACCGCGACCGGTGGCGCTGGGGGAGCCGGCACGGGGGCAGCGGGCGGCACCGCGACCGGTGGCGCCGGGGGAGCCGGCGGTACGACGACCAGCCTCCCGTCGGCGTCGGGGGGTACGGCGGCAACAGGCGGAGCGAGTGTCGGAACCGGGACAAGCTCGGCGGGCGGCAGTGCGGGCATCACCGCAACGACCGCCGCCAGCGGAAAGTCGGGGTGCGGCTGTCGCATCGCCGGGGTCGACCCCGGCGCCACCCCTTGGGGCGCGATGCTGGCACTCGCCACGCTGGCAGCCAGCCGACTTCGCCGTGGCGCGCGTCGACGTCCCGGGTCTCTCGCGTGTGTCGACGAAGGAGGCTGACGGGCGTGCCGATCCCAACACCGCCACGCGTCCGTCAAGCTGGCATGCCCATGGCGGCGCGGAGGGCGGCGAATTCCTCAGTGCGGCGGCCCTTCTCGTCGCGCACGACGAGCGGAGAATCCACCAGCAAAGGCTCGGCGTCGTCAGCGTGGCGCATGGCGAAGATGCACAGCAGGGGCTCTTTGCCCGTGCGCGGAACGATTTCGCGCCAGCGTACGAGGCGCAGGCCAGCTGCCCGTGCCGCCGGCTCCACGCGCTCGCGCTGGTTCCAGGCCTCGCACGCCACGAACGGAGCGCCGTGCGCCAGCCGGAGCGCGGCGACGGCGCAATACTCCTCGATTCCGCCCCGATGCTCGAACCGGCATGGCGCGCGCTGAACACGATCCGACTCGGGCCCGGCTCCGACGGGGAAATAGGGCGGCGTGCCCGTGACGAGATCGAAGGTTGTCTCGATGGCTCCAAGCTCGCGAAAATCGCGCAACTGGATCTCGGCGCGCGCCGTGATGCCATTCCAGGCCAATGAGCGCCTGGCCAGGCCAGCGGACACCTCTTGCGCCTCGACGCCCACGAGACGCGTGGTTGGAAAGCGCCAGGCCAGAAACAGCAGCACGCTGCCGATGCCGCACCCAAGATCCAGGCAATGCGCGGGCGGTCTCTCCGCCACCAGGCTCGCGGCCAGATGAGCGGTTAGGAGATCGTCGAGAGACGTGCGATGCCCGTCAAGCCGCTGCAAAAGCCGCCAGTTGCCGGCAAGCCAGCACAGATCTTCGTCGGCACGAGGCCACAACTCTTCCAAATCGTCGGGCAGCCGCGGCGGCGGCCCGAGGGCAACCCACCCAGCTGGCCGGCGCGCCGCGCGCAGCACCCCACCACAAGGCGAGGCTTGATCGACAGGGCTTGGCGCAAGCGTAACTGGCACGGCCCGGAGAGTGTATCAGAGCGCGGCGGTAGCTAACCCCCGGCTTCGTCCATGTGGTAGCCGGCCTCGCCGTGGTCGAGAATGTCGAGGCCCTGCTCTTCGTTGTCGGCATCGGGACGCAAGCCGAGGATGGCCTTGAGCGCGTAGGCCAGGATCCCGGTACCCAGCAGCGCCATGGCGATGGTCACGCCCATGGCCTTGAGCTGTTCGATCCACAGGGTCTTGCCGACGATCTGCCCCAGGTTGGTGGCGAGATTACCATTGGCCTCGGTGGTTGCGAGAAGACCGGTCAGGAGAGCGCCCAGCGTCCCGCCCACGCCGTGCACGCCGAAGGTGTCGAGGGCGTCGTCGTACTTGAAGATCTGCTTCAGCTTGGTGCAGGCGAAATAGGGAACCGCGCCGGCAAGAACGCCGATGATCACGGCACCGGTGGGAGTGACGAAGCCGGCGGCGGGCGTGATCACGACCAAGCCAGCGACGACACCCGAGCAGAACCCAAGAACGGTCGGCTTGCCGCGCGCGATCCATTCGATGAGTGGCCACACCGAACCAGCGATCGCCGCAGCCAGCGTGGTGGCAACGAAGGCGCCAGCCGCGATGCCATCGGCCGCCACCGCGCTGCCAGCATTGAAACCGTACCAGCCTACCCACAGCATCCCGGTACCAACCGCAGTCAGCACCATGCTGTGAGGCATAAACGGCCGCCGGCCAAAGCCTTTGCGCGGCCCGAGGATGAGCGCGAGGAGAAGCGCCGACCATCCCGAGGACATGTGCACAACCGTGCCGCCGGCGAAATCGATGGCCTTGATGCCGGCCTTGGCATTGGCGAGTCCGTTCATCATGCCATCCGATCCCCACACCATGTGCGCGAGCGGGAAGTAGACCAGCAGCATCCAACCCAGGATGAAGGCCATGATGGCCGAGTACTTCATGCGCTCGGCAATGGCGCCCACGATGAGGGCGGGCGTGATGATGGCGAACATCATCTGGTACATGGCGAACACGGAGTGCGAAACCCAGGGACCGTAGTCGGGATTGGGCACCGAGGTTACGCCCTTGAGAAAGGCGTATTTCATGGAGCCCAGGATGGAGGCGCCGCTCGCCGATCCACTGCTGGCGAATACGGCGCTGTAGCCGAAGGCCCACCACAGAATCGTCACCAAGCCCGCGCAGCCGAAGCACTGGGCGACGACGGAAAGAATGTTCTTGCGGCGAACCAGGCCACCGTAGAAAAGCGCTAGGCCGGGCAAGGTCATGAAGAGCACGAGGGCGGACGACGTCATCATCCAGCCGTTGTGTCCCGGACCTGGCGCAATCAGCGTCTTGGGTGCGGTGTTGTTGATGTAGGCTTCAAGATCGGCGACTCGTGCGGCGAGATCGGGCGCCGCAGGAGCGGGCACAACGGCTGTGGCGGCAGACGCAGGTGTGGCCGCTACCGCTGCCGCGGCGGGCTCATCAGCGAACGACTTCCCTGCGCCGAGCAGTCCAAACATGAATGCCGGAACCAGGACAGTGACTAGCGTGATTTGCCTTACCTGCATTACGACTCTTCCTTTCTCTTTTCCGAAGAACCCAATCGTGTCCACTTGGCAAAGTAAAGATCCACGGGGGATGTAGCAAGGTGTTCCCACGGCCTTTGTCGAGATTTTGCCCATGCGAAACTAGACCTATTTGCAAAAGCAACTGGAAAGAAACCTTCCGGAAACAGAAACTGTGGAAGGGCAGGCATTGCTCCGCAATGCTAGATAGAAGACCATGACTGTTCGCGAGCAACTTGAAGCGGATGAAGAGAAGATTCTTTCCCCGCACGCCCAGAAAAGCAGCACCAGCCTGGGCCGCAAACGCCCAGAACCGCTCGACGAGGTTCGGCCGATCTTCCAGCACGACCGCGATCGCATCCTCCATTCCAAATCCTTCCGCCGCTTGGCGGGCAAGACCCAGGTCTTCCTGGCGCCTCATGGCGACCACTACCGCACCCGGCTCACGCACACGCTGGAGGTGTCGCAAATTGCGCGTACCATCGCGCGGGCGCTGCGCCTCAATGAATCGCTCGTCGAGGCCATCGTGATGGGACACGACCTCGGCCACACGCCGTTCGGCCACGCCGGCGAGCGCGTGCTGGCCAAGCTCATTCCGGGCGGCTTCCACCACGGCCGGCAATCCATTCGCGTCGTCGACGTACTGGAACACGACGGCCAAGGTCTGAACCTGACCGCCGAGGTGCGCGACGGAATCCTGCGCCACTCGAAAGGCAAGGGGAAGGTCCTGGCTAGCGAAACCGAACACGAAGCCTCGACGCTGGAAGGGCAAATCGCGCGCGTGGCGGACATCGCGGCCTACGTCAACCACGACCTCGACGACGCCATTCGCGGCCAGGTCATCGCGCCGTCTGAAGTTCCCGAGGACATCCTCAAGATTCTCGGCAAGACCCACAGCGAGCGTATCAGTCGCCTGGTCAGCGACGTGGTTTCCGCCTCGCGCCTCGACGAAAAGCACCACATCGAGATGAGCACCGAGGTTCTCGATGCGCTGATGGCTCTGCGCGATTTCCTGTATGCCAAGGTCTACGAGCGGCCGGAGATCCACGCCGAATTCGAGCGCGCCCAGCGCGTGGTGCGTGAGTTGTGGGAATACTTCAACGCCCACGGCGACGAATTCCGTGCCAAGCACTGGCCCAAAGGCCTGCCCGAAGGCGAAGAGCTGCCGCGCGCGGTGGCCGACTTCATTACCGGCATGACCGATCGCTACGCCATGCGCACCTACGAAGAGTGCTTCCTGCCCCGGCGCTGGATCGTGCTGTAGCGACTATCGCTATCCGCTAACCAGCCCGCGCACCAAGGTCAGCAGATCGGCGCTGCCTGGCTGCACGGACACCGAGGCGTCGAGCTGGCGCAGGAACCAGCGCACGGTCCAGGTCGATGTCGCGCCAGGGGCCACGCTGACGTAGGCGCCCTGATTCTCGACCTCGATGTAGGAGTGACCAGCGTCGGTGTAGATCTCGATCTCCGCTTCGCCGGGCGCGGCCTGCGTGGCAGGCGTGTCGGTGAAGGCCTTGACCAAAAGAAGGTTGCCATCGACATGCGCGATCCAACCCTCGTGGCCGTCGGCGAAGACTTTCTGATCGTTGACGATCGCCGCGGCGTCGTAGGCGAACCACGCCACGCCACCCGTGATCTGCAAGCCAAGCAGATCCTGCGCGCCCTTGCTCGGCGCACCCTCGCCCATGGGGAAGAAGGTGAGGCCGCCGGCCGCGACTCGCGTAATCTCCCACGGCGCCACCGAGCGCGCCTGCGTGCCGTGGTTCACCAACCCATATTGAATGGTCACCACACCCGTAGCGGCATCGACGGAAAACTGCTTTGTCACGGATAGACTGAGCAAAGCCGAGGTCTGACTGGACAGGGAAAGCGTCGCCCCGCATAGCGCGGCGGCGTACGGCCCTGGATCTAGTTCGGCTGGCGGCGGCCAGTTCCAGGCGCTCTGCGGGCTGGGCCAGAAGGTCGAGCCCCAGTTGTTGTCCTGGCTGTTCTTCGCCGCGGTTAGGATGTTCTTGCCCGCAAGCGAGAAGGTCACGATGCGCCCGGCCTTGGCGGCGTCCACGGCAAATACCGTGTCACCGACGGTGAATGTGGTGACCGTGCCGTTGACCGTGGGCACGGATAGATTGCCTGTCATCGTTCCTCCTGTTGCATCGCCTGGACAAATGGCATTTCTATCCATCGGGTAAAAAACGTCAACCGCCAAGTCAGCTGACCGCTAATCAGCTCGACCTCGAAAAAGCTGGATCATTTCGATCACTTACGAAATAGCCTGAAAAATAAGTGGAAATGGGCCCACGGGTTACCTGAAATTTGGTTTGCAAAAACTGA
>Ga0265329_10000306_pt1 | contig 25996 bp, 20 predicted proteins | sample 41627metaG_FD_202091 | JGI IMG/M metagenome (GOLD analysis project Ga0265329, IMG submission 202091) | Rhizosphere microbial communities from Carex aquatilis grown in University of Washington, Seatle, WA, United States - 4-16-27 metaG | ecosystem: Host-associated > Plants > Roots > Rhizosphere...
CCTCAGGTCGCCGCCTTGGCCGTTCTGTACACCACGATCTTTTCCGAGCCGAGGTACCGCCTGCCCATCTTCATGCTGCTCTTGCCCCTGTCCGCCCTGGCGCTCGATTGGTTCTGGCTAACCGGGCGCGATCTGATGCGCCGAACGCAGGCGCCAGGATGGAAGCGCGAAGCCGCGCTAGCCCTCAGCTTTGCAGCCCTGGTCTTCGCCGCCGCGCCGGCGCTGGCCTGGGCCGGCGGCAAGCTGCGCGAGCATCATCGCTGGGCGGCCACCGAGTGCGCGCTGGCCGGGAAGCCCCAGTTCTGCAAGTGGCGCACTCTTGCCAGCGAAGGCGAGCTCGACGGACAGCCCGCCGTCAAAGGCGTGTGGAATGGGGTTGGCGTCGCGCTGCCCGTGCCGACGCCCGGCAAGAACGCCGCGGTCACAGTCGAAACCGAATTCGCTCTCGCCACTGGCGACTACACCCTCAGCGCCGCACTCGACATCGCGCCCTTCGATCGCACTGCGCCGATCCCCAACGGATTCATCCAGCTTCTGGCCAACGACCAGCCGCTCTCGCCCGCGCTTGCGCTCGCGGATGTGGCGCGCGCATCGAACGAAGGCCAGACATTCACCTTGAGTTCGCCGCTTCACCACGCTGGAGGATCGCTGCGCTTGCGCGTGCGGGTCGAGGTGCCGGGTTCGACGGATCGTGGGGCACTGACCCGCCTCTGGCTGAATGATCTACGCGTAGAGCAATCGGCTGTGCTCCAGCCTTCGCGCCTCCAATAGCGCTCGATGTGTTGACGACGCCCCTTGTTCCCGATCCCGCCCCCGTGTTATCAGCGTGGATTCGATTCCTTCCAAGAAAAGGGCTCTGAAAGGGCGACCATGAAATCGTACAACATCGCGCTGATTCCTGGAGATGGCACCGGACCCGAGGTTCTCGCCGAGGGCGTCAAGGTTCTCAATGCTGCTTGCGCCAAGCACGGCGTGAAGCTGAACTACCAGAGCTTCGATTTTGGCGGCGAGCGCTATATGCGAACCGGCGAGATTTTGCCCGACAGCGCGATCGAGGAGTTCAAGAAGTTCGATTCCATGTTCCTGGGCGCCATCGGCCACCCCGACGTCAAGCCTGGCATTCTCGAGGTCGGCATTTTGCTCAAGACCCGTTTCGCCCTCGACCAGTACATCAACCTGCGCCCGGTCAAGCTGTACCCGAACGTCGAAACCCCGCTCAAGGACAAGGGCCCCGAGCACATCGACTTCGTGGTCGTGCGCGAAAACACGGGCGGCATCTACACCGGCATCGGCGGCGTCACCCAGAAGGGCACATCGCTGGAAGTGGCCACCCAGGTGATGCAGTACTCGCGCCCGGTGGTCGAGCGCTGTGTGAAGTACGCCTACGAACTCACGCGCCGGCGCAACAGCAAGAAGAAGATGCTGACCCTCGTGCACAAGTGCAACGTGCTCACCCACTGCGGAGACCTGTGGGTGCGCGTGCACAAGGAGATGGGTGACAAGGACTACCCGGATATCAAGCAGGACTACAACCACGTCGACGCGTGCACCATGTGGTTCGTCAAGCAGCCCGAGTACTACGACGTGATCGTGACCGAGAACCTGTTCGGCGACATCATCACGGATCTCGCCGCCATCATCCAGGGCGGCCTCGGCATCGCGGCCGGCGGCAACATCAACCCCGAGGGCGTGTCGATGTTCGAGCCCATGGGCGGCAGCGCGCCCAAGTACACCGGCAAGAACGTCATCAACCCGCTGGCCACCATATGCGCCGGCGGCATGATGATGGACACGCTCGGCGAGCCGGCGATCGCACAAGCCATCGACAAGGCCGTGCACGACGCGCTCGCCAGCAAACAGATCAAGAGCCTGACCGCCGGCAAGATGGGTCTCGGCACCCGCGAGGTCGGCGATCTCATCGCGAAGCTAGTGAGCTAGCGAGCCGGCTCGCGCCTTCCCACTAACCGGGGCCGGGTCGACTGCGATAGACTGATCCGACCATGTGGCCAGGTCGCACCTGGATTGGCGCGAGCGCGGGCTTGATGGGATGGCTCGTGCTCGGGGCATGCGGCGGATCCTCCGCCGCGCGCGACGAGCAAGCGTGGCGCTCGGCCGAAAAGGCGTATCGAGAAAATGGTGATGGCTCGGCCTACCGCCTGTGGGCTGCCTTGGATCCCAGGGGGCCGAAGGGGCACGAGGCACACAGGCGCTTGGCCGCCGCCGACGAACATTATCGACGCGCCATCGACCTGTTTCGCGCGGGGCAGCCCGGCGTTCGCGAGGCCATGCAGGAAGGCTTGGCCCTCGGCCCCATCGATCCGGCCCACTACCTGACCCTCGCGCGACTGTGTGCCGAACGCGGCATCACGTTTCGCGCCGTGGATTTCTACCGCAAGTACCTGAGCCAAGAGCCCGCGCCGGCCGCGGCATCGGCGGCACGACAAGAGTTAGCGGATCTGTCGGCGGGAAAGGATCCGTTTCCCCCGTTGTTTGCCGAGGGCAACCGATCGTCTGAATCTCCTCGTCCCGCGACACGACCCACGTGGGCTCTCGGGCTGCTTGCTCTTCCGCTGGCTTTCGCGCTGTACCAGCGCGTGCGGAATCGGCGGCGCGGCTTGCGCAGACTGCTCGCCGATCGCCCCGAATGGCATCCGACCGTGGCCTACCACTTGGGTTGCCTGCGCCATGAATTCCTCAAACACCGCGTGGGGCCTCTGGGCGAACCCCTGCGCGCCATCGCGCGTGGCAAAGCCTCGGCCGACGAAAATCAGTTCTTGCGCGACCGGCTCGCGCAGGGCGCGCCTTTGCGGTTGGCTTGGCGGGCGCAGCTGCACGCGCTTGAACGAAGCCTGGGGATCGCGTGGAAACTGGATTCCGTCGACCCCTTTTTTCGTCCGGCGCTGGCGGCGCTAAGAAGTCTTGGCCGCCAGCGTTGGCCCATCCGCCAGGCAGATGCCAAGCGGCTGCTAACGGCGCACGCGGCTCTCATGGCCGTCGACCGGCGGCTTTCCGATCTCGTGGCCGGGCTTGTGCGTTGCTCGGTCGACGAGGATCTTCTGAGAGAAGTCGTGGAAAGCACGCGCTCGGAATGGGTCTCGGGCAAGGTGGCGCTTGACGAGATTCACATCGGTCCCGTGCCACCCGACGTGGAAGTGGATGTCTTTCGCACCGACCTTCGCATCGTGCTCAAAAACGTCGTTCGCAACGCCATCCAAGCGGTGGCCTCTGCGCCGGCGCCTCGTCGTTTGGCCTTGGATGTGCACGTCGAGCCAGAACCAACCGGCGAGGAATTCGTGGTTTTCCGCATACGCGATTCCAGCCCCGGAGGACTCGACGCGGGCGAAGGCAAAGGCAACGATATGGAGCACGGACTTGGCATCGTGAACACGGCCCTGCGGCGCTACGACGGCTCCTTGCAAGTCGTGCCCGCGTCGGATGGCTATGCCAAGGCCGTGCTGGTGCGCTTCTTTCACTCGCAAAGAAGTCTGGCCAAGGAAGACGCGGCATGAGACGCCTGCTGGTCGTCGAAGATGGGAACGAGTACGCGGAATTCGCGCGGCTCTTCCTTGGCGGCCATTTTCACATCGTGGTCGCACAGCGGGCCGCGGACGCGCTGACATGCTTGCGCTCGGAACATGTGGATGCCCTGCTCATCGACCTGCGCTTTGATCGCGCGGTCGAGGCGGACTTGGTCGGCGACGTGCAGGCCACCGCGAATCGGTTGTTCGCGGGCGACCGAGCGCGCGCGCTTCGCCATGTGCAAGACCAGCAAGGCGTGCTCATTCTGGCCGAGCTGCGCGCGGCGGGATTCAGACAGCGAGCCATCTTCATCCACGAATTCCTGCCCCGTCGCATGGAGAACTTGCGCCGTCTCTACGGCCCCGTGGGCGCCCTGCCCACGTTCGACTGCGCGGCTTTGCTGCGCGCACTCGCAGAGGAGGATGTTGGATACTATGGAACATGATCTGCGCGAAGGGCTCGCACCGGCCTTGAGCAGCGCCGTCCGTAGAGCGCTGCGGGTGGAGAGCACGCTGCGAGAGCTCGCGCTACGCGTGCGTAGCTGCTCCCCGGTTCGCAAACCAAGAGGAAGTACGCCATGACCCTGCCCCCCAAGCTGCTTATCGTGGACGATGGCGACCGCTACGCCGAGATGGCCCTGCAATTCATGCGCGGTTATCGCTACGCCACACGGTGCACGTTGCCGGGACCGTGCTGGACTTGCCCTCGGCGCCAAGGTTGCACCCTGACCCATGCCCACGACGCCATCGAGCTCGACCAAGCCCTCGCGCAGCACGACGACGTGGACGTGGTGCTGCTGGATGTGGCGTTCGATCTACCACCCGAGCGCCTGCTGCCATCGAGCGAGCCCGATCAGGAAAAGCGCCGGCGCTTCGAAGGCCTGGCGATTCTCGCTCACCTGCGCAAACGTCATCCCGCCCTGTCGGTCATTCTCATGACCAGCAAGGAGGATCTCGCCTACGAGGACGCGGCCTCGGCGTTGGAGGTCGACGAGTACGTGACCTTGGCGGGCAGCGACGCTTTCGATGCGCGCGCCGTGGGTTTGTTGGTCGAGCGCATTTGGGCCAGGCGGCCACGCGCGAGTCTCGGCGACGCGTACGAGTGGGGCAAAGGCACCGCCATGTCCCGGCTCAAGCGTGAAGCCACGGTGCTTGCCCGCACCTCGTTGCCCCTTCTCATCTTGGGCGAAACCGGCGCGGGCAAGAGCGCGCTGGCCGAGCAGGTGATTCATCCGGCCAGCGGCCGCAAAGGACCGTTCCTCGCCGTGGATCTCTCCGCGCTGCCCAGCAACCTGGTTGCGGCGGAGCTCTTCGGAACGGTTCGCGGTGCCTTCAGCGGCGCGCTCGATCGCCCCGGCCGATTCGAGCGCGCCCACGGCGGCACGCTGTTTCTCGACGAGATCGGCAATCTGCCGGCCGACGTGCAACGGCTTCTGTTGCTTGCTCTCGAGGGTGGCCGCATCACCCGTCTTGGGGAAAGCCTGCCCCGACAGGTTGACGTGCGCCTCGTCGCCGCCACCAACACGGCGCTGGCCATGGCCGTGAAGGCCGGAACCTTTCGCGCCGATCTCTACGCGCGGCTCAATCCCTCGGCCAAGGTTTCGCTACCGCCTTTGCGCGAACGGCTCGACGACATCCCCGCGCTCATGACCCATTTCCTACAAAGGGCTTTCCGCGCGGGATCGCATCGAACCCTTCTTGAAGACTATGCCAAGGCGCATGGATTGCCGCCGAGCCTGCCCGTGTCCCTGGAAATGGGCAAGGTATCCAACGCCCGCAACGCGATCTCCTTCGTCTGGGCCCCCCGCATCCAGCCCGCTTTGCGAGCGCACGCATGGCCCGGCAATCTGCGCGAGCTCGACCACCTGACCGTGACGACGGCGGTCTTTGCCCTGGCGGATGCGTTGCAGGCCATCGAGACTGAGCGCGCGCCCGGCGGAAATCCTTGCTGGATCCCCATCCCCGCGCGACTGATTCACGAGCTTTTGAAGTCACCCCTAGAACCCGGCGGCGTCTGCGCAGGCTCTGGGACGGAGTGGACGCCGGCGGCGACGTTGCACGATTGGGTCACGGGGATCGAACACACGCTGCTTGCCAACCTGTTCAAGGAGACCGGCGGAGATTTCCAGGCCATGGCCGCGCGGCTTCTCACGGGTTCGCCCGCGCGCAACGCTCGTCGCGTGCGACTGCGCTTCAACCAGCTCGGCTTGCGCGTGCGCGCCGGGCGAGGGCGCTCAAAGTAGGATCCGAAATCTTCCTGCACAAGACTCCGACGGGCGCTTGTGGCGTGAGCCTCGGAAGAACTCCAAGATCCGTGCGGTCAGACTGGGCATTGATTCAGGACGTGAAGTTGGCCCGGTTGCTGCTTTGAAGGATCGCAGAGATCCCCATGGAGCAGCGTTTGGAAAACAGCGCCCTCATCGCTCTGCGCGAACTGCGCGGCTACGAGAAGGAGCGCGAGCTCGCCGAGCGACGCAAACAGGAGGAAGACGCACGACAAGCACGCGAGCGCAAGGAGCGAGAGCGCCAGGCCGAGGAGGCCGCGCGCGAGCAGGCGCTGGAGAAACAACTTCGCACGGACTTGCAGTGTGCCGAAGAAGAGATCCGTCTTCTCAAACAAGAAGCCGACCGGCGCATGCGCGAGGCAACGCAAGCCTTGCACGCGTTGCAAGCCCTAAACAATGCACCGAAGGCGTCTTCCTCGCCGGCTCCCGCCTCCCAGGTGCGACGTGGAAACTGGATGGCAGCCTTTGGCTGCCTCGCACTCATGGCCAGCGCCTTGCTCCCGGTGATTGGCTTGCATCGTAGTTCCTCCATGCCCACCGCAGACCACCGGCGAAACGCGTCTTGCACGGAGGCCGTTGGGCTCGCTTCCTTGCCGAGGACCGTAGCGGCCGCGCCAGCAACCGAAGTCGCCACGGTCCAATCGACTGTGCCGGGGCAAAGCGAAAGCGGCAGACCACGCACGCCAACCCCTCATCCCCACGGCCCCGGCAACCCTCACACCCTTCGCAAGCCCAATCCGCCCAAACCCACCTGCGACGGCACCGACCCGCTGTGTGGCCTCAATATCAACGCGATCGCGCCGAGATAGATTCGAGAGGGCCTGGCGAATGGTCAGACGCCGGCGCTGGTCGTTCGATCGCCAGAACGAGCCCTGCGAGCCCAAGCTGTAGAGAGTAGGCGGTGTTCCCGGATCACGACATCGGTTCGAGTCGATACCCTCGCCCCACGGTTTGCCGCCGTCGATGACGGTCCCGCTGGTGCCCGTGTTGACCTTGCTCCACGTCTGGCCGTAGTCGGTAGACTTCCAGACGCCTTGGTGACAGAAGAACGCGTAGAAATCGCTTGGCCGCACCGGATCGACCAGGACGTCCTGGGCGCCGAAGTTGTCACCGCCAAACGCGCTCGCTACCAGCGTGACAGCCCCGGGCGTGACGTTGGCCCAGGTGCCGACGGGTCCTCCGCTCGGTCCACCCGAGCCCTTTGGGATCGCGATTCCGCCGCAAATCTTCGTCCCCGGATCGCCAGATGATCCGCCGGTGCCCGTAGCCCCGCCGCTGCTCATAGCGCCGCCTGTGCCCGAAGCGCCGCCTGTGCCCATAGCGCCGCCGGTGCCCGCAGCGCCGCCGACCCCGGTCGTACCCCCTGCGCCAGATGCGCCGCCTGTGCCGCTGGCGCCGCCAGTGCCCATGGATGCGCCGCCGCCATCGGATAAGCCGCCGCCCGCGCCGTCGTGGCTCGTGCCGCAGCCGCCAGCGAATATTGCGATGAAGAAGGCTGCACCTGAGTAGATTGATGTTCGCAAAGTGACCCCTCCGTAGATTCCCAGTCTACGCCCAGGAGCCACAGTGAAACTGAAGTTCGTCTACAGCATCAGGCGGTGGTCCGGTGATCCATGAAACTAGCCCCCGGCGAACAACGCGCGATCGACCTCGCATTCCACATCGATGTGCCCGGCAAGTAGCTTCCCCGGCAAGGCGACGCGACAGTGGGACTCAAGTCACACGGCAGAGCTGGCAAGCAAGAGAAATGACCTTCTGCCCTCCCCGCCCGCCCCTTATCACTGGTAGGCTGTGTCCATTGCTTTTCTGGGCGCTGGTACGGCCCAAAACATTTGACCGGCTATTGGTGCGGAGGTTCTTTATGCGGCTGCCACAGTTGTATCAACGGCAAAACGGATTCCTTGCCGTGCTTGCGGCGACTATTTCGTTCGCTGGTTGCCAGGACGCGGTACCGGTCGGTGACTACGTCCCGGATGCTAGTCTGCACCCAACGAACCCAGGCACCAAGGATGGGGCGACCTCCGATCGGTTCATCTTCGTCCTTCCAGACGTGTCTGCCCAAGTGCCCGACATCGCGCCTCCGCCAGGCCCCGATGCGCCTCCTCCCCCGGTGGCGGTCTGTGGCGACGGCATCCTGAATGCCCCCGAGGGCGAGCAGTGCGACGATGGCAATCTCGACCCGGGTGACGGCTGCGGCTCGACCTGCCTGCTCGATCAAGGCTGGATCTGCCCCAAGCCAGGCGAGCCCTGCATGAGCACGACGGTTTGCGGCGACGGCACCATCTCCGGTGCCGAGCAGTGCGACGACGGCAACACCACCAGCGACGACGGTTGCAATGCCGACTGCCAGGTCGAGGATGGCTGGATCTGCCCCACGCCAGCGGTGCGCTGCCAGGCTGCTCTGTGCGGCGACGGCCTGATGGTGGGCAGCGAGGAGTGCGACGACGCGAACACGGAAAACGGCGACGGCTGCAGCGACACCTGTCGCGTGGAGCCCAGCTACTTCTGTCCCACGCCCGGCGCCGCTTGCCAGAAAACCGTTTGCGCCAACAACATCGTTGAGGGCGACGAGGGCTGCGACGACGGCAACAAGTTTCCGTGGGACGGCTGTTCGCCAACCTGCGAGCGCGAACCCACCTGCAAGGATGGTGAGTGCACTTCGGTTTGCGGAGACGGCATGATCCTGGCGGGCGACGTGGAGGAGTGCGACGATGGCAATCAGCGCGATGGCGATGGCTGCAGCAAGACCTGCACGAAGGAGATCGGCTGGGACTGCGTGGTCACTCCGATTGTGACTGCAAGCCAGCTGTCCTTGCCCGTGGTGTTCCGCGACTTCATTTCCATTCCTGCAGCGGGCGCCACCCGCCACCCCAATTTCGAAGACAGCATCGGTACGGGTGTTACAACAAGCTTGGTGCAGTCTGCGCTGGGCAGCGATGGCAAGCCTGTCTATGCGGGGATCTGCGACAGCGCCAGTGTCAGCGCGACGGCTTGCCCCCACGGCCGCCAGCTGACGACCCAGGCTGACTTCGACCAGTGGTATCGCGACACCACCGTGAGCGTGCGCGGGGACAGTTTCATCACGCTGGCTCTCAATACGACCGGGCAGTATGTGTTCGACGGTGGGACCCCGGCAAACCCCTTCCTACCCTTTGGAAGGACCGACTTGACCGGCGTGGGCTGGGTGGCCCAGGGCAAAGAGCTCCCATCGGGCGGTGGCGACTTCGGCTTCACCACCGAGATCCACTACTGGTTCCAGCTGCAAGGTGGAGAGCGCCTCGATTTCTCGGGTGACGACGACGTTTGGGTCTTTTTCAAGAACGCTCTTCTTATTGATCTGGGCGGCCGGCATGCGCAGACCAGCGGAACCATCAATCTGACGGACACCGAGATCACAAACCGCGGTCTCACCAAGGGACGCATCTACGAGATCGCGCTCTTTCACGCCGAACGGCACACCAATCAATCGAACTTCGCGCTGACGCTCAACGGGTTCGGCCGCTCCAAATCCGTGTGCACGCCCATTTGTGGCGACGGCATCGTGGTCAAGGGCGAGGTGTGCGACGACGGTCCGCTCAACGGAACCTACGGGCACTGCAACGAATCGTGCAGCGGGTTGGCCCCGCATTGTGGCGACGGGGTGGTGCAAGCTGCCGAGGGCGAAGAGTGCGACGACGGCGTGAACCTGACCACCTACGGGATCAACGGCAAGCCCGGCTGCGCCCCAGGCTGCAAGCTAAGTCCCTTCTGTGGCGACGGCCAGACCGACAGCTTGTTCGGCGAACAGTGCGATACCGGCGGCGTGAAGTTGCCCGACAGCAGCTGCCAGCTCAACTGCACCTACCGTCCTGCCTGTGGCAACGGCGTCATCGACACCGCCGATGGCGAGACCTGCGACGACGGCAACCTCATCTCTGGCGACGGCTGCTCGTCCTTCTGCACGATCGAGACACTGATCCACTAGTCGGCGGCACCCCTCGCCATCAGGAAGTAGTCACCGCGCTCGTGCCCAGGACTTCGTCCTTGGTGGGATCCAGGACCAGCCCGATCGCGGCTTTGACGTTCGCGCCTTTGAATGTTGTACCGGCGTCTATGATCGCGCCCTCGAAACGTGTGCCGTCGAGCTTTGCTCCGTCCAGTTTGGCTCCCTTGAGGTCGGCTCCGCCCAAATTCGCTTTTTTCAGGTTGGCCTCACGGAGATCGGCCTCAGCCAGGGTCGCACCGGCGAGGTTGGCCTTCTCAAGCCTTGCCCCCATCAGGACGGCTTTTGTCAGATCCGCGAATTTCAGAATGGCGCGATCGAGAAAAGCGTTCTTCATTCCGGCACGCACCAGCACGGCTTTGTAGAAATCTACCTCTCGGGCGTCGACCCGCGCCCACCAGGCGTTGGTCAGCTTCGCACCCTGGAAGTCGTAGGCGGCCAGGGGAGATGCCCCTTCTTGGGCCGGATCCTTCGCTTGAATGGCGCCCAGCGCCTTGGCCAGTCCGTCCGCCACATATTTCTGAAGGACCTCGTCCTCTTCCCTTTTGGTGGCGTTCAGGAGAACGCCAACCAACGTGGGCAGATCCTCTGCTCTGGCAAGCCTGCGCTGCTGGCGCTTGTGGTCCCCTTCCCGGTGTAGGCGCGCGATTCTCTCGATGAGCACACCCATGGCGCCCAGCCGAACGCGTGCGGAGCTGTCTCCCAGACTGCGAAACAGCTCGAGGAAGTGCTTCTCTCGGGCGAACTCCGCCTCTTGCTTGAGTCGCCGACCCTGCGTCCGGTTCAGCAGCAGTCCCGCGACTGCCACGAGCAGGGTCGTGGCCGCGCCGCCGCCCGCCGCGAGCCAAGCCGTCCAGAGCTTCGTGCTCCTTCCGATGGCCAGGCTCGTCGCTCTTAGCTCACGTACCTCCTCGGCGAGCTTGTCGATCTCCAGCTTGGTCTTGGTCTGGGACAGGTCGCGGTCAGCCTGACCAGCATCGGCTGCCCACGCGGCGCTTGCGTGCGCAACGAACAGGAACCAGACGACGACGACTTTCCATGTTTTCATGTCGACCTCAGCACGGCCTCGGCCAGCCAGTCCGCGACTCCCGGGACGTCACGAGGGGCTGCCAAGCCAGAAGGAATGGAGATTTCGCGAACCGGAGATGTCCCGAGCGAGAGGTTCATTGCGGCACCGACGATGGCAGCTGGACGCTTTCGGGCGATGGCATACTCCAGCTCCTGCTCGATCCAAAGAGGCAGCCCGAAGTCGGGATCCAAGGTGTCGACCACCGCGAGCACGGCCGCTGCCTCACGGATGCGCCGCCCGACCTGGATCTCGATGGGTTCGCCCCGTTCGGGTACGGGACCGTACAAAACGCGGTAGCCCAGGCTTTCGAGATGTCGATGCCACCTCTCGCCTGACTCCTTGTCTCGGAACCCAGTGGCCAGAAAGATGGGTCGCTCAGCGGCTGGCGGAACGAAATTGTCCGCTGGCTCTGCGATCTCAAACGGGACAGCGCTTGCGTGGTGATCGAGGAGAAAAACAACCAGCCTCCCATCCCAGTACCCGAGCGGCCAAGCGCCCCCTGATCCCAGGCGGACCAGCGCATCAAATGGCGATGTCGCGGAGGCCGGCATGACCGACGACCAGCGGGCCGCCCGCGTCCAGGTCTGCTGGGCGGCGCGAAAGAATCTCCTGACGAAGGCGCGATCCCCTTCATCCAGACCTTGCGAAAGGGCCGCCAGTCGGCTTCGCCACAGATCCCCCTCAACGTGCGCAGCGACGGCCGCAAAGGCGGAGGACAGTTGCTGCCAGCCATCGCACCGATCCGCTGCCTGGTAGGCGCGGATTCCCATGCGGTGGAGCAAGAGCCGGTAAAGATCGTCCCCATCCCAGGCGCGGATCCTGAAATTTCGCTCGAGCAGAATCCCGCGCGATCCGGCCCCTCGCACCAACACCGCGCCACCGGACAAGCCCAGGACAGAAGCCAATTCCCCCGCCAGCGCCAGGACCTCGCTCGCGCCGATGCCTCCCGTCAGCGGCAGAAAGCTCTTCAGGAGCGGAGGGATCTGCCACGGAACTACCGGTGTTCTCTCGCGGTAGAATCGCTCGGCGCCAGCACCCTGGAGAGTCCGGAAAGCCATCGCGCGAATTCTCGCATGAAAACGCGAAATGGCCGGCAAGGATTGACATGGAGGTCGAGTCGAGCTACTGGGCTTCCGACGACGGCCAGTTGACCGGTGACTCGAACATCATCATGAATGGGCATTCCATGCCCAAGGCGGTCGCGGTGGCCCCGAGAGGCCGTCGCTATACCCAAGCTTCATCGCAACCTACTATCTCCAGCGCCGGGCGCGGGGCTCGCCCGACTGCGCCGCTCGCAGGATACCTAGAGATCCTCGACGGAAATAGAGGAACCTTCGGAGAGGGGTTCGCCCTCTCCGGGTTCAAGACGAGAGGATGCTACCAGCCGCCGCCGCCGCCGCGGCGACCACCGCGACCGTGGCCTTCGCCGTGATCGCGACCGCCACGGCCACCACCGAATCCACCGCCGCCACCGCCGCCGCTGCGCGGGGCGCGCTCACGCGCTTCACTGACGTTGATGGGACGGCCCTGGATCTCGCGACCGTTGAGGGTCTCGATGGCCTGAGCTGCTTCCGCATCGGTGGTCATTTCGACGAACGCAAAACCACGGGGACGGCCAGTATCGCGGTCGAGCACGACCTTGACCTCTTTGACATTTCGTCCGTTCTCGCCGAACACGTCCTTCAGTTCGGGCTCGGTCACGTTGTACGACAGGTTGCCTACATAAAGCCTCGTTCCCATTACTTTCTCCTCTTGCGTCTCACGTCTCTCTCTTTGTCTCCTGGGCCGTAGGCGTGCGAACCGGCCAGGACGGACCTCGTGTCCTCATGGTTGCGTAACTCAGAATGAAGCCGCTCCTCGACAGCATGCAAGCGATGGGCAAAAACCACCATGCCTCACCCTACCGAGCCCTGGGTTTTCGGTCGGAAAAAAGCGGCTCATGGACTGAGCACAAAGAGATGAACGGCCGGAAGACACCTGAGGGACTCGCTACTTACAATAACCCTAGCAGATCTTCGCAAGGGATGTCCAATTCCGCGTCGAGGCCGGCCATGGCATTGCCGGCCGAAGGTCGGCAGGGCCCCCAACGCTGCCCAGGCAGGACTAGAAAGCCTGGCGAAATCCGCAGTATGCAAGGCTGTTGCGTAGGCCCGACCTGACTTCGGGCACGCCACCAACCAGGTAATCCCTGAGTGGAACGCCCCAGTCACAACGCAAGACGTCTGCGTTCAGTTGCGGGATCAGGACACGCAAGCCGGCACCTGCGGTGTCGTAGAAGGCGAGCCCCTGCCACGAGTCTGCAGCGTGCCCGGCATCGGCGAACAGCAGGCCTCCGACTCGCAAGGACCATAGGGAAAACGCCATCGAGCGCACCTCGATATGGGCCAAGTACGAGTTGTACCCGTAGAACGTGTGGATCGGGTATCCGCGCAACCCTTCCGCCCAACCCACGTAGACCCTGTCTCGGTGTTTGTTGTCGGCCATGAGCCCGACCTGCCCCGAGGCCACCACGCGAAGGGTTCGTGCCAAGACCGGGGTGGCCGCCCAAAGCTGTCCACGTATCAGCTGGTCTCCGAATCCGTGGTCATAGACGCGAGCTTCCCAGGAGGCACCGATGCTTTGAAAACCACCAAGGATGCCCAGGTTGACGTGGGCCTCGGTCTTGAAGGGGAAAAAGTCGGCTTCGGAGCCGAGGAGCGTGCTGGCGCGACCGAATTTGAGTGTTACCCAGGGACCGAGCCGCTGATCTTCGCCGAGGTCGAAACTATCGAGATTGCGATAGGTATGGTAGCGGGGGGTGAAGGCTTCGTACTGCAAGTAGAGCGACGATGTGCGCTCCGAGGGACCGAATTCGTAGGCAGTGAAACTCGCGCGAAGATTCGGATCCGCCGGAAAACTCGGGAGAAAGGACCTTCGGTTAAGGCCAAACTCGTTGCCTGCGGTGACTCGCTGAACAAGCCAGGTGCTCGGGAAAGAGCGCGTGACCCCTGAAGTGACTCCCCCAACACGGCTTCGATAGGCGCAGTCCGCAGTGAGCGTCGGATACGGATCGCTCGCCCCACCGTTGGGAACGACGCAACTGCCACCGGTCTGGGCACTCGGTGACGGGAGGTAGCGGGATAGGGTGGGGGACGAGAGGTATCCGCCGGGACCGACGATGGTGCGGGCAACTCTGGTTGTATAGCTCGCATCGATGAAGCCACCCCAGCGTCGTGCAAGCGCGTAGAGCGGATACTCGAGGCGCAACCAGGACGCAGATCCCTCGCGAGGGCCCGCGGCTAGCTCGCCGATCTTGCGTTCCCAGATCTCGTAGAAGGCTGCCGTCAGGCGCAGTCGGGTTCCGAGCACGTTGGGATCGATGTAGTTTGGGCCGAGCCACATGTCTCCGTCGTTCATGACGAAGGCTAATGCGGGTTGTTTGCGCCAGCCGAAGAGGTTGTTCTCGGAGAGCGAAGCACTGAAGCTGGGAATATCCCGCGAGAAAAGTCCAAATAGCCAATCGCTGTTGAGGCGCAAACTCCAGACGTCGCGCGTGACGATGAGGATATCGACGGTGCCAGGATCGATGGTCTGCACGGCCACCATGGCCACGATGCTCGACACTGGCGGATCGTTGGCGCTGTAGGTGGTTCGGTTGCGCAGGTTGCGCATGGTCTCGTCAGCCAGCTTGAGATCGTAGGCCATGCCGGGCAGGAGCAGCGACTCGCGACGCACGTACTGTTCACGGCTGGTGCGATGAAAATGATTGAACCATTCGAGCAGACGCCCGTCGCTGGGCTGGAACACGTCCAGGTTCACGACGTGGACGAAGCCAACCACCTTGCCCTCGGGCATAGGATCGAGCGCGAGCCCGCGCGCTGCCAGCGCCGCATCGACCGCGCCGCGTTCGAGCGTACCGAGTTCGTCATAGCCTGCGGCGCGCGCAGGCGCGGGCGCGAGGGGCAAGACGACGAGTGCGACAAAGAGCGAGGTGCGGAACCCACGCATCATTCGCCATCTTACCCACCCCGGGCCCACCCCGCGTGGTTTTCCGTCACTGTGCTAGGAGCGAAGAACCCTCGGCGAGTTGCTGTGCCTCTGTGGTGAACTCCTAGGAGATCAAAGCGCAGCGACGACGGCTTGGCCGGCTTCGATTGTCGTCGCGGGCTTGCTTCCGGCGGGCGCGACGTCGGTGGGCAAGATGCCGTGATCGATGACGGCGTAGACCGCCTTCTCGATCGCCACGGCCTCGGCCTCGAGATCCAGCGAATGGCGCAGTAGCATGGCCGCGCTGAGAATGGTGGCGAAGGGGTTGGCGATGCCCTTGCCCGCGATGTCAGGTGCGCTGCCGTGGATGGGTTCGTAAAGCCCGCGCTTGCCCACGCCCAGCGAGGCCGAGGGCAGAAGTCCCATCGAGCCCGCCAGCACCGAAGCCTCGTCGGTGAGGATGTCGCCAAACATGTTCTCGGTCACGATGACATCGAACGACGCCGGCCTGCGCACGAGGTACATGGCGCAGGAATCGACCAAAATGTGTTCGAGCGCGACGTCGGGGAATTCCTTGCGCACGACTTCCTCGGTTACCCGCCGCCACAGGCGCGAGGTTTCGAGCACGTTGGCCTTGTCGACCGAGGTCAGCTTCTTGCGCCGGCCGCGCGCGAACTCGGCCGCGCGCCTGACCACGCGTCGGATCTCGTCGCCGCTGTAGGCGAGAAGATCGCTGGCGCTGTCCGCCCCGCGCTTCTTCTCGCCGAAGTAGAGGCCGCCGGTCAGCTCCCGCACCACGAGCAGGTCAACGCCCTTCAGTACCTCGGGCCGCAGGGTCGACGCATTCGCCAGCTTGGGATGACAGGTGACGGGCCGCAGATTGGCGAACAGACCCATCTCCTTGCGAATCGCGAACAGGCCCTGCTCGGGCCGCACCGACGCGTTCGGGTCGTCCCACTTGGGGCCGCCGACCGCGCCCAGCAGGACCGCGTCCGCGGCCTGACACAACGCCGAAGTCTCCGCCGGCAAGGCCGTGCCCATCTTGTCAATAGAGCACCCGCCGATGATCCCCTCGCGAAACTCGAAATCGTGTCCGAACTTGTGCGCCACCGCCTGCAAGGCTTTCACGCCTTCGGCCGTGACCTCGGGTCCAATGCCGTCACCTGGGAGAACTGCAATCGTGGCTTTCATGGGCGCTCTCTAGCACAGACTTTGGCAAACGCATGCGCCCCAGGAAGGCGTCTCGCGCCTTGCCCTGACCCGCCTCCTGTATTACCCTGTATTACATGGCCGTCGTGACTGTCCGATTGGAACCGGAGCTCGAAAAGCAGCTTGCCCAGGTCAGCCGAAAGCAACACCGGTCGCGGTCGGATATCATCCGGGATGCCTTGCGGCGCCAACTCGCGCTCCTTCGCTTCCAAGAAGCGCGACGACAACTCAAGCCCTTGGCTGAAGCGGCTGGCTACCTGACCGACGAGGATGTCTTCCGCGACGTCTCGTAGGGGCATGAGAATCTTCTTCGACACGAACGTCTTGGCCAGTGCGCTGGCGACGCGGGGGCTGTGCGCCGATCTCTTTCGCTTGGTCGTGACCGAGCACGAGCTTCTGACCGGAGAAGTGAATCTGACCGAGTTGCGCCGCGTGTTGCGCGAGCGATTTCATGTGCCTTTGGCCTTAGCCAAAGAAACCGAATTGGCACTACGCCAAAACACGATCGTGCTCACGCCCAAGCGCACGTTGGCCATCAAGGTTCGCGATCCAGATGATGCCTGGGTGCTGGCTTCAGCCGTCGCGGGCGAAGCCGACGCCCTGGTCACCGGGGACAAAGATCTCCTTTCGATCGCCAAACATGTCCCCCTCAGGATCCTGGCTCCGCGCCAGCTCTGGGAGCTGCTCAAGCCTCCGGCTTAGCCGCGGAATCCCTGGGCCACGGGGTAGCGGCGGCCGGTGCCGAAGGCTTTGCCGGTGATCTTCAGGCCGGGCGGGAGCTGGCGGCGCTTGTATTCGGAGATGCGCACCAGGCGCAGAACCTTCTCGACCACGGCGCGCTCGAATCCGGCGGCGACCAGGGCTTGCGTATCGAGGCCGTCTTCCACGTGGGCGGCCAGGATCTCGTCGAGCACGTCATAGGGTGGCAGGCTGTCCTGGTCGATCTGGCCGGGGCGCAATTCCGCCGACGGCGGCTTCTGCAAAGTCGACTCGGGAATGACCGGCCGCTCGGCGTTGATCTCGCGGGCGATCTTGTAGACCCAAGTTTTCGGCGCATCCGAGATCACGGCCAACCCGCCGTTGGTGTCGCCGTAGAGCGTGCAGTAACCGGTGGCGATCTCGCTCTTGTTGCCGGTCGACAGCAACAGCTTGCCGAACTTGTTGGACAGGGCCATGAGCAGACCGCCGCGGATGCGGGCTTGAAGGTTCTCCTCGGTGACGTCGGGCTCGCGTCCGGCAAAGGCCGGCGCCAGCGAATCGAGATAGGCCGCGAACATGGGCTCGATCGAGATCTCGCGAAACTCGATGCCCAGGTTCTTGGCCAAGTCAGCAGCGTCGCGGCGCGAGTGATCGGACGAATAGCGCGACGGCATGGCCACGCCCAGCACCTGGGCTGGGTCGAGCGCGCGGCTGGCGATGCACGCGACCACCGCCGAATCGATGCCGCCCGAAAGTCCGATGAGCGCCCCCGCGAAACCACAGCGACGGGCGTAGTCGTGCGTGCCCAGCACCAGCGCATCCAGCGCCGAGCGAGCGTCGGATTCGGTGAAGGGCCGCACGTCGCCACGGCCGGCATCGATGTCCACGACGACGAGATCGGGCGCGTGCTCGGCCGCGCGGGCGATGACCTCGCCCTTGGCATTCACCGCCAGCGACGAGCCATCGAACACCAGATCGTCCTGGCCCCCGACCTGGTTCACGAACACCAGCGGGCGCTGCCAGTGCCGCGCCACGGACGCCAGCATGCGCGGCCGCAAGTGCCGTTTCTCGATGGTGAAGGGCGACGCAGCGATGTTGATCAGAAGATCCGCACCCGCGTTCACCAGCTTCTCGACGGGATCTTCGCGATACAAACGGCGCGGCCAGAAATCGCCGTCGTTCCAAATGTCCTCGCAGATGGAAATGCCCAAGCTGCGCCCGCGGAAGGGAACCGGCGCAATGGTGGTGGCGGGCTCGAAGTAGCGCCATTCATCGAAGACGTCGTAGGTGGGCAAGAGCGACTTGCGCCGGATGGCGATGATTTTGCCGTCGTCGATCAGGGCCGCCGAGTTGGCGATGTGGCGGCCGGCGTTCACTTCAGGCAGCACCTCGGGAAAACCCACCAGCACCGCGAGCTGGCCATGCACGCTGCCGCACAGGTCGGCGAGCGCGCGGCCGCTCGCCTGCAAGAAGGCGTCGCGTTCCAGCAGATCGCGCGGTGGATAGCCGCACACCACAAGCTCGGGCAAGACCAGCAAATCGGCCTCGGCCGCGCTCGCGTCGGCCATGGCCTGGCGGACCAGGCGCAGATTGCCCTCGAAATCGCCGATGGTGGGGTCGAGTTGGCCGAGTGCGATTTTCACTTTAGGATTCCACTTTACCCTGCCTGGTACCCGATGGCCTGCAAAGCCGCATCGTGGAGCGCGGGACGCAGCGCCCGGAAGCGTGGGTCGTCGCGCACCTCGGGGTGGATGCGATTGCTGAGCACGACCACACAGGTTTCTTGCTCGGGATCGATCCACAGCGAGCACCCGGTAAAGGAAAGGTGCCCGACCGCGCGGCGGGAAATCAGCGATCCCGCGAGCGACCCTTGGGCAGATGGCCCATCCCAGCCCAGGCGCCAGGTCGAGTCAGGGATTCCGGCCGGCTGCCAGAACTCGCGCAGCACCTCGGGCCGCACCAAGGGGGCACCACCATCCACGCCCCGACCGTGAAAGGCAGCACCAAGGGCAAAAGCGAGCTGAAGAAGATCCTGGATACCGCCGAACAGTCCGGCATGTCCCGCGATGCCGCCCATGGCGAAGGCATTCAAATCGTGGACCTCGCCGAGCACGAGCCGGCCGCGCACTGGACAGCGTTCGGTGGGCGCGACATCGTGGCCGCGAAATCGGGCCGCTCCTGCGCCCGCGAGCAGATCCACGAAGCCCAGGCTGGAAAGGCCCAGGGGCTGGAAAAGCAGGCGCTCGGCCAGGACATCCAGGCGCGCGGACATGGCTTGCTCGATCAGGGCGCCAAGCAGGATGAAGCCCAGATCCGAATAGATGGACCGGCTGCCTGGCTCATAGGCCAGCGGCTCGGCGGCTGCCTTCTCGACGACAAACGCCCGGCTCGCCTGGCTGGGCTCGACCTTGGTCAGGTCACTTTCATAGAACTTGCGGTGGGCGGGAAAGCCGCCCGCATGGGCCAAGACTCGCCGCAATGTGATCTCAGGCCGGTCTTTGAGCATCTCAAGGTGGTCGCCAAGCGGTCGATCCAGATGCAAGCGCCCTTTTTCCACACCCTTCATGACCAGCAAACTCGTGACTACGGCCTTGGTCAGCGAGGCGAGATCGTAGATTGTGTCGACGGTCGCGGGAGCGGGTTCGGGGTCCAGCTGGCGCTGCCCGAAAGCCTCCAGAAGGTGGACCTGGCCGGCCTGGCCGACCGCCATGACCAACCCCGGAATAACGCGATCGCGGGTGGCCGCAAGCGCCAAGCGGCGTAGGCTATTGTAATCGGGGGCCATCGGAAGCAAGTTATCAGGTTTCAGTTCCCCAAGAGCGCGACGATAGACGGCAACGATGACGGCAACGAAGGCCCAGCAAGCGAGCGGTCGATGAGCGGCACCACGCCAGCCATGGGGACATCCGTGTTCGCCGCCGCCACGCGAACGCGCCTCGGGCACTACGAATTGTTTGATCGCTTCGCCGTGGGCGCCATGGCCGAGCTGTACCTCGGGCGCGCGCGGGGCGAAGAGGGTTTCGAGAAAATGGTGGTCATCAAGCGGCTTTTGCCCCGCTTGGCCGACGACAAGCGTTTCGTGCAGATGCTTCAGACCGAGGCGCGCATCCATGCCTCGCTGTCGCACAAGAACATCGTTCAGATTCACGACCTGGGCGTTTCCGCCGAGGGCGAATACTTCATCGTGCTCGAGTACGTCGACGGACGCGACCTGGGCGCGTTGCTCGACACCGACGCTGGGCCAGCGCGGCCAGGGCTTGGCAAACGTCTCGACGATGCCGTCGGCCTGTACATCATGGGCGAAGTGGGCGAGGGCGTGCATTTCGCGCACGAGATGCGCGGTGGCGACGGCAACCCTCTCGGCCTCGTCCACCGCGATATTTCGCCGTCGAACATTCTGCTCTCCTACGCAGGCGAGGTGAAGCTGTCCGACTTCGGCGTCGCCAAGCGCAACAACGACCTTTCGGTGGTGACCTCGCTCAAGGGCGAGCTCGGTTACATCTCGCCTGAGCAAGCGCGCGGAGCCCCAACCGACCGCCGCAGCGACATCTTCTCGCTGGGCGCGGTGGCCTTCGAGATCTTCACCGGCAGTCCGCTGCGTACGCTCAGCGGCAGCCCCGACGACTACTTGAAGGCGGCTTCCGGCATCGTGAATTCGCCGCAGCGTTTTCGGCCGGACATTCCCCCCGCCATCGAGCGCGTGCTGGCGGGCGCGCTGGCGCCTGACCCGCGCGACCGTTTCACCGACGCGCGCAAGTTCGTCGACGCCTGCCGCGAGGCCTTGGCAACCATACCGCGGCCGAAAAACGGCGAGGCGGGCGAACTCAAGAATCTGCTCGCGGCGCTCTTGCCCCCGGGCGCCAAGTCGCAGAGCAAGCTGCCGTCCAAGGTCATCAGCCTGATGCCCAGCCTGTGGGAGGACGTGACGGTCCCCGACTCGCCGATGCCGCCCCTTTTGGCTGCCCGGCCCATGTCGCCCCTGCCGCCTGTCAAGCAGTCGAGCCCGTCCCCCAAGCCGGCCACCCTGTCCGCGCCGACGACCGCACGACCGCCTTCCGGGGAACGAAGGATTCCACCGAGGCTCGTGGCCCCAGCGCAGGTGCGATACCTCGGCGGCCGGCTGAACCCCATCGGTGTCGCGCGCCGACACCACAACGTGGCCTGGGCCTTCCTGATCTTCTCCGCCCTCGTCGCGAGCACGCTGTTTTCCATCCACATCTACGTGATGCCCTTGCCGGTGGCCTTCGCGTACTTCCGCCCGGCCTTCGTCGACGTCACCTCCGAACCGCGCGGGGCCGACGTCTTCGTGGACGGCAAGAAGATTCTCGGCAGTACCCCCGCGGTGGTCGAGGTTCAGCGCGATCACCAGGACCATGTGGTCGAGGTTCACAAGGAGGGCTTCGAACCCATTCGCCAGAGCCTGCGCTACGATCGCGAGGTCCGCCTGCAAGTGTCGGTTCGCCTTTTTCCCGCGCGCAGATCGCCGCCCCAATAACGCCCACCATGACCGAAGAGACTTCGAGGCCGCTTGCGCCGCCAGCCGGGCCCGTGACCGGCGAGCAAGTCTTCGAACGGTTTCTCGACTACGTGGCGGGCCTTGGGCTTTCGCTCTATCCCGCGCAGGAGGAAGCCCTGTTCGAGATCCTGGCGGGCAGGCACGTGGTGCTGGCCACGCCGACGGGATCGGGCAAGTCGCTGGTGGCCACAGCGTTCCTCTTCAAGGCCCTGTGCGAGGGCAAGACCGGGTTCTACAGCTGCCCGGTCAAGGCCCTCGTGAACGAGAAATTCTTCGATCTGTGCACCGCCTTTGGTCCCGAGCACGTCGGTTTGGTCACCGGCGACGCCGCGGTCAACAGCGACGCGCCGATCTTGGTCGGCACGGCCGAGATCCTGTCGAACATGGCGCTGCGCCGCTCGCGCGTGCCCGCCGACTTCGTCGTGATGGACGAGTTCCACTACTACGGCGACCGCGAGCGCGGCATCGCCTGGCAGATCCCCCTGTGCTTGCTCAAGCAGGCCACCTTCTTGTTGATGTCGGCAACCCTCGGCGACACCACAGCCATCGAAAAGAAGATCGCCGACTTCACCGGCCGCGAAGTGGCCAGCGTGCGTGGTGCCATCCGGCCCGTTCCGCTCGATTTCGAATACCGCGAAACCCAGCTGCACGAAACCATCGCCGAGCTGATCAAGCTTGGTCGCGCGCCTATCTACCTGGTGAACTTCACCCAGCGCACAGCCGCCGAAGAAGTGCAAAACCTGATGTCCGTCGAGGTCATCAGCAAGCCGGACAAGGAAGCCATCAAGAAGGCGCTGACCGGCGAGCGCTTCGACAGCCCCTACGGCAAGGAATTGCAACGATTTCTGCGCCACGGAATCGGCCTGCACCACGCCGGGCTGCTGCCGCGCTATCGTCGCCTAGTCGAGCGCTTGAGCCAGCAGGGACTGCTCAAGGTCATCAGCGGCACCGACACCCTGGGCGTGGGCGTGAACATTCCCATCCGCACGGTGCTTTTCACCCAGCTGTGCAAGTACGACGGCCAGAAGGACGGCATCCTGGGCGTGCGCGAATTCAAGCAGATCGCCGGCCGCGCCGGCCGCAAGGGCTTCGACGATCGCGGCTGGGTGGTGGCGCAAGCGCCCGCCCACATCGTCGAGAACCTGCGCCTTCGGGCCAAGGCCGCGGGTGGCAAGAAGGTGCACATGCAGAAGCCGCCGCAAAAGGGCTACGTGCACTTCGACCGCGGGACATTTGATCGTTTGATCAACGGTACGCCGGAAGCGCTGGAATCGCGCTTTGCCGTCAACCACGGTCTCTTGCTCAGTTTGCTCCAGGGAGAAAATGGCGATCCCTCGCGCGGCGCCGGCTATCGCAAGCTGCTCGAACTCATCGCTGCCTGCCACGACAGTGACGTGCTCAAGCGGCGCCACCGACGGACCGCTGCGGCCTGCTTCCGCGTCTTGCGCAAGGCGGGTTTGGTCGACGTCGTCCTTGACGAACATGCGGCCTGTCCGCATCCCGTTCCCAGCCCGAACTTGCAGGACGATTTCTCGCTGCACCATACGCTGTCGCTGTACCTGGTCGACACCCTGGCCCTGCTCGATCCGGCCTCGGAGAGCTACGCCCTCGACGTGCTTTCCCTGGTCGAGGCGATTTTGGAAAACCCGCGGCCCGTACTTTTCGCCCAGCTCGACAAGCTGAAAGGCGAGACCATCGAGGCGCTCAAGGCGCAAGGCATGGAATACGAGCAGCGCATGGAAGAGCTAGACAAGCTCGAATGGCCCAAGCCCAACCGCGACTTCATCTACGACACCTTCAACGCCTTTTCCGAAAAGCACCCTTGGGTGGGCGAGGAAAACATCGCGCCCAAATCGGTGGCGCGCGAAATTCTCGAACGCTTTTGCAGCTTCCACGACTACGTCCGCGATATGGGCTTGCAGCGTTTTGAAGGCGTGCTGTTGCGCTACCTGTCCGAAGCCTACCGGGCCCTGAGCAAGTCGGTGCCCGTGCGCTTCCGCAGCGAGGCCGTCGAGGATCTGGTGGCCAGCCTGGGTGGCGTGGTGCGCACCGTGGACTCCAGCCTGCTTGAAGAATGGGAAGAAATGCGCGCACCCACGGCACTGGCCGGACCGGTAGCCATCGAACCCAAGAAGCCGCGCGACGTGGCCGCCGATCCGCGCGCCTTCGCCGCGCGCGTCCGGGCCGAACTGCATCGCCTGCTCGGCGCTCTTGCCCGCCGCGATTTCGACGAGGCGCGCGCCGCCCTTCGCGACGACGAGACCGGAACCTGGACCACCGAGCGTCTGGCAGCCGAGGTCGCGCCCTACTTCGCCGAGCACGAGAAGATCATCGTCACGCCGCTGGCGCGCAACCCGCGCAACACCACGCAAAGCCAGGTGGCGCCGCGCATTTGGGAGGCGCAGCAGACCATCGTCGATCCCGCTGGCGACGAGGACTTCGCGATTCACACGCGCATCGATCTCAGCGAGCCACTTCTTCCCGGCCAGGAAAACGCACCCCTCATCGAGCTTATGCGCATAGGACGGTAGGGCTTCAGTCCACGTCGAAGAAGAGCGAGTCGCGCTTCTTGAGGAAGGCCTTGATGGCTTCCTTCGCCTGGGGCGCAAGCTGCAGGAACTGGAGCCCCATGCCCGCCTCGCCGCCGCCGCCTGGCACGGCCGTGGCGCGCACCCAGCGCACCTCGGTGAGGGCATCGATGGGCTCCCTGTACGTGGGAAGAGTTAGGCGCAAGTGAATGCGCTCCCCCACCGGCCGAATCAGGTGGGTGGCGACGAAGAGACCGCCGCCGCTCAGATCCGACGTAATCCCGGTGTAGAAATTGTGCTCGCTTTCGAGGGTCACGGAAACAGCAACCGCGTAGCGAGGTTCGAGTCGGCGATCGGCGGGAGAAGTCATGAGGTGACCAGTTCCAGTAAGTCTAGTCGAAGACAGCACAGAAGCGAAATGGACTTCGCGGTACCGTAGATTCGATCCCAGATTGCAGATCCTACTTGGGCGACTAGGCTTCTCTCGAACGTGAAGGACGTCGCATCGAGGATTTCGACGCCGCCATCGCCGCCCACGCCTTGGCCGAGGAGGCGGTCCTGGTCACCGCGAACCTGCGCGACATGGAGAGAGTTTCCGGCCTGAAGGTCGAGGACTGGGCGAGCGTCGAGAGGTAGACTTCCAGCGTGAAGATCATTTCATGGAACGTCAACGGCCTGCGTTCGGTCTTGCGCAAGGGTTTTCTCGACTACCTTGACCAGGAAAAGCCCGATGTTCTGTGTGTGCAGGAGATCAAGTGCCGTCCCGATGACGTGGAAAAGATCTGGCCCGCGGCCTACGCGGCGTACTTTCATCCGGCCGACAAACCTGGCTACGCCGGCACGGCGATGTTCTGCAAGAAGCCCCCACTGGGGGTCGCACCCCACGTTGACATCGCCGGTATCGACAGAGAGGGCCGGATTCTGACCGCGGAGTTCGCCGACTTCTTCCTGGTCAACGTGTACGTTCCGAACGCCAAGCGCGACCTCAGCCGTCTCGACTACCGGCAAGCATGGGACGCCGGTTTTCTGCGCTACCTCAGGTGCCTGGAAAAGACCAAGCCCGTGATCTTCTGTGGCGATCTCAACGTGGCCCACACCGAGATCGACCTTTCGAATCCCAAGGCCAACGTCCACAACCACGGCTTCACGCCCGAAGAGCGCGCAGGCTTCGATGCCTTGGTGAAGGCGAACCTCGTCGACACCTTCCGCGCATTCGAGAAGGCCGGCGGACACTACACCTGGTGGAGCCCCATGGGCAATGCCCGCGCGCGCAACATCGGTTGGCGCCTCGACTACTTTCTCGTCAGCAAAACCCTGCGCCCGCGCCTCAAGAAAGCCTTCATCCGCCCCGAGGTGCGTGGCTCGGACCACTGCCCGGTGGGGATCGAAATCAAGTAGGGCAGTCACCGATAGACTTCCCTCTGGTTTCCGATCCGTCCCCCGCCTCGACACACGCGGTTACCTCGGTTATGCTTTCGACCCTTCGATGAATGATCTTTCGCAGACCCAGCGCGTCGCGCACCACGTTTGTCGTGGCTTGTTGGCCCTTGCGCTGTTGTCCGCGAACTTTGCGTGTGCCAGCCGGCCCCCGCCGCCCAGCGGATCGATCCAGGCGGTCGAACTGACCCCGGAAGAGCGCTTGGGCATCGACGACGTGTTCGAGGTCCGCGTGCTAGGCGAGGCCGATCTTTCCGGCGCGTACCGCATCGCCGCCGACGGCACCGTCGACTACCCCTTCATCGGCCGCGTCGCGGTCGTCGGTATGCGCAGCGGGGAGGTGCAAGAGCTCATCGCCACCAAGCTCGCCGACGGCTACCTGAAGAAGCCGCAAGTCTCGCTGATGGTCAAAGAGTGGAACAGCCGCAAGGTCTCGGTCATCGGCCAAGTCCAGCATCCGGGTTCGGTGATCTATTTCACCAACATGACCATCGTGGACGCCATCGCCGCGGCGGGCGGTTTCACCGGCATCGCTTCGAAGAACTCCGTGACCCTGCGGCGCGAAGCCCAGGGTTCGGTTCAGAGCAAGAACTACCCCGTGGCCGACATCAGCGAAGGCCGCGCCCCGAACGTGGTGCTTCGCCCCGGCGATATTCTGGTCGTGGAAGAGCGGCTGTTCTAGGCGGGCGCTGGGGGCGTGCCACGTGATTAGGGCAGCTGGAATAGGCGAAAACTGGCGAAGGCAGCCAGGCGGCAGAAATAGGTGGGGCTCCACCTTTTGACCTGC